>Ga0181398_1000026_pt1 | contig 40474 bp, 78 predicted proteins | sample 21SPOviralmetaG_FD_130127 | JGI IMG/M metagenome (GOLD analysis project Ga0181398, IMG submission 130127) | Marine viral communities from the oligotrophic San Pedro Time Series (SPOT) site, San Pedro Channel, CA, USA - 21 SPOT_SRF_2011-04-29 | ecosystem: Environmental > Aquatic > Marine > Strait...
GAGCTAAAGCATTAAAGGGATTATTCCGAATGGTTACTCCTTATCTTACTATGAAGAATATCCCTTTACTTGCTGTTAATCATACTTATCAAGAAATTGGTTTGTTCCCTAAAGCAGTTGTTTCAGGTGGAACAGGTATTTATTATTCAGCAGATAATATTTGGATTATTGGTAGAAAGCAAGAAAAGCAAGGTACTGAAATCAAGGGTTATCATTTTATAATTAATGTGGAGAAATCAAGATTTGTTAGAGAAAAATCAAAGGTACCTATCTCAGTTACATGGGAAGGTGGTATTGAAACTTATTCTGGTTTGCTGGATGTTGGTTTGGCTGGTAATTATGTTGCTAAGCCTTCCAATGGTTGGTATTGTAGAGTTGACAAGGAAACTGGAGAATTGCTTGATCCGAAAGTAAGAGCAGCACAAACTTTAGAAAAAGATTTTTGGGAACCTATATTTTCTGGTACTGACTTCAAAAAATTCATTAAAGGACATTACCAAATTGGTCATAAACCTTTATTGGAAGTTGAATTGGATTTAGAAGATGAGTAATCAAGAAGTCATAACCGAAAACGATTATAAGTTTATAGAAGCTGATGATTCAGATTGGTATGCAATAGAATTACTTGTAGGAAAATGGAAGGGTGTTAAATATATGTATGGACAAGTTAAGGTGAACGAATCACCTGAACTTGGAACTGCAACTCTTTCGTTTTCTTGGAATCCAATTGAGATTGGAAAATTTGAAGAAGATGATTTATTGAATGACATAAATTTCAAAAATTATATTGGTGGAGTACTTCAAAATATTATTGAAGTATCTCTAGAAGAAAATCAAAAAAATAATGTAGCGAGCATAGGAATTGGCAATAACGAATGAAATCCCAACACAGGTACTTAATCATTTAATTAATGACGAACAGTATTGCAGAAGAGTAATACCTTTTCTAAAGAAAGAATACTTTGAAGGTGAACATAAAGTTGTATTTGACTTAGTAGTAACTTTTGTTAATCAACATAATAAGATTCCATCTGGTAAAGTATTAGAATTAGAACTAAAAAAGGTCAATGCTCCAGAAGATGTTCTTAATAGAACACAAACACTAATTAATGAATTAAAACAAAAATCTGATATTGATATAGATTACCTTATCAATGAATCTGAAAAGTGGTGTAAAGATAGAGCAGTTTATAATGCCATTATGGATTCAATTCAAATTATAGATGGCAAAGATCCAGAAAGAAATGATGGTGCTATTCCAAATATACTTAGTGACGCTCTTGGTGTATCTTTCGATCCTAACATTGGTCATGATTATATAGACAATAGCGATGATCGTTTTACTTTTTATAATACCAAAGAAACTCGTATTCCATTTGATTTGGATTATCTTAACAAAATTACGAAGGGTGGCTTACCAAATAAAACCTTGAATATTGCTATGGCCGGCACAGGTGTTGGTAAGTCACTATTCATGTGTCATTGTGCTGCAGCAAATCTAGAACTTGGTAAAAACGTTTTATATATTACCATGGAAATGGCTGAAGAAAGAATTGCTGAACGTATTGATGCTAACCTTATGGACTTACCAATACAACAATTGGAATCACTTCCTAAAAATGTATTTGATTCTAAAATTGAAAAGATTGCTAAAGGAGCAGTTGGTAAATTAATTGTTAAGGAATATCCTACAGGGGCAGCTCATACTGGTCATTTCAGAGCATTATTGAACGAATTAAAACTTAAAAAGAATTTCAAACCCGATATTATATATCTGGATTATTTAAATATTTGTGCATCATCTAGGGTAAAAGGCTTAGGTGGAAGTATAAATACTTATTCGTATGTTAAATCTATAGCTGAAGAGCTACGTGGTTTGGCTGTCGAATTTAATCTTCCGATCGTGAGTGCAACGCAAACAACACGATCTGGTTATAGTAATACTGATGTCGGATTGGAAGATACTTCGGAATCGTTTGGCTTACCAGCAACTGCTGATCTTATGTTTGCTCTAATTTCAACTGAGGAATTAGAAGAACTTGGGCAGTTACTTGTTAAGCAATTGAAGAATCGTTATAACGATCCAACCAAATATAAGAGATTTGTAATTGGTATAGATCGTGCTAGAATGAAACTTTACGATGTTGAAGAGTCGGCTCAAACTGATATTATGTCAGATATGGCTCCCGACAAACCTATAGCAACGTGGGGCGATAGAGAAACGAAAGACACGTTTGCTGATTTTAAAACTTAGGAGAAAATATGTTAGTAAAAGCAAAAGATTGGGTAATGGGAAGACTAGGTGAAAGAACCTCTCTTGATGGAGTAGGTCTAATTGCCATTTGTGGTTCTATTATTTTATTTGGTGGATTAGCTAAGCTTGCAGCTTGGGTTGGTCTAGCTTGGGGCATTTACACTTTAGTTAAATCTGAAAGTTAAGGAAAGTAATTTATTATGATGGATGTGAAACTTATATCATATTCACAACCAGCTGTAGACTTCGATATTCCAAATGATGTTCTACAGCTGGTTGCTTATTGCGCTAGGGTATCAAACCCTGATAATCAGTTCAATGAGGAAACAGCTGAGAAGCTGGTAAAATATCTAATCAAACATAAACACTGGTCTCCATTGGAAATGGTTTCTGTATGTATGGAAATTAATTGTCCAAGAGATATTGCTCGTCAAATCTTAAGACACCGGTCGTTTTCATTTCAAGAATTTAGTCAAAGATATGCAGATCCAACTAATGATCTAAAGTTTACTACAAGAGAAGCTAGGATGCAGGATCTTAAAAATCGTCAAAATTCTATACCATTAGATAAAGATGATACTATCAATTATATTTGGGAATCATACCAAGAAACAATTATTGAAAGATGTAGAAAAGCTTACGATTGGGCTATAGAAGCTGGTATAGCAAAAGAACAAGCTCGTGCAGTATTACCTGAAGGCTTAACTATGTCTAGAATGTATGTTAATGGGACGCTACGAAGCTGGATTCACTATATAGAACTACGTGGAGCTCATGGAACACAGCAAGAACACATTGAAATAGCCAAAGAATGTGGTACTATAATTGATAAAATCTTTACTCCTTTATAACAAAATGATATAAAAAAAGTGAAAATAAATGCAAAAAGTCCTTTACTTTTGCAAAAAAGTGTGTTATAATATCTATATTAAATAATTAAATAAGGAGTTAATTTAATGGAAAAGCAATTAAACATACTAAAAGACGCAATCATATCTGATTACGCAAGATTCACTAAAAAGTTTAATGACCCTGAAGCTACAGTTGCAAAATTTGCTGATAATGTTTCTTTCCACCACGGTAGAAAATACATTAGAGTAGAAACTGAAGGTTCAGTTTGGGGATTCATTAATCTTGGAAATGATAAGTTCCAAGTTGGAGATCTTCTAAAAGCTGCTGGAAGGAATGCTCCAGCTACTAATAAAGCTAGAGGAAACATCTTTGAAACTTATAGTGTAGCATGGACTGGTCCTCACTACTTAGCAGATCACTCAGGTGGTTTGGCTAGAGGTGTATCAGTTCCAACAAATGGAGGTGCATAATGGTAGATTATTACAAAGAGTTTGGACTCAGTGAAGATGCTACTGAAGCACAAATAAGGGATGCTGTAGGAGCACCATCTTTGGAGGACGAAGATGAGTGTTTATGCGGTAAAAAAATTAACGAATGTGACGAATCATACGATCACATTACTAGTGGGTATTGATTTATTATGGATCAGCAAGAATTATTTAAAAGGTTTGACATGGGAAGTACTGAAACTCAGGGTGTCCATCCGCCAGCTGTTTTGGTTGATATGGACGGAACTTTGTGTCATCGTGAAGGATTTACTGATAGAGATCCTTATGACTGGTCTAGGGCTAGTGAAGATGGGTTGGATCCTGTTGTAGGAGATATCGTACATCGATTCTCAGCAGATCATACTATTATTATCTTTACTGCAAGGCCAGCTTCTGCAGAATTAATCTGTAGGTCTTGGTTAAAAAGACACAGAGTACCATTTGATCATATTTTCACAAGAGCTGATAAAGACTTTAGAGAAGATTCTATTGTAAAGTGGGAAATGTACGAAGAATATGTACAACCATTTTGGTCAGTTCAATTCATCTTAGATGATCGACAAAGAGTTGTTGATATGTGGAGAGAAAAAGGACTTAAGTGTTTACAGGTGGCTCCAGGTGATTTTTAAAGTTACAGCTAAAAAGAACGGAAATATCGTGGCGGAATATCTCTATGAATTAGAAGAAACCGCCGCGGAATTTGCTAGCGGTATGAAAGAAAAAGGCTACCAAGTTTGGGTAGAAAAGATTGCAAGCCATGATTGAAATATTTTTTGGATTGTTTTTACTTTCTAGCTTAATATTAGCATATAAGTGCTATCAAGATGGAGTTAGAAAAGGTGCTGAAAATGCATTACTCATTCTTCATGAACAAAAAATTATCTGTTACGACAATAAAGGAAACATCAAACCCAACCCATTTTTCGATCATGATGAATGGGTTGACCTTGAAAAGGAAATGAACTGAGTTTCCAAAATGTATAAATAGATATAACAACTTAGGGATATCTATGAGATCATTTAAATCGTTTAAATTAGAGCCAATTCAGGAAGCAGTAAAACTGACTCCTGGACAATTGGATAAGCCTAATTCTACTACTGGTGAAGATAGAATAGATATCTTAGCCAGATTAATTCGAGATAATCAACCATTAGAATTAGCTAGTGGTGGTACATTTACAGTTACTGAAATTGAAGACGCCTTAAAGCAAATTGAAATTTTCAAAAAGCTTAAAAAGGCATTTCCTTTACATGGTAATGGTAAATCTATTAGTTCTTCTGATCTAGGTAAAAGTTCTGTCTTTGGTGGTGGAGGTGGATCCGGAGGAGGATCACTAAATACTAAAATTACAGAATCACATCAATGTGTTATATGCCAAGCTATATTAGACCATGGAATTCAATCAGAAGAATTCTTTATGGATCCGGATATTTTAAAAGCTGCATATAAACAAGTTGAAGTTGATGCCTCATTAGATGAAATTCTTTCAGTTGAAGGTGATTGGTTTCATTCATCTTATGAATCAGCACTTCTTCTTATTAAAAAAGGCTACATCAATAAATCCCACAAATTTCATAGAAATAGTAAAACTATGAATGATATATATGCACTTAAAAATTTGGCATATAAAAATTCAGATCAAAAAGCTGTTAAAGATGATAAATGGAATCCAGGAGATATCTGGGCCATTGATAAATCAATTAGTATTAGTAAAACATTCAATCCAGAAAGTATTTCAAGCTATAATAAAGCTATATTACAAAATTTTGTGGATAGAAAAGTTGTTGGTATATCACTTAAACTTGTTAAGAAAACAGCAAAAGCAAAAGAATATAATATTAAACTACCACCAGATACCGATGATCATAAAATCAAATCTCTTTTATTTCAAGGAGAAGTAAGAGGAACCTTTTGGGATAATAAAGGTGCTACAATCGTATTTGATACCGGTAAAATGGCTTTAAGAGCCGGCTCTGCTGGAGCAGCAATTAAAGGAGAAATAGTACTCAAAACAGCAAGAGGCGGTGGTGCTGGATATGGTATTATGATTGATGCTGTTAAACAAGTCTTTAGAAAAAAACTTCCTGATAATAAAGCTCTAAATAAAATAGCAAAAAATATTACTCGAGGAAAGAAAAGAGATCTCAATATATTTTATAAATTATATAATCATTTTTATAAGAATGAAACTTATGAAAATTTTGAAAAAGAGATTGCAAAGAAAGATGTATATTGGATTGGTTCTAAATTAGCATGCATGTATGTACTATATTATGCAGACATTAATTCTGGAACTAAAGCTAATAGATGGATAACAAAAATAGTTAATTATGCTGGATCAAAATCAGAAGATTCTAGCGCATACGTAAAGGTATATCAATAATGAAAAAAGAACATTTAAACTGGAAAGAAGCTTATGTTAAATCCATAAGCGAAAAAAATGAAGAGGTAAATGAAAAATTATCTCCTAAGGAAATGAAAAAACGCTTAGCTATGATTAAAAAAGCAGTAGAAAAAATTAATAAGCAAAATGCTGATGCTGCAAAGAAAGATGCTTTAAAAATGATGAAAGCATCTGGTATGTTTGATGAAGATGTTGAAATAGAAGAAGCACCTTTAGTCATGGATGACATGGCTATTCTTAAAACATTTTTTAGCGAAATAGAAGGTAGAATTTCTAAGTTGAAAAGAATGAAACAAGACGAAAAGGCTTTTCCTATTTTACAACAACTAGCTAGTATGGCTGGATATGGTATTACTAAAAAAGGTCAATCTAAAGGTAGATCTTTTAGGTACGATTTGAAAAAGAAATAATGAAAAACTTTAAGACTTTTTTGGAAGGAGAAGGTAAGTACAAAGGCGAAACCTGGGAAGATGGTTATAAGCGTCGTGTTGTTAAAACTACAGATCCTGAGCATAAAGAAAAAGGTTATAAGTGGAGAATAAAGGGTAAAGAAAGAAATGAAATTTCTATTAAACTTTACAAAGATAAACCAGATTTTGCTGAATATAAAAAGCAAATGAAAAGAGTAGCGGGGCACGAATTCGGTGGATAATAAAACAAGAGACGCAATAGTAAAGTCATTTAATTCCAGATGGAAATATCGTAAAGATAAAGACCAATATGGGATGGCAGATGCTTGGAAGATAATCTATTCAGTTGATGCTGAAGGTAAATATGTAGGTGATTGTGAAGATTACGCACTTTCTATATTGTATCGATTATGTGGTGAAAGCCATATTAAAATGTGGTGGTTATTAATCACTCACCAAGCAGGAATTTGTTTAGTTGGACCAAGTAAATGGAAAACTTCTCATGCTGTTTTAAGATATAAAGGTGAGTACGTGGATAATTGGACAAAGAAATTTGGTCCTAAATCTGCAATTGAAAAGAACCACACCTTCCATATTTTTTATGGATATGGTTGGGCTTATATGACAGCACTTAAAATGATTTTAAGCAAAGTTGTACGAACAATAAAAGGGAAGTAATGAAAACATTATCTGAACTTAGAAACAGCTTTGGTTTATATGAAGGCAAACATGTTCCTTTAGAACAACCTATGATGGAGGAATCAGAGCCGGAATTAAATAAACCAAAAAGATCTAGTGGACCTACAAAATATGTGGTATATGTTAGAGATCCTAAGACAGGCAATGTTAAAAAAGTCAATTTTGGAGATAAAAAAGGTGGGCTATCTTCAAAAATTAATGATAGAGATGCGGCAAGATCATTTGCTGCTAGACATAATTGTGAAACAAAGACCGATAAATTATCGGCCGGATACTGGGCTTGTAGGTTACCCAAGTATGCAAAAGATTTGGGATTAAAAGGTGGTGGTAGTTATTTCTGGTAAGCCGTATACGGAAACCGAGAATATAAGAATGTTTGATGTACATGCTCCAGATGAAGAGTATGTTTGGCATCGTGATAAAGAGGATAGAGTAATAGAAGTATTAGAAGGACAAGCATGGCAATTACAATATAATGGATGCTTGCCAATATTACTCGAAGAATGTAAAACATATTATATTCCAAAAATGATGTACCATAGATTAATAAAAGGATATAATAACTTAAAGGTAAAAATAAATGTTGAGCTTTAAAAAACAACTCATGACAGAGGCCGCAAGTAAGAATACTCATATGACTCATATTGAGGATCTTGTACTTGACGGTGGAGTTAAGGGGGCCCGCCAGGCTATCCTAGCATTACGAGCACTTAGGGATATGCTTTCCGGTAACGCGAAGGCGCCAGTAGACGTTACGGTCAAGTGGGACGGGGCCCCCGCTGTATTCGCAGGATTAGATCCAAGCGATGGTGAATTCTTTGTAGCCAAAAAAGGTATATTCAATGCCAATCCAAAAGTTTATAAAAGTCATGAAGATATCAAAGCAGATACTTCTGGTGACTTACAGAAAAAATTAATTTTAGCATTTGATAATTTAAAAGATCTAGGTATAACTGATGTTATACAAGGTGACTTTATGTTTGAAAAAGGTGATTTGAAAAAGGAGAAAATTAATGGAATCCAACATACTACTTTCCATCCTAATACTATTGTTTATGCTATACCTACAGGGTCAGCGTTAGAAAAACAAATCAGCAAAGCCAAAATAGGTATTGTTTGGCATACAGCATATTCTGGTTCTACATTTGAAACTATGAGAGCAGAGTTTGGAAAAGAAATTGTTCCAAAGTTAAAAAAGAGTTCCAACGTTTGGATGCAAGATGCAACATTACCAGATCTCTCTGGAACTGCTACAATGACTGCAAAAGAAACTGCAGAAGTCACTAAAAAGCTTTCAGAAGCTGGAAAGATCTTTAAAAAAATCGCAGCTTCAACTCTTAAAGAAATTGAATCAGATAAAGAACTTAACCTGTTAATCAATACATATAATAATACAAAGGTAAGAGCCAATGAAAGAATAACAAATACATCAGCTCATGTAAAAGGTATGATTGATTGGGTTAATACTAGATATGATAAACAATCTGATAAGTTATCGTCTGTAAAAGGAAAGGCTGGAGTTGAAGCCAAAAGAGAAAGAGTTCTTAAGTTTTTTAGTAAATCTAATCAAAAAAAATTGAAATTAGTGTTCGATTTACAAAATTTTATTGTAGATAGCAAATTAATTATTATAAATAAACTTAATAGTCTCAATAAAATAGGGACTTTTGTAAAAACAAAATCCGGATTTAAGGTGACCAACCCAGAAGGTTTTGTCGCCATAGATCGTATGGAAGGTGGAGCAGTTAAACTTGTTGATAGATTAGAATTTTCTACTAACAATTTTAGCAAAGATATAATAAAAGGTTGGGATAATCCTAACTAATTTAATGGGATAACCGAGGATATATGAAAACTTTTAAAGAGTTTGCAGATCAAGACGAAGCTATGTCAATGGCTACTCGTATGAAAATGAAAGCTGCATTCAAGAAAAACAAAGCAAAAATCAAGCTTGGCAGGAAAAAAGCTGCTAAAAAGCTTGCATCTCCAGAAAAACTTAAAGCACGAGCACAAAAGCAAGCTCGTGAAATAATTATCAAAAAACTCCTCAAAGGTAAATCCAAAGGTGATTTGGGATTTGCTGCTCGTACAGATTTAGAAAAGAAAGTAGATAAGAAAAAAGGTGCTATAAATAAAATAGCAAAGAAGCTTTTACCACAAGTTAAAAAGATGGATAAATTAAAGCTTAAAAAAAATAAAGAAGCGCAAAAATAAATTATGAAAGTAAATTCCTTTAAGGCATATTTGAAAGAAGATAGTGGTGAAGTTGTATTCGCCTTTGGTAGATTTAATCCACCAACAATTGGTCATGAAAAGCTCATGGATGCAATTAAAAAGTTAGCAAGGGGTAGTCAATATAGAATATATCCCTCACAAAGTCAGGATCCAAAAAAGAATCCATTGGACTTTAAATTAAAAGTTAAGTTTTTAAGAAAAATGTTTCCTAAGCATGCTAGAAGTATCATGGCTGATAAAGGTGTAAGAAGCGCTTTCGATGTAGTTGTTAAGTTGTATGACCAAGGTTATACTAAAGTAACTATGGTTGCAGGTGAAGATAGAGTTATAGAATTTGAAAAACTTTTAAACAAATATAATGGTACAAAAGGTAGACATGGATTTTATCAATTTGATGGTGGTATTGTAGTTAAAAGTGCTGGTGCTAGAGATCCAGATGCAGAAGGAGCTACTGGAATGTCAGCTTCAAAATTAAGAGCTGCAGCAAATGATAATGACTTAAAAACATTTGCAAAAGGTATGCCCAAAGGGTTTAAAGATGTTGAAGGATTATTTAATGCTGTAAGAGCTGGAATGGGTCTTTCTGAATCAAAAAATTTTAGAAAACATGTTCAATTAGAAAAAGTCTCTGATAGAAGAGAAGAATATGTTGAAGGTAATTTATTTAAAGTTGGCGACGAAGTAGTCATTAAAGAAACAAGCGAAGTTGGTAATATTAAAGTACTAGGTACTAATTATGTTATTGTCCAACTAGGTGAAAACAAAAAACGTGTATGGTTAGATGGAGTTGAATTGGTAGAAGGTTATGGTCCTCATAAGGATTATGATGATATGACTGCAAAGCAGAAAAAAGCATATAATAAACCAAGACCGGATGCACCCGAAAGTCAACATACAAAAAATTATAAGAAAAAATTCGGAGAAATGAAAAGCTTTAAACAATCACTAGAAGAAACAGACGCTAAAGCCGCTTTAAAGAAAAAAGCAGATAAAACTGGTATGCCTTATGGTATATTAAAGAAAGTTTTTGATAGAGGTTATGCAGCTTGGAAAACAAGCCATAGACCTGGTACTAATCCAACACAATGGGGATTGGCTAGAGTTAATTCATTCGTCACTAAATCAAAAGGAACATGGGGTGGAGCTGATAAAGATCTAGCCGCTAAAGTAAGAGGATAATATGTTACAAGAAAAATATAATCAAAAGTTTCCACCAGAACTCATCGCTAAAGCAGTTAAATTAGCTTTACTTATGGGTGGTAATATGACTGGTGCGTATAAAAAAATCGAAAAAATGAAAAAGGGTTTGGCTAAAGATCCAAACGTAGCAAACGCTTTAAGATTAGCTAATGAGTCAAAAACAATGTCATCATTTAAAAACATTGTTGCTGAATCTTGGGGTAAGAACTATGAATCATTGTGTGCTGCAATGAAATTAAATCCAATTCAATCTGAGATTCTAAAAGATTATTTAGACCGTGGTCAAATTAAATCACAGTATGTAGGAAAAGCTGCTGGTGATGTCAAAGCTAGTCGTATTTACGCAGCTAAAAAGCCATATAATGGTAATACTACAAATCGTAAAGAAGCTTTATACAATGCTATGAAGCTTAACCTTAAACAACAAAAAATCTTAGACAAATATATTTCTTCTGGTAAAGTTATTGGTAAATATACGGGATCAATGGCTGGTACTACTAAAGAAACTCAAAAATATGCTGGAATGAAAAACTTTAAAGAGTATAATAAGTAATGGCAAGAGAGACTCAAAACGATAGACTCGATAGAATAGAAAATAAGCTAGACAAATTGTCTGAAGCTATAGTTTCATTAGCTCGAGCTGAGGAAAAAATTAGTCAAATGGAAAAGTTTTTACATCAACAAATGGAAATGTTAGTTGATGGACAAAGAAGATTAGAGGCAGTAGAGAAAAACGTTATGTCAAATGCTACTACCATTAATGTAATAAATAAATTATTCTGGATAGTCATGGCTGCTGCAGCAACAACTATTACTGGAATGTTACTAATGCAATAAAGGAGGAACCCATGAAATTGCAAGATAAAGAAACTCTCAACGTTGCAGACACAGTCAAGGACGTTCTAGAGGGCAAAAAAGCGGTTAAGGAAATGGACCCTAAGAAACATGTTTCCAAAAAAGGCGACAAATTTGTTGTTGTTAATAAAAATGGTGATGAAGTCAAATCATTTGATAGTGAAGATGAAGCCAACAAATATGCTGTTGACAATCATGATGACCTAATGAAAGAAGGTCCTGAAGAACCAAGAGCTAAAGGTGAAAAAGACTTTAAAGATAAGCATACAGTTAAAAAATCTGGAATGAAAGATGATGGATCTAACGTTAAAGAAGAAACTGAAGAAACCGAAGAAGTCGAAGAAGCTTATCACAGTAAAGAGAAGAAAAAGAAAGAAGAAGGTAATGCCTTTGGAAAAGCTGTAATGGCTGCTAAAGAAAAAGGTGAAAAAACCTTTGTATTTGCTGGTAAAAAATATAAAGTTACTGGTGAAGAAGTTGAAGAAGAACTATCTGATAAGCAAAAGAAATATAGAGCATTCTTTGATAAAGCTTTGAAAAAGTTTAAAGTATCATCTCCTTCTGAATTAAAAGGCGATAAGAAAAAAGAGTTTTTTGATTATGTTGATGCAAATTACGAAGCAGATAACGAGTCAGACTAATGAAAAGTTTTAAGGATATTAGAGAATCTCATACCTTATCCGAAGCTAACATGGTTATTGTAGTACCTATTGACTATGATCCATTTAATAAAAAGGGTCAATCAATGGCTATGAAACTTTTAGACATGGATGTCTTCCCATTAGATTATTCTAAAGATCGTAGAATGGCTTTAGCTGGTGAACCTAAAAAATTGGAAAAGGCTTTAAAGTCAATGGGAAAAGGTAGTGCCGATATTAAATCTTTAATGAAAACTGCTGTTAAGCACACGGGGAATGAAAAATTTGTAAGAGGTAAAGACTTTAAAAATTAATTCTCCTTATATATAATATAGTATGAAACAAAATGATAACTTTGAAAATTTGACTCGCAAAAACTTTGAACTCTTTGCTGCAAAAAATTACAATAATCCAGAATGTATGGATATTGAAGAGTTTAAAGATGACTTAAGCCGTTTTAAATATATTAAACGGCTTTTAAGAAGATATGCAGATCATGGTGATTTGCAAGAACGTTTAATATTAAATCACCTTATAGTAATATATAATGTATTTGGTATTGAAGCAGCAAATAAAATGATTTGGTTTAAAATCGAAAATGAGCATTATCATTTTATTAAACCATTCTTAGTATTTCTACATTACTTACCTGACAGTGAAAAGGTTGAAATAGGAATGGATAAAGGTATAGTAGAGGTATTAAGGAACCTATGAATTCAGAAATCAAACAATTAGATGCCGGCTCAAACGGCATTAATGAAGGCTTACTGTCTAGAGCGGCAGATATGGCTTATGCATTTCGTTTTTTAAAACTTTTGGTAACTCCATGGGAAAAAATGAAAGCTTTTGAATTGGGTATCATTGATAAAAAAGGCAAAAAAATAAAGAAGCCTGAACTACCTACAGAAAAATCAGCTTATACAATTTTTCATAGATTAGTATTCAATATAAAACGCTTATTGAATGCTGCTGGTGGTGGAGTAGCGGGTAAAATAGCCACTTATGCTTCTGCACTATTTTTAATTAAAGACCACACTGGCATGTCTGAAGATCAACTAAAAGATATACTAACTCAAATGGATAATACAGATTGGGATCAGTTACCTGTGAATGAATCCAAATGGTTTCAAAATGAAGACAATCAGCTAAACCCTGGAGAATATACACTAACCAGAGATATTGCATCTCCAATTACAGGTGAGTATATTGGATTTGCTAAATCAAAAGTGGTCGTAGAAGATGTAACTGAACCCTATGATACTTTTCTAGGTTGTAGTGTTTATAAGGTTATTCATAAACTCACAAAACAAGAATTATTTATCACTAACCACGACATTACAAGGTAATATTTTATATATAATAATATGGACTTAAAAACATTTAAAATGTGGGAAATGGCTGCTAACTCTGTTGGAGGTGGTGGTATTGACGGTATTGGTGTAGGTCCAAAAGGTGAACCTGGAGTTCGCGTTAAAAAGAAGAAGAAAAAAAATGATGTACTTCTTGACAAAATGCGAAAAAGAATGAATGCTAAATAAAATATTAATAGGTATATTAGTCGCAGTTTCTTTTGCTGGCTATATATTATATAATAAAAATCAAGAACTTATTGCATTAAATACAGCACTCGAATTAAGAGATGCTGAACAAAAGGCTACAATAGAAGCAATTAAGAACAATTTAGAAAAAACCGGTAAAGAATTAAGCGGTTTGCAAATTAGAAATCAACAGTATGAAGTTGAAATGGCTGAATACATGGATATATTTAGAAGGCATAATCTTTCTAAGTTGGCAAGTGCTAAACCAGGTATGATAGAAACACGAGCCAATAATAAAACAAAAGAGGCATTTGATGCGATTGAAAACGATAGCGCTAGGATTAGCGCTCTTAACGATTAGTGGATGTAGTATATTCGGACCTAAAGACGTAGAAATAATTACGAAACCGGTTCAAATAGATATAGTACAACCAGTATTACCTAGGCCAATAGATTTAAAAGAGCCTAAGTGGTACGTAGTTTCTGATACAAAAATAATTGAAAATTGTTTAAAAGACCCAGAAACGAAAAAGTCTAATTGTAAATTAGGTAGAGAAGATCTGTATCCAGAAGGATACACATATTTCGATAAATTTATTGATGATATTAAAAAGAATCATGGTGGAGATATTGTATTTTTTGCTATGACAGTTGATGATTATGAGCTCATGGCTTATAACACACAAGAAATAAAAAGATATATTAATCAACTCGGTGAAGTAATAGTGTATTATAGAAATGTTACTATAAATGATAAAGACGCCGGAGCTATAGAAATAAAAGTGGAGAACAAAGATGGCGACAACTAGAATGAAAGAACAATTAAGCGATTGGGGAAGAGCTGAAGTAGCAGCGAAACTTTCCGCACATGCTTATAAAAATGAAAAACAGGCTGTAGCAGCTTGTAAAAAAATGGGATTCCCTTGGGCAAAATTAGTTTCAAAAGATGGTGCTGAAGTACTTATTGCAAAAGATCGTAATGATCTTTGGTTTGCATTTAGAGGTACTGAACCTTCTAAACTAAATGATGTTATGGCTGATCTAAATGTTATTAAAAACGCAGCCAAAGCTGGAGGTAAAGTTCATAGTGGATTCCAACAAGAAGTTAACGATTTGTGGATGGATGTATTAGCAGAAATAGAACATAATGACCAATTAAAAGTTCGTAAAGACGTGTATATGACTGGTCATTCACTTGGTGCTGCAATGGCAACAATTGCTGCTACTAGATACCAACCAGTAGAACTACATACATTTGGATCTCCAAGAGTTGGTGGACCTAAATTCATTAGAAATATCAAATGCCCTCATTATAGATTTATGAACAATAATGATATTGTTTGTAGAATACCGCCAGCATGGTTAGGATTTAGACACCATGGTGAAATGATTTATTTTGATAGATTCGGTAATAAAGCTGTAAAACCTACATGGTCAGATTTCTTTTATGGTATATTTAATTCATGGAAAAGATTTAAATTCTTTGATGGAATAGTAGACCATGGAATGCCTAATTATGTAAAAGCTTTAGGCAAACTTAAAAAGGCCAAATAATGTATTGGTTAACAATACTAGCATTAAAATCAATATTGAGTTCTGTAATAGGAAGCTCATTTTATCAATGGTTCCAAGGTACATCCGGTGGGATTTGGTTCCAGAAACAAGTCGACAGATTCATGCAGCATTTTGCAGAAAAATATGATTTGGAATTAGCAAAGAAAGATGCCAAATTTGCTAAACAATATCCCTTGATTCTCAAGAGGATAGAAGAATTAGAAAAAAATATAAAAAAATAGTTTACTTTTTAAGTAAAATGTGTTATAATATACTATTAATAGATTATGAACGGAATAAATACATCAATGATACACGTCACAAAAAGAGATGGTACAGTACAAAATTTTGACCTGGATAAAATCCATAAGGTATTAGAGTGGGCGACTCAAGACATTTCTAACGTATCTCAATCAGAGATAGAGTTACGCTCAAATATTCAATTATACGATAAGATTCCAGCTTATGATATCCATGAGTTGTTAATTAAATCGGCATCTGAACTTATATCAGATCATACACCAAACTATCAATTCGTAGCAGCAAGGCTTATATCATATAAGCTTCGTAAAGAAGTATATGGACAATATGACCCATTACCTCTCATTGATGTTATTAATAAAAATGTTGATTTAGGTGTATATGACCCAGCAATTCTTTCACATTATACGAATGAAGAGCTGGATGAATTAAATAGTTACATTAAGCATGCAAGAGATGATACTTTTACATATGCTGGTATGGAACAATTTAGAGGCAAGTACTTAGTACAAGACCGAAGAACTAAACAATGTTATGAGACCCCACAAATTTTGTATATGATGGTTGCCGCAACATTGTTTGCAAAAGAAACCAAAAACAGAATAGCATGGGTAAAACATTATTATGATGCGATTAGTCAATTTTATATCTCGCTACCTACGCCAATTATGGCAGGAGTTCGAACACCTACTAGGCAATTTTCATCTTGTGTACTTATTGAATCCGGAGATAGTTTGGATTCCATTAATGCTACTAGTACTAGCATTGTTAAGTATATAAGCAAAAAAGCTGGAATAGGTATTGGCGCCGGTTCGATTAGAGCAGCAGGCGCTAAAGTTGGAGATGGATCAGTAGTTCATACTGGTCTCATTCCATTTCTTAAGTATTTTCAATCAGCAGTAAAATCTTGTTCTCAAGGTGGAGTAAGGGGAGGAGCAGCAACAGTATATCTTCCTGTATGGCATTATGAATTTGAAGATCTTGTAGTACTTAAAAATAATAAAGGTACTGAAGAAACAAGAGTTCGTCATATGGATTATGCATTTCAATTTAATAAACTTATGTATGAAAGGCTTATAGAAGGTGGTGATATTACTTTATTTGATCCTAATGATGTGCCAGGATTATACGAAGCATTCTTTGCTGATCAGGATAAATTTAAAGAATTATACGAAAAGTATGAAAGAGCATATAGTATAAGAAAGAAAACATTACCAGCTCTTGAAGTATTCCAATCAATTCTTACAGAAAGAAAAGATACCGGTAGGATTTATGTTATGAATGTAGATCATGCAAATGAACATGGAGCCTTTGATGTTGAAAAAGCTCCTATTCGTATGAGTAATCTATGTTGTGAAATCGACTTACCAACTAAGCCATTGGAATCATATGATGATGAAAATGGTGAAATCTCTTTATGTACATTATCAGCCATAAATTGGGGATTGATAGATGATACAAAAGATTTTGAAAAGTATTGTACACTTGCTGTCAGAGCATTAGATAACCTATTGGATTATCAAGAATATCCAATCAAAGCTGCACAAAATGCTACAATGAATCGTAGACCTTTAGGTGTAGGTATTATTAATTTAGCTTATTTCCTAGCTAAGCGTGGATTAAAATATAACGAGGAAGCTTTTGATCTTATTGATGAGTATGCTGAAGCATGGTCTTATTATTTAATTAAAGCTTCAATGGAAATAGCTGAAGAAAAAGGTGCATGTTTGCTCTCAGATGACACAAAATATGCATCTGGAAAACTGCCAAATGATACATATAAAGGTGCAGTAGATAATTTAGTGAAGCGTAAATCTACACTACCATGGGACTCGCTGCGAAGCGCTCTAGTAGAACATGGTATTAGAAACTCTACGTTAATGGCATTAATGCCTGCAGAAACATCTGCACAAATTAGTAATAGTACAAATGGTATTGAACCTCCTAGAGCTTTAGTATCATATAAACAAAGTAAAGATGGAGTCATGGCTCAAGTAGTTCCAGGCTATCATCACCTTAAAAATAAGTATGATCTATTGTGGGATCAAGAATCTCCAGAAGGCTACTTAAAAATTTGTGCTATACTTCAAAAATATATAGATCAAGGTATTAGTGTTAATACCTCTTATAATCCAGAACATTTTGAAGATAACAAAGTACCTATGTCTTTAATGATTAAAGATTTAGTTATGGCGTATCAATTTGGATTAAAGCAACTCTATTATTTTAATACACACGACGGATCAGAAGACGTAAAAGATGAACCTTTAGCTTTATCTGAAATAGACGACGAAGATTGCGAGAGCTGTGTTATTTGAAAAAGAAAGAACGAATACCTCTAAGTGGTGGAGATGAATGGGATGCTCTAAGTAAAAGATCCCGTAAATTTTACGGCTGGGGTAGGGGAACACTTAAAAAAATTAAACGAAGATATAATAAACGATTTAGACAAAAAGGAAAGATGAATGGCAATATTGAAGAAGAATAAAAAATCCCACTTGAAAAAAATGATGTTCCTTGATGAAGCAGTAGATATTCAACGCTATGATGAACTTAAATATCCTGCATTAGATAAGATTACAGACAAACAACTTGGATTCTTTTGGAGGCCCGAAGAGGTAGATATTTCAAAAGATAAAAAGGATTTCGAAAATCTTACAGAACACGAACAACATATCTTTACATCAAACTTAAAACGACAAATCTTACTAGATAGTGTACAAGGACGTGCTCCTAATATAGCATTCCTTCCAATTGCTTCATTACCTGAAGTAGAAAATTGGATTGAAACATGGTCATTTTCAGAGACCATACATAGTAGATCTTATACACATATTATCCGAAACATATATCCGAATCCTTCCACTGTATTTGATAATCTATTAGACATAAAGCAGATTATTGAATGCGGGAATGATATTGCTCAATATTATGACGATTTGATAGATTGTAATAATTCTGCAACTAATAAAACCGACCACAAAAAGGCACTATGGATGTGTATGAATAGTGCTAATGCATTAGAGGGGATAAGATTTTATGTATCATTTGCTTGTTCATGGGCGTTTGCTGAACTTAAGAAAATGGAGGGTAACGCTAAGATCATTAAGTTTATTGCTCGAGACGAAAACGTACATTTAGCTAGTACTACTACCATGTTAAAAAATATGGTAAAAGAAGATAAAGAGATGGAAAAGATATCCATCGAATTAAAAGATGATGTAACTAAATTATTTGTTAAGGTAATTGAACAAGAAAAAGAATGGGCTCAATTCTTATTTAAGGATGGATCAATGATTGGCCTTAATGAAAAGTTACTAGGAGATTACATTGAATGGATAGGTGCTAAAAGAATGCGTGCCATTGGATTAGAATGTCCATTCAGTGTATCAAAATTAAACCCATTACCATGGACAGAAAAATGGATTGGTGGTGGTAATGTTCAGGTTGCACCACAAGAAACAGAGATTAGCTCTTATGTTGTTGGAGGTGTTAAACAAGACGTCGATCAAAAGACACTATCAGGATTATCACTATAATGGAAATCAGTGCAACATATCCAATTCAATATAATAAACCAAATATTGAATATCAACAAGTAACTGTTAAAGTTAATAATGAAAAACAAACTGAAATAGTTTACACTTATAATAATCAAGGGCATCTTATTGAAACAGTTGTTCGTAATCATGAAATAGGATCTGTATGAATATAGAAAAAATCACAGATATTCATCCAATGAGACAAGTTTTTTGGGCTTCGATTATCCAAGTAAGTGTGCTTGGATTTATGGGATTAGCAATGTTTTTAATAGGAGTAGCATTTAAATGAATATAGAAATTTATAGTAAAGAACAATGTCCATATTGTGATATGGCAGAAAGAATTGCTCAACAATTTGTACAAGAGTCTGAGCACAAATATGAAAAATTTATGCTTGGAGTAGATTTCGATAGAGAAAAAATGTTAGAAATGTTTCCAACTGCAAGGACCTTTCCACAAATCAAAATTGATGGAGAATCTATTGGAGGCTATACGGAATTCGAAAGGATCATCCGTGGTTTTTGATTGCCCACACTGTTACGTAACAGTAGAAATAAAATACGAAAATTCAGAAGATAAACCAGAATCTATATTTTGTCCAAGTTGTGGCGTAAAAGAAGAAATAGAACCATTAGACTTTGATAACATAGATTTTGAAGAAGAAGATCTCTGGGATGAATAAATACCTATATGGATTGGGAAAATAAATGGAAATATCAGGGGATGACATTTACTCCAGACGAACCATTCACTTTTGAAAGGTTTGGAAAGGAATGGTATGGATTCGTATATTGTATTACAAATAGAGCTACTAATAAAAAGTATATTGGCAAAAAGTTCTTTTGGTCTAAAAAGGTTCTACCAAAAACTAAATCAAGAAAAAGAAGAAAAATAACCTATGTTGAATCAGATTGGAGAGATTATTATGGTTCAAATAGAGTATTAAATGAAGAAAGAGAAGTAGCTGGTGATAGCATATACCATAGAGAAATACTTCATTTGTGCCAAACTAAAGGAGAATGCGCATATTATGAAGCTAAAGAGCAGTTTGAAAGGGAAGTTCTACTTACCGACAATTACTATAATGGTATTATAAGCTGTAAAATTGGTGGACCAAGCGTAAAAAACTTAAAAAAATAGTTTACTTTTACTCAAAACTGTGTTATAATATACTATTAAGAAGGAAATTTAATGGCTAAAATAATTAATACTTTTGTAGAACTTAGGCAAGCACAGCTCATGCAAGAAGAAATGGATGATGATGTTATTGCAGCCGATTTATTTGAACAATCCATTGACCTCGGAAGATATGCTTTGGATTTAATTGAAACGGGTCTAGAAGAATATGGCGTAGATTTTGACTACGGCAGTAATCCAGAACTAAAAGGAGATATGTTTGTTGTCTTAAACTTAATAGTTTCATCACTATTAAGAGACCAAGGACTCAAACATGTTCTTCAAGAAGATTTGGATATTTTGAAAGATCGTATTATGGAATTAGAAAAATACCAAGATGATATTACTTGACTATAGTCAGATCGCACTATCCAACATCATAGTGCAAAAACTTAATGATGAAGCAATGATAAGACATATGATACTTAACAGCATTCGTATGTATAACAAAAGATATAGAAATGACTATGGACAAATGGTTATTTGCGCAGATGGTATGAATACATGGCGTAAAAATTTCTATCCTGAATACAAAGCAAGTCGTAAAAAAGGACGTGATAGTTCTGGACTTGATTGGCAAGAGATCTTTAGAGTACTTAATTTGGTAAGAGATGAAATCAAAGAAAACTTACCATATAAGGTATTACATATAGAAGGTTGCGAAGCTGACGATATTATTGGTGCACTTACTTATGAAACTCAAGAGTTTGGTAAATTTGAACCTGTCATGATTATTTCATCTGATAAAGATTTCATTCAGTTACAAAAGTTTTCAAATGTGAAACAATTTTCACCAATACAAAAGAAAGCTGTTGTAGATAAGCATCCAAGAAAATACTTATTTGAACATATATGTCGTGGAGATAAAGGTGATGGTATACCAAATATTCTATCTCCTGATAATTGTTTCGTTGATGAAATAAGACAAACACCATTAAAACAAAATTTAATTGATACATGGATAGATGATGAATCTATCATGCCTGAAGAAATAAAAAGAAATTTTCATAGAAATAAACGTCTAATTGATCTCAATGAGATTCCAGAAGATATATATAATAATATAGTTAATATATATGATGGCCAAAAGCCGGCTATGAAAATGAAAGTATTAAATTATTTAATCAAAAAGAGATGTAATAATCTCATTGAAGTTGTGGAGGAATTTTACAATGGCTAAAAAACTATCTCTAGCTGAAATATTAACAGAAGCTGGAAACCAAAAAAGTAAGCAAGATAAGATTGATTATCTTCGCAAGAACGGTTCAATACAATTGCAAACAGTACTTAAAGGTGCTTATGACGATTCAGTTGTGTGGGACCTACCCGAAGGAAAACCACCCTATCGTAAAGACGACGCTCCAAGAGGATTTGAATATTCAAATCTTTATAGAGTAGCACGTAAGTTCGCATGGTTTGTAAAAGGCGGAAAAGGCCAAAAGTTGCCTGCAGTTCGCCGAGAAAAAATGTTTGTTGACATTTTAGAATCTTTGCATTCTGACGAGGCTGAGCTGGTTCTTAATATGAAGGAGAAAAGTCTTATGGGTAAATACAATGGTATAACCTCAGCATTAGTTGCGGAAGCCTTCCCCAATCTCCTTGTGAAGCCAATGGCTAATCCAAGGTCCAGAGTTCCAAAAGTGAAAAAAGATGGAACGAAGGGAAGTGCTAACGAAAGCTAAGGAGGTGATCTCATCTAACTTTGTGATATTTTCTTTAATTGTAAATTCATAGGAGGAGAACAAACCAAAAAACAGGAAGGGTTAGGTTCCGGAGCTTAACCCTTTTTTTATCAAATAAACCTTTACATTTATATGAAACTGTGTTATAATATACATTATGAATATTTTTATACTAGACAATGATCCCGTGATTGCAGCTCAAATGCAATGTGATAAACACGTAGTTAAAATGATTGTAGAATCAGCTCAAATGTTATCTACTGTTCATCGTATGCTTGATGGTGTTATGGAACGAAGAAAATCGAAATCAGGATCTATGATCCAATACTTTTACTTGGAAGATGAGAGAGAAGATTTGTTATATAAGGCATGTCATTTTAACCATCCATCTACAGTATGGACAAGAGAATCAATGCATAATTATCGATGGCACTATATCCATTTTACTGCTTTATGTGATGAATATACATATAGATATGGTAAAACACATTCAACTGATACTAAGCTAAGAAAAGCTTTGGCCAAATTACCAGATAATATACCGGTAAAAAGGATGACACCATTTAAATTGGCAATGTCTTCATTTCCGGAATGTATCTTAGAATGTCCAGTTGAATCATATCGTAAATTTTATGAAACAAAACAACATAGGTTCAAAATGGATTGGACCAAAAGAGAAGTACCGGAGTGGTTTACATATGCCTAGATACGATTTTAAAAATTTAAAGACTGGTGAAGTTAAAGAATATACTATGTCATGGAAAGACTTAGACCAATTTAAAAAAGATAATCCTGATTTGCAACAACAAATTGGTGTTATTAATAATATTGGAGAAACTAAATCTAAACTTACAAAAGCTGGTGATGGTTGGAAAGAAGTTCAACAAAGAATACAAAGTGGAATGCCTCCTAGACTAAGAGGTAATATAAAAACAAAATGAAATTTAAACATGAACCAATTGATCTCGGATATAACGACCTTACTGCACAAACTTCTAGATCTGGTAGAGTCTACACCGATCCTGATGGGAATACTTATCCTTCTATTACTACTGTCCTTTCGATCTTAAGTGAAGAAGCAATACAAAGATGGAGAGCTCGAGTTGGCGAAGAAGAAGCTAATCGTATAAGTACACAAGCAAGTACTCGTGGAACTGCAGTTCATAATATTTTTGAAAAGTATGTTAACAACGATCCAGATTACTTAGAAGGAGTAATGCCACACAATATACAAACGTTTAAAGATGCTCAAAAAATACTTGATGAATCAATTACAAAAGTATATTGTCAAGAAGCTCCATTATATTCTAAACACTTAGGAGTTGCTGGAAGAGTAGATTGCGTTGGTCAATGGAATGGAGTTGATAGTATTATTGACTATAAAACTTCTAGAAAACTTAAAAAGAAAGAATGGATATCTGGTTATTTCATGCAATGTGCAGCTTATGCTATTATGTGGGAAGAAAGAACTGGTATGCCAATGAAACAATTAGTAGTGTTTGTAGCTGGAGATGAAGGTACTCAAGTGTTTATTGAAGATAGAGATAACTGGACAAAAGAACTTATAAATACTATTACTGAGTATAAACGTAGAAAATTATTTGGGAGATAATATGAATTATTTATTTGTTGCTCTAGTTAAAAAACTAGAAGGTGAAATCGAAGTAGCAAAAGCAAACGTGAAAGTATACCATAGGAATGCCGCCGGTATTGGCGAGCATCCGGATGTTGTTGAAGCTATAGAAACACAAATAGCAAAAATAGCTGAGGCTGAAGACAAACTAGGAGTTTTGCACAAGCACTTTAAGGACACATGAAACACGAATTAATAGAGTATATAATTGAGGCCGCCGCTGGAAAAGGCTTAACTATATTCGATATTGATGAAACCTTATTCCATACAAAAGCAAAGATAAACATTAAAAGAGATGGAAAGGTTGTTGGTAGTTTAAATAATGTAGAATATAATAACTATAAGTTAAAACCTGGCGAAGAGTTTGACTATGGTCAATTTAAGTCTGCAAAAATATTTGCAAAAACATCTACGCCTATAGCAAAGATGATTAATAAGGCTAAACTTATTATCAAAAATGCTACAAAGGCTGGATCAAAAGTAATTGTTGTAACCGCTAGAGGAGATATGGATGATAAAAAATTATTCGTAAATACCTTTAAGGCTCAAGGATTAGATATGAAAAATGTCTATATTGAAAGAGCTGGAAATATTGGTTTAGATGATGCTGCAAAAAATAAAGAAGTGGTATTTAAAAAATATTTAGATACTGGAAAATATAAAAGAATAAGATTATTTGATGATGCTGTTGAAAATTTATATGCGTTACTATCACTTAAGGATCAATATCCAGATGTGACGTTCGAAGCCTATAGAGTAAAAAAGGATGGTAGCATTAAAAGCTTAAGGAGAAAATAATGCCTACTAAATTTAAACCATCCCAGGTGGTAAGGAACAGAGAAACTGGAAAATACGAAACAAACAATTACTTTATAAAAGGAACTCCAAAAGAAGAGTTGTTTGAATATATTAATAATGACAGTGGTAAACCAAAAATAAAGCAGAAATGCAGAAATGAGTTAGTGAGAAGAGGAATTAAAATTGAGTACGTACCGGCCACTGGATCATAGAGTTACGATCCAAGAAAGTAAAATTGATGGATTGGGTCTATTTGCAAAAGAGCATTTAGAGCCATCTGATAGATTAGGAACTACTCATGTAGAATGGGAAGGCAAATTGATTAGAACTCCAATGGGAGGATTTATTAATCATTCAGAAACTCCTAATGCTTTTATTCTTAAACATGTAAATTTTAGAGAACTGATTATAATTAGATCAATTAAACCTTGGCAAGAAATAACAGTTTATTATACTGAATATAAAGTAGATAATACTCCTGATAGTTTAGTTGGAGTATTATATAGTAACAAAACATGAAGCGTATTTGGACTATATGGAAGTATGCTTTAGGATCTTTCAATGATGAAGATACTAAACCAGTGGAAGATCAAATCACAATTATAAGAACAATTATATTAATAGTAAATCTTATGTGTGCTATATTAATTATGGCAAATATTATAAAAGGATGGATGTAATGAGTAAACAATGGCATGGTGGAAAAGGTGATAAACCTAGAAGTCCTGACCAGCAAAAATATGCTGATGGTTGGGAGCTTGCTTTTGGAAAGAAAAAGCCTACTGTCAAAGCTCGTAAACATCAACCTTCTCATTCTGTAACTCAAATTCATATTGATAAAAAGAAGAAAAACGATAGAAAAGAAGTTCGAAATATTATAAATAAGACTATAGAGGAATAACTATGGCAGATGATTTATTAAAATTTGACTTTGGTTTTACAGCAGTAGACGAAAGTGAATTAGAAGCTGTACAACAAATTAGTACAAAAGCTTCATCAACAGAAGCGGAAGTAAAAGTATTGGAAGATAAGCTTAATAATCTTTATAATGCTATTTTACCTTTACTTTCAAACTTAAAAAAGAATCCGGAAAAGGAATATATTCTTTGGCCTAATCGTACAGAAAAGATTGAGGCTTTTGAAGATCACATATCAGGGATAATTAAGTAATGGCAGTACCAACTAGTAATATAAATTTAAGTGCTGATATTAATGCAGAAGTAGCAAGTGTTAATAGTACAAGTTTAACTACTTTAGCTACTAATGCCATAGCATATACTGGTGGTAATTCTCCAGTTTTAACTGATTCTCTTCCAACACCTGCTCCACATGGTATAAGAGAATTTGCTGGATATACTCATACACAAAATCAAAGTATAACATATACTCAAAGTATGCGTCATGGTAGTACTTATAGTACTGCAGCTTTACAACAATCTGGAGCCGATGTTTATTGTATTATGGGAGGTGTTGGCACTTCATATCGAATTTATGTTACATGGAGTACAACTACTGGAAAGTACATAATTAAATTACAAGCAGTTTCTGGAACCAGTTACAAATATTCAACAACAGGGTCCAGTTCGGGTGCGGGATCCAGTCAGTTTACTGTTGGAACAGCACAAATCCCAAGTCCTTATACAACTAATAACGTTGATCAAATTAGATTAAATCATTCTAATACCAATTGGTCGGCCAGCTATTTTGATATGTTTAATAATTTTGATTATCAATCTGTTGCTGGTGCAACTTTATTAACTCGAGATGCATTTCAGACTGCAAATGGTAATAGTGTTACTTATGGAGTAAAACATCAATACCTGGGACAGAAAGAAGAAGGTTCTAGCTCTACTCATAATAGAACAGATACTTATTCACTAACATTTAGAAGAAGTGGTTACTATGACTATACTACACCTAGCTTTAGTGTTAGAACAATTCACTCCTATGTTAGAAATTGTGGTGGGGGGTTCTTTTGCTTACATGAAGATATGAAGGTTTGGTTAAAAGGTAAAGACAATTTAGACTTTACTCCAGTAAAAGAAGTTGTTGTTGGCGATATGGTTAGAACAAAAGACGGCCAATACACTAAAGTTACAAAAGTTATAATTGATCATATGAGAGAAGGGTATTATACTTTAATGGATGGATTAAAAATAACCGGCGATCATCCAATAGTTCCTCATAGATATGAGAATGAAATAACACCAGAAACTCCATGGGTAAGAGTAGATGAAGTGGACTTACCAAAAGAATATATTGCTGGGCCGGTACCAACTGTATATATAGAAACAGAATCTGGCGATATGCATACTTATTGGCAACAACCAAATCACAATAATAGATGGGAAGGATGCTTAGTTAGTGCAAGCTATGGAAATTTATAGGAACTAAATATGTTTTGGAATAAAGATAACGATATTGATGTAGATCAATTAAGAGAACAATTAACTATAGACGAAGGAAAAGTACTTGAAATTTATCACGACCATCTTGGTCTTCCTACTGTTGGGATTGGCCATCTCATCCTTGATTCTGATGAAGAAAGTGGAAAACCTTTGGGAACAGAAATCACAGAAGAAAGATGTGTAGAATTATTCGAATCTGATTTAGAATCAGTACTAGATGATTGTAAGATATTACATGATGGTTGGGATGGATATCCACAAGAAGTTAAGCAAGTAGTTGCTAATATGATGTTTAATATGGGCCGAACAAGATTAAGTAAGTTCAAGAAACATAATGCCGCTTTAGTAAGTGGTGATTGGAAAGAAGCTGCTGTCGAAGGAAGAGATTCTAGATGGTATAAACAGGTTACTAATAGAGCAGAAAGACTTATGTCTAGGCTTGAAGAAGTATAAATACTAATTTAAGAGGAAAACAAATGAATATAATTAAAATCTTAGCACCAGAAATTAATTTAGCTTCAGCGACTAATGTTGGAAGAGCTAAATTAGTAAGAGTACTAAATAATAAAACATCAATTCAACCCATTACGTATACATCTGCTGCGGGAGAAGTATTAGGAGTTGTAACTTTAGCTGCAGGAGAAGTAGCATATATTGCTAAAAATCCTACTGATAAATTACATGGTGTTGCAACATCATTGGCAACTGAAGTAGCATTTAAACACTAATAACATGGCATATTCAAAACAGGTTGTTGAAAGGTTCAATTCTGTTTTAAACGAACCAGCAAAGCATTCCGTAGGTAGATTTGATCCTACCGATGGCGATGTTGCAACTGGAATGGTTGGAGCTCCAGCTTGTGGAGATGTCATGAAACTTCAACTTAAACTCGATGAAAATGACCGAATTCTTGATGTAAAATTCAAGACTTATGGGTGTGGTTCAGCAATTGCCTCATCCACATTATTTGTAGAAATGTTAAAAGGTAAAACAATTCAAGAAGCAAAAGAAATAAAAGATAAAGATATTGCTGAAGCTCTTGAATTACCTCCTATAAAATTACATTGTTCTGTTTTAGCCGAAGAATCAATATCAAAAGCAATTGAAAATTGGGAAGAAAAAACAGCGTATAGGAAACATAATCAATATGTTGGAACTCACTGATAGTGCAATTCAGCACTTCCTAAAAGAAACCAAAGAAATGCTAGACCCAGCTATTAGAGTTGGGATAAAAGGTGGTGGATGCGGTGGATTCGAATACCTTATAGAATACGCTGAAGAAATCAAAGAAGATGATAATATATTAGACTTTGGTAAATTCATGATAGTTATAGATCCAACATCACAACCATTAATCGAAGGTAGTACCTTAGATTTCCATAAAGAAGCATTTAATCAAAACATTAAAATAGCAAATCCAAACGTAGAAATGGCGTGCGGATGTGGCGTTTCTGTCACATTTAAATAATTAAACTGTATAAATAGATGTATGAGTGAAATATTCACATTAATTGCAGACGTCGGCGCGCCTATAGCAGGTGCATTAGTAATGGGCTTTTTTATTTTTTTAGTATTAAAACAGATATTAGAAGGTATAGTAGACCAAATAAAAACATTAACAATTTTTTGTGAAAGCTTAGAAAATAGAGCAAGAACTATGAGTAATGAAATGATAAAAATAGATATGTTAGTTTCATCCGCTTTAGAATTAAGACCCGATATTGAAAGGGTTGCAAGAGCAGAAAACTTTATAGAGGATGGTAAACTCGACGTACGAAGAGACTAATGGATATAGCTCAGGCAATATCCGATTACGGCTTTCCAATTATTATGGCTGTTGGTATGGGTTACTTTATATTTTTCATTTGGCAATTTATAAATGAAAAAATAGACCCAGCTTTAGAAAAAATGCATGTTGCTCTAATTAGAGTTATAGATCAAACAAGGATGTTAGATCAAGACTTAATACGACTTCAACAAAAGGTTGATGTTGTACTAGAATATCGTGAAAACGAAAAGAAGAGAAAAGAAGATGACAAATAAACAAATAATTACATTTTTTGCTGTATTTGCATTATTGGGAATAGCCGGTAATGTTGAATCAGATGAGTTGGTTCATAAGTTTAAAAGTCCTTCCTTTAGTGGTATTGGGACTTCATCACATTATTTGACCATTGAAAACCAAGAATTCTCTCGTAAAAAGGCAATACAAGATGATATAGAATCAGCTTTATTGCAGGCACAGAGAGATGCCGAAAACACAACACTAGCTAAGTTTATGAGAAATCTGGAAAGCAGAATTTATGCTCAAATCAGTAAAGACTTAGTTGAAAATTTATTTAGACAATGCGATTTAACAGATCCAACTTGCTCTGTGTCAAATTTTGGTAGTTTTGTTATTGAAGGAAACACAATAAACTATCAAAGGACAACGTGTGATGCTTCTATATATGCCTGTAATCAAGGTGAAGAAGTTATCATTATGACTATCACTGACTCAGAGGGATCGGAAACAGTTATTGTTATCCCAATAGGAGCAGGAAGTGTTGGATCAGGTGGGTAAAAGTCTCGGTGTAATAATTGCTTCGATACTAATAACCAGTTGCGCATCATTCCCTAGTATGACTGATAGTTGTACTAAAGGAATAATGGCAATAAAAGGAGAGTGCGTAGAAAGACCAGTAGTGGTTCATTTACCAACGCACCAAGAATTGCTGGAATTGCCAGCCCCTGAAAAACAGCCAATAGTTGCTGTTTATAAGTTTAATGACCAAACAGGTCAGAGAAAACAAAAAGGGGATGTGGCAATGTTTAGTACTGCAGTATCACAAGGATCAGATACTATGTTAATTGATGCCTTGAAAACTGCAGGAAAGGGGAAATGGTTTAGAGTAGTCGAAAGAGTAGGTATAGACCATCTAACAAGAGAAAGACAGATTGTTAGGACAACAAGACAACAATACGGCGAAGAGGACGAAACTGGGTTAGCACCCTTACTTTTTGCTGGAATTATTCTAGAAGGAGGTGTTATAGGATTTGATACTAACATCGAAACTGGAGGAGCAGGTGCTAGATATTTGGGTGTAGGTACACAAAGAGCCTACAGACGAGATATCGTAACTGTGCATTTGAGAGCCGTTAGCACATTGACGGGTGAGATTTTATTAAATGTGCAAACATCAAAGACTATTTTGTCTGTCGCAAATGGTTATGATGTTTTTAAATTTGTTGATATGAGTACTAATCTTGTAGAAATAGAAGATGGTATGACTGAAAACGAATCGGTAACTAGATCTTTAAGATCAACGATCGAAGCTGCCGTTTTGGAACTAATATACCAAGGTCACGATAGAGGATTTTGGAAAATAAAAGCTGGGCATCGTCACCCTCATCAAGATGATGGGACAAACGAGGCTCACGCAATAGAGGAAAATAAAAATGAAAATGTTGAATAAAAAATTTATAGCATTTACTCTTTTATTATGCCCTGTGTTAATACACGCTGGAACTAATGACAATGAAATATTACTAGATCAAAGTGGTGACACGCTTAATTTAACCATAGACCAGGTTGGTTATGGCAATAAATTATGTGGATCAATTTCTTCAGGAGCTTGTGCTACTGATTGGGTACTTACTGGTAATACTGTTACTATGGATATTGATATGATTGGTAATTTGAACCAGATCTTTGGTCCAACTCTATTTGATAGCACTGATGTTGATTTAAAATTAACAGGTAATTCGAATATATGGGATTGGAACGTAGGTTATGGTGGCAGCGCTGATTCATCTGTAATGGATGTTGACGTTACGGGTAGTTCTAATACTTTCGATATAGATTGGGGTTATAGTGCTTCATCTGAAAGATTAGACTTTGACTTAGATATTACTGGTAGTTCTAATGTTTGGAATATAGATATCGAAGCTGATGATGTTACATGGAATGTGGATGTAGTTGGAAGTTCTAATAACTTCTTAACAACTCAATCTGATGGTTCAGATCAATCACTTACCATGGAATGGATTGGTAGTAATGGAGATATCGATATATTACAATCATCAGGTACATGTCCAACTGGTGTTACCGGTTGCTACGGAGTAATTAATGCAGATTTTGACACAGAAAACGCTGTTGTTGACATTAAGCAAAAAGATACTGGCGACTAGCTTATTATTTAGTTCAGTAGCTTTTGCTGATGACATTGGCGGTATTGAAGAACACAAGGGCAGTGGTGGTATAACTCGAGAAGGAGAGAGTATCATCACTGAACTTGGTTTAGGTGTTCAACAAATGGACCACGTCGAAACAGCAAATGGTAGAATATTAATGAAATTTTTGGATGATTCAGTTGTAAGATTAACTGAACATACAGAAGTAACATTAACTGAATATTATTATGACCCAAATAAGAAAGCCGATGCTAGAATGGCAATGAATTTTGTTTCAGGCACAGCTAGATTTTCAACAGGGAAACTAGGATTCGTACCTAGAGAAAATATTAAAATTGAAACTCCTACTGCAACAATTGGCATTAGGGGTACAGATTTTACAACCTCAGTAGATGAATTAGGAAGAAGTTTAGTTATACTTCTACCAGAAACAGAATGTACTATTGATGGTGATTGTTCTCCTAGCGGAGAAATAACAGTAACGAACGAAGGTGGTGTAGTAACTTTAACCGAAGCATATCAAGCTACAATGGTGTCAAGTATTAGTACTATACCCACTCAACCAGTAGTTCTGGATAATATAAATTTAAATATGATAGACAATATGTTTATCGTGAGTCCACCAAATGAAATTAAAGAAGAACAAAATAAAGGAGACTCTGGAAGTGGGAATGTTGATAACAATATTCTCGATTTCACTGATCTCGATACAGATTACTTAGCAGATGATTATCTAGCTGAGGATGATTTAGAGTTCAGTGAACTCGATATGGATTTACTTGACGTTGATTTCTTACAAGATGTTTTGGTGGCATTGGAAGAGGTAAGTATCTTTAATAGAAAATCTGCTAGTGCAGGAGAATCTGGAGATATAGTTGGAACTATTGCACCAGGATTTGATAAAGATACACAATACAACACAATAATTGATCAGGGTGCTGGTCAGATATGGTTCTATAGAGAAGTCAATGGAGTCATATCTATTAGAATACCAATAGGATCAAATGTAACTTTGGATACAGAAAATGAAGGGAAAAGGAATAGCATTATCGTTGGCGATGGTCAGTCTGTTGTTATCATCATACGCCAAGGCGGATAATGTTTTAGAATTAAAGAATGTAGAATCAGACAATTTAGATCTTACTATTGAACAGGTAGGAGCTAATAATACTATTCAGTGTTATAACGATAATTCATGTTGGATTAAAGATAGTATCACTATTGATTTAAAGCAAATGAATACTTCTACATCTGAAAATAAAATAGAAATATGGCATTTAGAAGATGGAGGAAATACTGTTCGATGGGGTCAAGGTGTTTCTTTAAATAATAAAACTTCTACAACATGGATATGGGATAATGATGAAAGTGGAGGACATTATTCTAGATTAGATATCCATGGTAGTAATAATACATTAGTTGGATATCAACAAAATGGTGGTGGTACAAATAGTGGACATATATTTACATCACTTATATTTAGTGACAATAATGATATATGGGTAAGACAAAAGAATAATGGCCAGAAAGAATTAAACTTATATACGACATCAGATGGTAATGAAATCGATGTAATACAAAGATCTAATGGAGGAGAACACACGGCTAATATTCAATTACATGGTTCGTATCCAACAGATCTAACATTAATACAACAAGGACAAACAGATAAATCCTATAGTATTTCACAAACTTGTGTAACAGTTGGTGGATGTACTATAAGTGTTCAACAAGGTAATTAATGGACATTAATGAACAAATCGAAGCAATCAAAACGAAGTTTTTCGACTTTAGTAAGGAGACCTTACCAGGATGCTATTGCCGTTGTTCTAAAATGTTATGATTACCACATGGAAATGGCTTATAAAGGAATAGATCCAGAATTTCATTTTCAACAAGCAACAATTTTAAAAGAATGGACAACAAAACAAAAAGATTATATAACGGAGTTAGAAAATGACATGTCCGGATAACATGGTATGTTTTACCGAAGAGGAGTGGGTTCAATTTGTTACTGATTATGAATTAGAAATCATAGATGAAGTATCAAGTCTTTCTCCAGAATCAACTGGAGATGCTCAAGCTGTAGCTGACTTTACTTGGCAAGTATTATTTTTAACTCCATGGGAACTAGCTTATATTGCTTTACCAATGAGTGTATTAGCCTTTTATGGTTTATCCATATACGCAATTTTTAAATACATCCAAAGGAAATTTTCATGAAATCAATACTATTAATATGTGGATTACTGTTTTCTACTTCGCTATGGTCTTTAAATATAGACATACAAGCAGCAATAGAAGATACAAAGTATGATCCATACGAACTTCCGGAAGACAGAAAATTTTTACAAATTATAGAATATAATGAGCCTCCAACAAAAGCACAATATAGAACCTTCTATATTCTTCATGCTTTAGATGTAATTACTACATATGAAGGTTTAAAATCTGACCCTAATGTAAGAGAAATGAATTTTCTTTTTTATAATAATCAAAGGCCATCATTAGGAGAGCTTATTGTATTTAAATCTATAGTACTACCATTAATTGGAAATAATATAAATTCAGAAGTAATGGAAATTTCCAATGTTATTACAGCTTATGCTATAATAAACAATTATGAAATATATAACTAGTATTTGGACTACAGTTTTCTTATTTGTTGGGCTCTTAGGATTAAGAGTCTTTGATCTGCCATTGGTTGAGCAGGTTCGTTTAATTACATTTGACAAATATATTCAATCACTACCGGATAAAAAATCTGAACAGGTAGTTGTATTAAATATAGGTGAAAACTCTTTAGATAAACTTGGCCAATATCCATTCCCACGACAAACATATGCTCAAATGATATCAGATTTGCGTAATGCAAATGCTGGTATGCTAGCATTTACTTTTATGTTTCCAGAAGCCGATAGATTTGGTGGAGATGAAGTATTTGCTTCTTGGATAAAAGATAATGGTATCATATTAGCTCAAGATGCTGATTCAAATGGAAGAAGTAAAAAGGCACCTTATATAGGAACTGCAGTAAAAGGAATTGGAGATCCATATAACTTTGCTTATGAATATGATGGATTAGTAACTAATATATCTCAGTTAGAAGACCAAGCTTGGGGTGTAGGTCTTATTAATGCAGCACAAGAAGTAGATAACATAACAAGAAGAATACCGCTAATAAGTCAAGTGAATAACCAGCTTTATCCATCTTTTGCGCTTGAGATAATAAGAGTTTTACAAGATAAGAAATCTTATACACTAAACGTAGAGGACTATGGAATAGTTGACGTAATGATTCCACCATATGAACCTATGAAGACAGATTCGAATGGTACAATATGGTTAAATACAAATTATACATTTGATGAAATAGAATATGGAGAACCATTACCTAATTTGAACGGTAGGACTGTAATAATTGGTTTGAATGCAAAAGGAGTTGCTCCGCAGATTCCAACTCCTCAAGGGTTATATTATCCTCACCAAATTCAAGCTTCAGTTGTTCAGGGTGTGATGGATGGTTCTTCGATATCTCGTCCTGTCTGGGCAGATACTCTGGAAATAGGTCTAATTGCTCTGGGATCGACATTAATAATCCTTGCTATGTCTTACCTTTCGATTTACTATGGGATTGCGATCTTCGCCGTGATCGTTGCCGGATCTGGATTCTCTTCTTGGTACTTCTGGAACGAATTTCAGATACTCCTCGACTTAACCGCTTCTCTATTAATATATATAATATTGCTCACTTCAACGAGCTTTAGCCAATTCTATAAACAATTCATATTACGGCAACAAATCAAGAAACAATTTGGTACATATGTATCTCCAGATCTAGTTAAACAATTACAAAAAAATCCAGGTATGTTGAAACTTGGTGGTGAAAGAAAAGAAATGACATTCTTATTTATGGACATATGTGGGTTTACTCCTATATCAGAACACTATAAAAATAACGATGACCCCGAAGGATTAGTAGAATTAGTAAATGAGTTCCTAGATAAGATGACTAAAATCATTCTTAACAATGGTGGAACTATAGACAAATACATGGGAGACTGTATAATGGCATTTTGGAACGCGCCATTACCTTGTGTAAATCATGCTGAGATGGCAGTTAAATCAGCAATAGAAATAGAAGAGGAAGTTAATGAGCTCAAAAAAATCTACGAAGAACGTGGTTTACCTGATATTAATGTTGGGACTGGTGTCAACACCGGTACTTGTATTGTTGGGAACATGGGTAGTGAATCCAGATTTGACTATTCGGTTATTGGAGATGCAGTCAACTTGGCCGCAAGGTTGGAGGCAACCGCTGCTAGACATGAATATATAGACTATAAGACAATTATATCCAGCTTTACATATAAACAATTACCAGCTGGATATGTATGTTCAGAGATTGGTACTATCAAGGTTAAAGGGAAAGATGAGGAAATAACCATCTATAGCCCTAAGAAGTTAACTTAAAAAGGGCACCAGCGTGAATATGGCAAGGTATATACCCTATTCATTTAATTCCAGTGCACTCTGATGCATATACTAAAAAGTTATATGTATATAACAAAAAAATATGAAAAAAACCTTTACAAATGGCCCAAAATGGTATAGAATATACCAATATTGAATGGAAATAGGGAAAAAAGATGGCAATAACCTTCCTAAAAGGTGTACTTAAGAAGGATATTCCTACTGTCGAGTTATACCTAGATCAACTGCAAGAAGCCTTAAATATACACCGCCTACGTTCTAGGTTTATTGATATTACCTTTAAGAAGTGGGTACAAAAAGGAGAAGCCTTTGGCGATTGTATTGGAGATAAGAAGTGGGTTACCATCAATATATCCAAAATGCAATCCTGGGAAGATCAAATGAAAACCTTGGCTCATGAAATGGTTCATGCAGAGCAATTCCTACGAGGAGATCTAACAGATACTTTCATGTATAAAGGTCGTGACTTTAGCGAATGTGTATATGAAAATCAACCATGGGAACGAAAAGCTCATGCTCAAGAAGAGAAGCTTTTCAATAAATACTACTCCGAAAATAATTGAAAAAAAGTGAAAAAAAGCCTTTACATTCTCTAAAAACTGTGTTATAATATCTATATTAAATAATTAAAAAAGGAGTTAATTATGCAAAAACTAGTAATAACAACACAATATCTCGAGAACTACGGTGATAAGGAAAACCCTTACATGAAGTTTAAGGGTGGTTCTACCTACGTAATGCCAAACTGTGGCGATCTTAACCAAAACCAAATAGCTACAATTGTGGCACAGGTTAAGCCATTTATTTGCATGGACTTTGAAAAGTCTAATGGCGGATGCGATGAATACATCGTTGATGTAGCTGTTGTTTCTCTTGGCAAAAAGGTTTGCGATGACTGGGACACAGTTACTAATTTCTGGCTAACTGATGGCCAGGTTGGTTTCATGAAAGTCACTGACAACCGTGAAGATGGTTGGATGAAAAGAGAAATTCTTGAAAAGACCGAATCATGGTCTAATGACCGTGAAAACTATAAGGTTGAATTCCTTATGAATGACGGTGATATCGTCGACAATGATGGTCTTAAAGAGTGGTTTGATAATACTCAAGCCGCTTAAAAATAATTGAAAAAAAGTGAAAATAATCCTTTACTTTTCAAAAGAACTGAGTTATAATATACATATAAAATAAATTAATTGGAGTTAATTATGAAAAAAGTGATAAGTGAAATCTTAAAAATCGATAATTCTGTCGATTTAAACGAAGTAATCAGAGCTGTCAAAGCTCAACAAAAAGCAATCAAGGCTATGGAAGTAGCTAAGAAAAAAGCTATTTTTACTGCTGGCCAAAAGGTCAAAATCAACTCAAGGGATAAAATCCTAAAGGGTGTCATTGAAAAAGTCAACAGGACAAAAGCTATTGTTCTTATCGGTGACAGCCGTTATGACGTTCCTTTAACAATCATGGAAGCAGCATAATGTTTGTTGCTAATTTTCTAGATGGTCCCGGTACTGATCACAGTACCGTGAACGTCCAAATCAATTTTTATGAATACCTGTTGGCTAAGATCAACACGCGAGTTTTCCTAGAAGACATATCAAAAAAATTTGGTAAAGATTTTCTAGGAAGCTATTATTATTCTGGAGTAAAGTATGTCAGTAAGTGAAATGAAATTAGAACTAGCTAAGCTAGATAAAATCAAAGATGACCTAAGCTATTTAGTTGGTGAGGTTAATGATAAGACTAGAGAGATTAAATATCTCGATACACCAAGTAATATTTACCTGGCTGTGGAAATGCTAGCCGAAGATAACGGTGTCGATATATCTTACGAAGTAGATAAAGTTCGTGAAAAAGTTAATGAACTTGAATCGGCTATCTATGAGTTAGTTACTCCATTCGAAGACAAAGCAAGAGAGGCTGAAAATGCCCACGATGATCTCGAATGTGAAATATATGAAGAGGTACATTGCGCATGAATATGATTGGATCTCTTCGTTATAGCCCATGTGGTCGCAAACGTAAAACAACTTCGCTTAAACCTAAGCGTAGGTCTAAACCAACCTTTATTGCTTATAAGCCAGTTAAAACTTTGGCTCAACAGCAAATGGAAGAATTTAATAAGAAGTATCCGTCGTATACTGGTACTGGAAAATACGAACCTGCTGAAGATCAGTCTTGGAAAAAAGAAGCTTCTAAAAACTTTACAGTTGCTCCCGCATATAACAAGGGTGCTTATCAAGTTGTTCCTCGTAATGAAGTAAAACACATAGGCAAATAATGAACGAAGTATTTGCAATTTTATTACTTATTGGAATGGCTTGGTTTGTATACATGGGTGCTCATATTCAAGAAGAACGTAGACAGAAGAAACATATACCTCTTCTGTGGGAAGAAGGTTGCGTATTTAATAGAGTTAAGAAAAAGCTCTTTGATAAGTCTGATGTTGTTTACCGTGATGGTGATAATACATAAAAATAATTGAAAAAAAGTGAAAATAATCCTTTACTTTTGCTTAAAAATGTTTTATAATATACATATATTCAATAATAAAATAAGGAGTTAATTATGGATAGATTGAAAATGATAAAAGCTGCGGCTGAAAAAGCTAAGGCTAAACGTCAAGAAGAGGCAGATTTCCAAGCCGCTATTGTTAAACTAGATGCTCGAAAAGCTGCTATCAAAGAAGAAATGAAGCTTCATAAAAAGCTTACTGCTTCTGTCAAAAAAGCTGGTGTTCAAATGCCAGGCTCTCTAGACTTTAATTCGCCAGAAAACATGTATTATTCTGAAAAGGATACTGCACGTTATCTTGAAGGCACATCATATATGGATGCCTATAACGCTCATAAAGTAGATCAGGAGTGGAACTAATGATGGATAGTTATCAAATGACTGCATACACAGATTGTGCTGGTGATATGCTTGAAGTTGAAGCACTACGTAAAGTTGTTAAGGGTGTTAATAAAAATCATAAATATCTTGAACAGAAATACTCACATTTATACCATGGTGTAAAGTTACCAAGGTATCGTATCAAACTTCAAGGAAGAGGTCCTAGGACTGTCCACGCAATTGCTGATGGTAAACACCCTAGGGCATACGATCAATCACTTCCACTTAGGCATGCTGAAAGAGTAGATGTCTATATGTACCAATACAAATAAGGATGGATATGTCTAACAAATCTAAAAAAGTAGTAACCCCTAAAACCTGGAATCGTGAAGAGCGACAAAGGGAAAAGATTCTCACTCAAGCAGAGCAAATTGCTGCGCAACAGAAGAGAATCATGGAGCTTCTGTGAGAGAAGTTATGCTTAACTACGGTGACTGCACAATTTATATCGCAAGGCCGTATGGTTATAAAAGATATATCGTCGAATGGAAAGATGGTAGATCACAAATGTACTCAGGACTTTGGTACAGTAAAAATAAAGTCAAACAATTAGTAGAGGGACAATTATCATGAGTGAGTATGACGAAATAGTAGAACAACAAAGGCTTCTTTTAGAAGCTGAAGAATGGGCTAAAGGTATTAAAACATTGCACACGCATTCTTTGAAATCTATGTATTATGATGATCGTCCGGAAGATACTGATATTGGTCCAGTCACTGATAGAGAATACAACAGTGGTATTGTTGAAAGATATCGAGATGGAAAACTAATTCATACATTTGGTACTCCATTAACTGGTGCTGATTTAGTACAAGAATATAGGAGAAGTACATAGTGAAAGATAGAAAAATCGTTACTGCTGAAAAATTGTTATCTACATACACAGATCAAACTTTAAGTTTAAAGGCAGAAACATTTGTCGATATCAATGGAAATTTTGGAACTAGATTTTTTAAAGATAATGTCTGGCAAGTAGATGAAATCTATGAAGGACATAGTGAGGAGTATGCAGAAAACGCTGCAGAAAACTATGTCATGGAAATTAAAAGATTATAATGTTTTCGCCCTCCCTCTTCCAAATTAACTCCTTATCACAACGCGGAGGAGTGGAGGGCACCTTTTTAAAAATAAACCTTTACATTTGTGTAGAAGTGTGTTATAATATATTATATTAATAAGGAGTTAATATGGCTAAACAAAAAAGATTAAAAAACGCTGATGAAGCATTCATGGGAATTAAACCTTCCTATGGTCCACACAATCCGATTCCGGAAGGTGAAAAAGAAAGATTATCTGAATATCGAAGAGCTAGTCACTGGTTCTATTACTTTGAAAATAAAAAGAAAGCAGGCGAAACAGTATTAAGTTACTGTAAAACTGTTCTTAAATTTAATAAAGATCAGTTAAAGAATATCAAAAAATTACCTGATTGGAAGTATCGTGCTTCTAATTATCAAGCAATTGAAATGATAAATGCTGGGTGGGAAGGATCTCCTCTTGATGAACAACGTTTAAAAGAGATGAGTGATAGACTATTTGCACATGAAAAAGCTGGTAGTTTAATTGTAAAAGAAGAAGATAAAAAACCTAAGCCTGTAGTTATACCTATTCAGGAAAGAACTCGCATAAAAGTAATGTCTACTATATATGGTGACTTCGATGAAATGGTTGTTGACCAATGGATGGATGGTAACTTTGATAACATTAAATTCCCTACATATACTTTATTGAATACACATAAAATTAAAGGTGCTGGAATAAACATGTTTAGAGAAAAAATTCAATTTGAATATGATTTAGTATCAGACGCTTATAATAAAACCTGCGAACAAGCTGTAGAAGCTTACTCACACATTAAAAAAGGTAATCTAAGAAAGATGCTTAATGTTATGGATAAGATCTTTGACGATATTAATAGGTTAAAAGCTAATAATAAAGTTACAAAAATACCTAGGGCGAAAAAGATTAAAGCTTCTGATAGACAAGTAGAAAAGCTAAACTACAAAATAGATGATAGTGACGCCAAATTGGTATCAATTAATCCAATCATGATTCCAGGCAAAAATAAATTGTTTGTATACAATACAAAACAAAGAACAATAGCAGTTTATAGTAATGATTCTGCAGCTGGATTTGAAGTAAAAGGTTCAACAGTACACAATTGGGATGAAAACATTTCAATGACTACTACATTGAGGAAGCCAGATGATATACTTCCTCAGATATTAACTAAGACAGAAAAACAAATTGAAAAGGTTTTATCTAGTCTTACTACCAAAGTAA
>Ga0181398_1000032_pt1 | contig 37476 bp, 20 predicted proteins | sample 21SPOviralmetaG_FD_130127 | JGI IMG/M metagenome (GOLD analysis project Ga0181398, IMG submission 130127) | Marine viral communities from the oligotrophic San Pedro Time Series (SPOT) site, San Pedro Channel, CA, USA - 21 SPOT_SRF_2011-04-29 | ecosystem: Environmental > Aquatic > Marine > Strait...
CATTACACTTACTAGTCCTGGGTATGACTGTAAACTGCCTAATTACACACACTGAATCTCATTTTTATTATGTCAAACACACAGGTCTTTGATGCACTGGAAGCAGCAGAGAATGGCAGTGATTTGTTGATGGTACTGGAGGCAATTGAGGCACTGTACTGATACTTAGTGAGAGTTCTATGTGTTACATATGGGTTTTCTTATGTGTAACACATGGATTCTATTTGTAACACATATGTGTAACACACAGGTCCACAGTGGTTGACACATAGGGGGACATGTGGTAGACTGACAGTGTTGTGAATATGACAGTGTTTTATGGGGGTAAGCGTTGCCCTCTGGGGGGCGTAGCGTTAAATCCCAAAAGACCCCCCCCCTGCGAAAAGACCGGTCTAGGGCAACCTACAAAAGTATATTCCAGAGAGGTCTTTATCTGCCTCTTTTTTTATGCCCCCCCATATATAATTTGTAAAAAGAAACCATTTTATGAAAAAAATTTCTGCTGAAAATTTTTACCACATATACTTGAAGGATAAATGTGTGTATAATTGTTTAAATGAAAAGAAGTTTACTGATATCTACAATACTATGCGTGAGATGGTGGAACTATTAGATACAAAGTATGATGTAGAAGATATTACTTTTGAGGTAGTAGAAACCCCATGTATGAGTGAAGAGAATAGTTATTGACAAGTTATAGATATACTGTTAAACTGAAGTTGTAGTGAATTATCAATCATGGCAAAAGGATTTACTGTAAAAGCAAAAACCCCAGTAAGGAATACAGAAGGGCCTGAATGGGATATTGCTTCTATTAAGGAGAGAATGAAAGGCAAGACAATTGTATTTTGCCTACCAGGACGTGGCGTATCATATACATTTTTAAAGAACTTTGTTCAACTGTGCTTTGATATGGTACAGAATGGGATGAGTATTCAAATCAGTCAAGATTACTCATCCATGGTAAACTTTGCACGTTGCAAGTGTTTAGGTGCTAATGTATTGCGTGGACCTGATCAGATTCCATGGGATGGAAAGTTAGAGTATGATTATCAATTATGGATTGATAGTGATATTGTGTTTAGTACTGAGAAGTTCTGGCAACTATGTGATATGGCACTAGATGCTGAAGGAAATGAGAAAAAGATTGTTTCTGGATGGTATAGTACAGAAGATGGAAAGACTACATCAGTAGCACATTGGTTAGATGAAGATGACTTCAGAAACAATGGTGGTGTAATGAATCATGAGATGGTAGATGGTATTACAAAACGTAAGAAACCATTTACTGTAGATTACACAGGATTTGGATGGGTAATGATTCAGAAGGGTGTCTTTGAACATGAAGGACTGAAGTATCCATGGTTTGCACCTAAGATGCAAGTATTTGAATCTGGTGCAGTACAAGATATGTGTGGTGAAGATGTTTCATTCTGTTTAGATGCAATTGAGGCAGGATTTGATATTTGGTGTGATCCACGTATTCGTGTTGGACATGAGAAAACTAGAGTAATCTAATGGGTTCAACAATCTTTGTATTTACCTTTATTATTATACTATCACTTGGTATGATAAGTATGGGTAACAAGATGTCTATTACTAGGAGAAAAGATGATTAAACAGTATCCTTATATGGTTACCTATAGACTCAGCACTACAGGTAATCAAAAACATCATAAGCGACTTACTGCAGGATGTGCTACAGATGCAGAGAAGTTATTTGAGGAATCAATGCCTTCTGCATCTATTGTATGTACATATGCATTACCACAAAATAGAGTATAGGATTTATTATGGCAAAAGTTAAAAAGAGTTTGATGGGTGGCGACTTTATTGAAGCACAACCCAAGAAAACTAGTCAGGGTTCAGGGAAGCACACAAAGTATTCTGCCAGTAGTGGTAACAATGCAAAGAAAAGATACAGAGGACAAGGAAGATAAGATTGAAGAATCAAAGATTCTTTGTCAACACTGTAAAAGAACTGCAACAAATAATATCAGATGCTTAGGTATGTGTGTTGCAGATTCTGATTATTAGGAGGGGTTTTAGACCTCTCCTTTTTTTATGCTAGATAAAACAGCGCGAAAAACCTCTTTTTCTCTATGGCTTGTTTGATTTGTAATTTACCTAATGTAGAAGTATATGTAAGAAAAGAATATCTCACTGATCACCAAAGTGGTCATGGTGAGTATGTCAAAGGATGGTGGGTATCATGTAAGAGTATTCCTGGAAGAGCATTCTACTTTGAAACTTATCTTCCAGAATATGCTGCAATGTATGATAAGTTACCCATTAGTGCCTTTGTAAGTGAACCAAAAAAACCAACCCCTGATATGGATCTGTATAATCTACAGTTTTGGAACTGTATGGATTATGGGGTTGTAGCAACACAGAAACAGTTTATTGGATCTATGGACTATGAGGTCTTTACAAGGGACCATGGGACTGTTAAAGGCACTTATATCTGTACTATTGACAACTACCACCAAGATCCTGATACAGTTGATTACAGCACCTCTGAGATACCATCTGAACATAAGTCACATAACCTAATAGAATTAGATAATGGACAGTATTGTTTATATCCTAATAACAGAACTAGAATCTTTGATAATAGTTTGACACCAGAGAATCCAAAGATGCCTGACTTTAAAGTTTCTACTGAGTTTTATCAGGTAGAAAATGGTCATGATAGGATGGGTCTTGGTGACCAGGATTCATACTTTTGGAAGACTGCACAGGACAAAAATAAATCAATAAAAGAAAATTAAGATTAGGACTATAAATAAGGACATATCCTGCGTTTAATCATGCCCACTCAGAGGATAAGTAAACCATTTAAAGATGTAAGTGCTACTTTTCAAATCAATCCTTTGAACAGTGATTTGATTGGATTAAAGAATGCTAATGCAATTTCTAGATCTATTCGTAATTTAGTATTAACAATAAGAGGGGAAAAACCATTTGATTTATCACTTGGTTCTAATGTGAATAATTTGTTATTTGAAAATCTAGATTTTATTACAGCATCTAGTATTAAATCTGAAATTGAAAATACCATCAGAAATTATGAACCAAGAGTCAAATTAAATGATGTATTTGTTAAAGCAAATACAGACAGAAATGCATTTGATGTTCAGATTACATATGACATCATTGGTATTGAAGCAGACGCACAAGATCTATCATTCTCTTTAGAGCTCACTAGGTAAATGCCTTTAGTTAACTTCACAAATCTAGATTTTAATCAGATAAAAGATTCCTTAAGGGATTATCTTCGTGCGAATTCAAACTTTACTGATTATGATTATGAGGGTTCTAATTTATCAACAATCATTGATATCTTAGCATATAATACTTATTTGAATTCATATAATGCAAATATGGTTTCAAATGAAGTTTTTATTGATAGTGCTACATTAAGAGAAAATGTAGTTTCACTTGCTAGAAATATTGGTTACATTCCAAGACCTAGAGGTGCAGCAAAAGCAAATGTTTCCTTTGCTGTTGACATGACAGGAACTACTACAGTATCAGTTACACTTAAAGCAGGTATTGTAGCAGTAACATCAAATTCATTTTCTGGACAAGGTTTTACATTCTCTATACCAAAAGATATAACTGTTGCAGTTAATGCTAATAAACTAGCAATATTTGATTCAATTGTAATATATGAAGGAACATACATTACTCAAAGTTTTAATGTAAGTTCTAGAGTACCAAATCAAAAGTATATTTTAACTAATGCTGGTATTGATAGCAATCTAATTGAAGTAAATGTACGTGATTCATCACAATCAAATATTTCAAGAAACTTTACACAGTCAGATAGTTTATTTGACTTAGATGGATCATCACCAGTTTACTTTATACAGGAAGTAGATAATGAAAGATATGAATTATTATTTGGCGATGGTATATTTGGATTACCAGTATCTGAACCAAATGTTATAGAAGCAAGTTATATTGTTTCAAACGGAAGTGATGCTAATAATATTTCTCAGATGAATTTTGCTGGTCAATTAGTAAGCAATAATAATGCTGCAATCACAGCAAATATAACATCATTGACTGTAGATCAATCATCTTATGGTGGTTCTGAAATTGAAAGTGTGGAATCAATTAAAAAATATGGAACTCAAATTTATGCATCACAAAATCGTGCAGTAACTGCAGTTGATTATGAAGCAATGATTCCTAAAATTTATCATGAAACAGAATCAGTTTCTGCATTTGGTGGAGAAGATCTTACACCACCTCAATTTGGTAAAGTTTTCATAAGTGTTAAACCAATCAATGGTGTGTTCCTTTCAACTGCAATAAAAACTGACATTGCAAGAGAATTAAAAAAATACTCTGTTGCAGGAATCATACCAGAAATTGTTGATTTAAAATATTTGTTTGTTGAAACTGATTCATATGTTTACTATAATGAAAATAAAGCTCCTAATTCAGAAGTAATATTGGGTCTAACAAGAAATAATATTGTTAGATATTCTGATTCAACTGAACTTAATAAGTTTGGTGCCAGATTTAAATACAGTAAATATCAAAAAATAATTGATAATACACATATTGCTATTACATCTAACATAACAACTGTTCAGATGCGTAGAGATCTTGAACCACTGTTGAATACATTTGCTGAATATGAAATTTGTTTTGGTAATAGATTTCATGTAAAAAATCATGGTCATAGTCCTGTATCAAACGGAACTGTAATTGGATACAATATAAAATCATCTGGTTTTAAAGTATCTGGAATTACCAATACTTTATACCTTGGAGACAAACCAAATACTGGACTGAAGACAGGAACTATCTTTATGTTTAAATTAAATTCACCAACAAATCCTGTTATTGTAAAACAAAATATTGGAACTATTGATTATATTAAAGGAGAAATAATGCTTTCCCCAATAAAGATAATTTCTACTGAGGTAAATAGAGGTGAACCACTCATTGAAATATCTGCAAATCCCTTCTCTAATGATGTAATTGGTAAGCAAGATCTTTATCTTCAACTTGATACAAACAATGTGACACTTAGTACTGTTACTGATGAAATTGAATCTGGTGATGATATTTCTGGTAGTAATTATGTTGTAACATCATCTTATGGATATGGCACTCTTGTAAGAGGCACACCAGTTCTTACTACAGAACAATCAGATAATGTATCTCTTACTGGTTTAATCACTGGTGCTGACAATGCTACTACTGAAGTAGCAGCAGGTACAAATATTACAACATATACAGTTACAACTGGTATGAATGGTTCCACTTCTTCTAATACAAATTCCTACTAATAAGAAATGGCGGTAGATAGAATTAAGTTCAAGGATATTTTATCCTCCCAACTCCCTAGTTACGTTAGGGATGATTTTCCGCTGCTTGTAGAATTTCTTACAGAATATTATTCTTCACAAGAAGTAAAGGGCGCAACATTTGATTTAATTCAAAACTTAGATCAATATGTAAAAGTAGATGAACTATCTAATTTAAAGACTAGCACTACTCTGCTTAATAATATTAATAGATCAACTTCATCTATTTTTACAAGTGATCAGACTAATTTTACAAATGGATTTCCAGAAAAGAATGGACTAATTCGTATTGATAATGAGATAATCAAATATGGATTTACTACTAGTAATAGTTTTGAAGATTGTGTAAGGGGATTTAGTGGTGTTACTGAATATATTGATACGTCATTGCCAGATAAGCAAAAGTTTGAAAAAACAATAGCATCTTCACATGCTGCTAATGCTAAAATTGAAAATTTATCAATTTTATTTTTACAAGAATTTTTTAAAAAAGTAAAAGCACAAATTACTCCTGGATTTGAAGATAGAACTTTATCACCACAATTAAATCAAAAGAACTTTATTAAAAACTCTAATAGTTTTTACAAATCAAAGGGCACAGATCAAGCATTTAAAATTTTATTTAAATCAATTTATGGATCAGATGTAGAAGTTATTAAACCAAATAACCTTTTAATAAGACCATCAGATGCTGATTATGTTGTATCTCAAGATTATGTTATTGAACAGTATATTGGAGATCCATTAGATTTAAAAAATCGTACAATTTATCAATTCTCAACTAAAGCAAGAGGAACTGTAACTAAAGTTGAGAAAATTTTTGAAGATGAAAACTTTTATCAAGTTTCTATAGACTCTGGATATAATAGAGATATTGATGTAAGTGGAACTACTTTTGGCAAATTTAAACCTAACTCAAAAACAAAATTACTTGATAATGTTTCAATTGGATCCACTATTCTAAATGTAGACTCAACAATTAGTTTTCCATCATCTGGCAAACTATCGCTTTTTGATAATTTAAATGATGAACATATACTTTCATATAGTGATAAAAATCTTACTCAATTTTTGGGGGTTACTACAACTACAGGTAATTTTAATAAAAAGATTGATGTAAGATCTAATGATTATAGTTATACAAATGTTGGTGTTGGAACTGGAACTGAGATAAGAGTTAGAATTACATCTACACTTAAAAATATAAACTTTATTGACCAACCTTATAATTATACAAAAGGAGATAGAATAAGTATTAAATCTATTGGTTTATCTGATGATAATCTTTATTCCAACAATTGGTTTTACAATAATAAAAATAATTATGATGTTGAGTCAGTATCTGAAATAGACACAAATAATAATCTTTACAAATTTATTACTAAGAATAAAAACTTATTACAAATTGGTTATAATTTAGTTATAACTGATAAAAATAATAATGATGAAAATGTTGGGGAGGTAACATCAATTGAGAGTGATAAAATATTGAATGTAAGATTATCCAAACCTATACAGACACAAAATTTATCTAATAATTATAATATTGAAAATCAGATACTCAAAGGAAATTCTATTGAGTATCCGAATATTAATAATATAAATTCTAATATATTAAATGTTTTTAAAAAAAATAAAAAATATCTTGTTGCATCTAATAGTGTTCCAAATTATGAAGATAATTTAAATCCATTTAAAAAAGTATACAAATTTAGTGGATCTGCAAATGGAGATACTTTAAAAATTTCAAAAACTAATGATCATGGTCTCTACAGTGGTGATGCAGTTTTTTATAATAAAAATACAATTGTAACTACTACTAATAATGAAGATGGTAACTCTTTTGAAGACACGACAGTTAATGGATTTAGTAATGTTGATGAATTAGATTATTTTGTATTAAGAGTTGATTCATTCAATATTAAATTAGCAAAAAGCAAATCTGATCTTTTTAGTGGTAAATTTATTTTTCCAACTGGAAATGTTGTTGACAATACATTTACTTACTTTAAATTTTATAAAAAACAAATTGATGGGCAAAAAATCTTTAGAGAGATACGAGAACCATCTACAAATTCAGGAATTTTTAAAACAAAACCAGGAAAGACAGGAATTCTTATTAATGGTGTTGAAATTTTAAATTATAAATCAAATGATATTGTATATAATGGAGATATTGTAGCATTTGATTTAACTAGTTCTGGTAATGATTATGATGTTATAAATCCACCTGTTTTAAAAATTTCTGATAGTTTTGGTAGTGGTGCTGAAGGTAAAACTCATATTGAGGGATCTCTATCAGAAATTAGAGTAATAAGTCCAGGGTTTGATTACACCAATCAACCAATAGTCACAATCAGTGGTGGAAGTGGTGAAGGTGCTGAAGCAGAAGTTAATCTAAAATTGATTCAACATAATGTTCCTTTTCTTGCTGGGATTGCATTAACTAATGGGACAGGTGGCGTTGATATAGACAATGATAAAATTGGATTTACAACATCACATAATTTCAGAGCAAATGAAGAAATTCAATATGAATCTGGAACTGCTACTGTTGTCACTGGCATAAGCACTAACTCAACTTATTTTGCTAGAATTGTTGACGCATCTACAATTACATTACATAATAGTTTTAATGACTCAAATACTGGGATTAATACAGTACAACTTACAAGAGTTGGATCTGGTAAGCAGTTCTTCAAAACAGTAAAAGATAAATCTATTATTTCAAGTATTGTTGTATCCAAATCAGGAAGTGGATATAAAAATTTTGAGTATAACATTCCTACTTCTGGAATCAATACCTCACTAAATTTAATAACAATTAAAGATAATAGATTTGCAAATGATGAAGTTGTAAATTACACACCAGGCATTTCAGCAATCAGTGGACTTTCTTCAACAACTGACTACTTTGTGAAAAAGAATGATGCAGATTCATTTGTTCTTTATGAAGTTGGTGTTGGATCTACAAATAAAAGATATTATATTGATAATAATATTATCACAGATTTGCAATCAATTGGAAATGGATCATTAAATTACAAACCAATTAGTGTTTCAGTTCAAGGAACAAGTGGTGTAAGCACTATTGGAACCAATGGTTCATTTAAAACTTTTGTTGAATGTGATGTTCAACCTATATTCAGAGGATCTATTATTGATGCTGGTGTAATATCTGGAGGTATTGAATATGGATCTCCTGAAATAATTAATTTTAACAGAAAACCAATTGTTACACTTGAAACTGGTTCAAGTGCTCAATTAACACCAATTGTGGATAATGGAACTATAACTGAAATTGTTGTTAATGATGGAGGAAGTGGATACAATAGTCCACCACATTTGACAGTATCAAAAGGACAATATTGTAAGATTACACCTATTACTGTAAATGGTGTAATTACTGAAGTTAAAGTTCTTGACGGTGGAAAAGATTATAAATCAGATTCTTTAATTACTATTATCCCATCAGGAAATAGTGGATCAGTTGAAGCAAGAATAAAAAATTGGACTATTAATAATTTTGAAAAAGATTTTCAAAATATATCTGATGATGATGGATTTTTAAGTGAGGGAAGTATTCTTGATACTTTACAGTATTCTCATTTATATGCGCCAAGAAATTTGAGATCAGTTGTGTTTGGTAAAAAATCAAACCAAGAAATTCAATATTCAAATACTGATTTAACAAAAAATCAAAATCTTGAAGTAGATTCAAAATATCATTCTCCAATAATTGGTTTTGCTTATGATGGAAATCCAATCTATGGTCCTTTTGGATATGATAAACCTTCTGGTGGACCAGTTAGGAGAATGATATCTGGATATCAATTTAATCAGAATATAATTAATAGACCTCCAGTTTCTATTTTCCCTCTTGGATTTTTTGTAGAAGATTATTCTTATGATGCAATTGGTGATCTTGATGAATCAAATGGAAGATTTTGTATTACACCAGATTTTCCTGCAGGAACATTTGCGTATTTTTCTACTGTAAAAGATCTTACTGATAGTTCAGGTCCATTTAAATATTTTAGAAGACCACAATTTCCATATTTGATTGGAAATACTTATCACAATAAAGAAAATGATTTTAATTTTAAAAATACATCAAATCATGTAGATTATGATATTGAATCTCAAAATTGGAAAAGAATCACTACACCAAACAATATTAACAATTTTACTGGTGTAAATTATGATTATATTTTCAATTCTAATATTATTAACGAACAAGTAATTGATATTACGTCTACATCAACAGGTAATGTAGAAAGTATTGGTATTATTACTGGTGGGTCTAATTATAGAAATAATGATAAAGTTCTATTCAATAAGCAAAACAATGGAAGAATAGCAAGAGGTAATGTTACTAGTATTGAAGGTAAGAAAGTAGTTACTGTTGATGTTTCCTCTCTATCTTTTGATAATATAGAATTTACAAATGTTGGGTCATCTAACAAATTTGTAGGTTTTACCACCACTCCTCATGGATTGGTAGATGGCAATAAAATTAATATCTTTGGTTTATCAAATTTCTATAAGGGTTTTGAGGGTTCTTATAAAATTGGTATTAATACAGGATCTTATATATTGCTTAATAGTGTTGGTGATGTTTCTGTCACTGGAATGACAACTTTCTTTGAAGTTGGAGGTGCTTTCCAGTTTCCATTCATGAGACCAAATGATATTATTAGTATTGGTAGTGAGAAGGTGAAGGTATTAGCACCAGACCCTCTTAATGGTAGAGTAAGGGTTTTAAGAGCACAGGAAGGCACTGTAGGGTCTGCTCATACAGGTTTAACAAGACTGTTCCAAGATCCCAAATTGTTCACAGTTAATGTTGGAGCAATCAAGTCATCAATTATTTCAGTTCTTAACACAGAATATTATTTTGATCCAAGTGAAAGAGTTGGTGTTGGAAGTCTTACAACCATAGGAGCAGGTAAAACACTTTCCATAACAAATCCTGGAATTGGAATTACGTCTGTCTTTGTTTTAGAGAAACAGATTTATACTCCTAATCATATATTTAAAATTAATGATAAGGTAAGTTACAATTTTGGTGATGGATCACCAATATATTATTGGAATGGAAAATCTGGAATTGCAACTGCAGTTCTCTCTGGAATCTCTACTCTTTTTGTTGCTCCAATTGGTCCTAACTTTATTGGTCTTTCAACAAATAAAGTGGGATTAGGTACAACAGGATCATATGTTGGAGTTGGAACTGATACTGAATTAATTTATTTTACTGGTATTGGAACAGGAAATTATCATAGTCTAAAAACAAATTTTGACAATGTTATTACAGGAAGAGCAGAAAGAAATAAAGTTGTTGTATCTACTGCATCAACACATGGTTTATTTGTTAATGACTTTATTAATTTTTCACTTAATCCACAAAACATTGAAACAATAGTTGTTAAGTATAATGATCATAATAGAAGAATAGTCTTTAATCCATACACATTTACAGCATCTGATGTAAATGTTACTAAAAATAATATTGGAGTAAGCACCAATACATTTAAAACAGGTGATAAAATTATTTACACATCATCTTCACCTGTAAGTGGATTAAAAAATCAATCAATGTATTATGTTTATGCTGATACTTCATCATCAGTAAAATTTGTTGAAAATAAATTTGAACTTGAACTTGTTAGTCCAAATTTTGTAAATTTAAATTCCACTGGATCAGGTTCTCTTGCAAGAATAAACCCTTCTATTGTAGGTTTTAAAAATATAACATTAAAGTTTGATTTATCTGATGTATCTTTGTCTTTTATTTCCAATTCAGTAAAATATTCTGCGTTTAGATTAGAACTTTACAAAGATCCTGACTATGTGCAGCAATTCCTTGCAACAGGGAATGAATCTAATTTTGAAGTACAAAGAAATGGTATTGTTGGTACTAATGGATCTTTGACATTAAAAATGTCAGAATCACTACCAGATACTCTATACTATAATTTTATTCTTGACAATGAATTGTTTATTTCTGATGAGAAAAAAAGAATTATTGATAAAGATGTAAAATCATTTAATACTATTTTTGCAAGTCCTTCTCCATATGATGGACCTCAAATAGTTTCTGGTATTGGTACAACTAGTTTTGAATATGAATTAGATACACTTCCAGAAAGAGTATCTTATGGTGGAACAATTAATACAGCAAATCCAAATTATACTACAAGTTCTTTAAAAGTTTATGGTGCTATCTCAAAAATTCAGGTAGTTGATAATGGATATGGATATAAATCAATACCAGGAATATCTTCTATAAAAACTGGTATTGGTACTGGAGCAATTGTTTATGGTGAATCTAAAAACATTGGTAAAATTTTAAAGACTGAATTTTCTTCAAGAAATATTGGATGGAATTATCCTACTGATAAGACCTTAAAATTAACAGCAAATCTGCCAGAGATTGTTGAGATAAACCCACTTTCATCATTTAATACAATAGGTATTTCATCAGCAGGAAAAAATTACTTAGTGCCACCAAATTTAAAAGTAAGGGATGGTCTTACAAATGAATTAGTTGAAGATGCAGTTTTAAATTACAAACTAAATGATACTCAAGTTAATATTGTAAGCAATACAAGAGGAATTTTTAATATTACTCCTAGAATTATTGCAACAAATAATTCTAATGGGTTTACAATTTTATCTGTTACCAACACTAATAATTTAATAAGACTTAATTTATCTAATCAATTTAGTAATAATTCTGATTATCCATTTAAAATTGGTGAAAAAATTATTGTTGAAGGTATCAGTATTGGTATCAATACAACTGGTTTAGGGTATAATTCTAATCAATATGAAGATTCTTTATTTGAAGTTGTAGGTGTCAACACTGCTCTTGGGGGTTTTGGTGCTTATGTTGAGTATTCTCTTGTAGATAAATTAGGTGATGGTGAATTTCCTGGAAATATAGTTTCACTGAATGGATCTTCTGTAGTTCCTGAGTCATTCCTTCCAATTTTTAACATAGTTTTACAAAAAAACAATTATTTGCCAGATGAAAATGTTACTTGGGGTGAATATAATGGTGTTGTTGATTTTTACGATGAAAACACTGATATTTTAAAAATAAAAACTCAATATGAACTTCCAATAGGATCTATAGTTGTAGGATCATCCTCTCAAACAAGAGGCATTGTAACTAAAAATTTAAATTTTGAAGCTGAAATTAATACAGGTGCTGGAACAACTATTAATTATAGTTGGAGCAGGAATACTGGATTCCTTAATGACACTCTACAAAGAATTCCAAACAATGAATATTATCAAAGATTCTCATATTCATTAAAATCTGAAATTCCTTTCAAAACATGGGATAATACTGTTGGTTCATTAAATCATACTGCAGGATTTAAAAAATACTCAGATCTTCAAATTTTAAGTCAATCTAATGATACAAATCTTGTAATAGATAGTCAAGATTCTGAAATAAATTTCTTTGTTGATATTGTAGGAGAAGGTGATTTAAATTGTGTTTATGATTTTGATTCAGTTAAAGAAGATATTAATTATGTAAATGGAAATCTAGTATCTAATAATATATTATTTGACAATGTTATACTATCTGATTATTTCCAATCAATTGGTAATAGAGTACTATCTATTGATGATGTAAGTAATGAATTCAATAGTAATGAAAGAAGTGAGCAGTATGCAAGGGTCTCTGAGTTTGATGTAAAAACTAAGTTTAATAAAACATTACATTATATTAAAGATACACAATTTACTGATGAAAGGCAATTCCAAATTTCTACAGTAATTCAAGATGATGATTTTATATACATGCAATCTTATGGAACTTTAAATACATTTCCATATTTGGGATACATGGATGCGAGTGTTGGTGGAGGCACTGGGCAAGAAGGTTGGAATTTTAGATGGTATCCTGTTAAATTTGCATTTAATAATTATGATGTCTCTTCTTTCTCTTTTAATTTTAATCCTGGAGATGCTGGAGTAGCATCTACATCATTTGGTAATGTAATTGATTATGATAGTCAGGAAGTAAATATCCCAGCTGCCACCACAACAACTATTGTATCTGTTGGAACTTCATATAGATCATTAAAAGTTCTTAATTTAATAGCAGAAGGAGATAGTCATCATGCAGCAGAATTGAACATCCTTCATGACGGAACAGATGTCACGATGCTTGAATATGGTAACTTGGATGAAACATCATCTCCATTGTTTAGTGGTATTGGAACCTATGGCGCTAGAATTTCAGGTGTCAATTTAATTGTTGAATTTCATCCAACCACAAGTGTTGCCTCTACTTCATATAGTCAAGTAGTTTCATTTGCAAGAGGAAATACTACCACTGGGGTTGTTACAATGAACAGCGCCCAAATAGGTTCAGCATATACATCAATATCTTCTTCTGGATCTCCTACTGCTCATGTTTTAAGTTCTTACGATGATCCATACAGTGCATCATATCAAATTATAACAGTTGAAGATACTGCAAATAATCAGCATGAATTTTTTGAATTTAATGTTCTTAATTCAAAAACAATACCAACCCAACACTATGTTGAATGGGCAAATATCCAAACTCATTCTGGATTAGGAACTATTGGTGTTAACACAACTGGAAATACTGTGCAGGTTGTTTACACACCAAATCCTGGAATTGCTGTTGAAGTAAAATCCTTTAAAGTTGATGCTAGAGAAATTGATCCACTCAATTTAATTTCCTCAGTACCTTTTGATGATGGTGAGTTCAAGACTCAAACTGGTAATTATTTTGGTACAAAAAGTTCTATTAATACAAAATTTAATTTAACACATAATGGTGATAATATATTCTCAAGATTATTTGATGGGAGTTCTACTGTAGGTGTTAACACATCTACAAATCATATTTCAATCCCAAATCATTTCTTTAATTCTGGTGAGGCAGTAAAATATAGTACAACTGGAACAAGTCAAAAAATTAATATTGCATTAACAGATTTTGGAGGGAGTGTAGGATCTACCTCTATTTTACCTGAAAATCTATTTGTTGTAAAAATTGATAATGCAAAAATTGGATTTACAACAAGTGCTTCAGATGCATTGAAAATAAATCCAACATTGATTGGTATTACTACTGTAGGAGTTGGTAATTCTCATTTTGTAACCACAACAAAGCAAGATAGTAAGGTTTTGATTAGTGTTGATAATATGATTCAAGCACCTCTTTCTATAACAGGTATTGGAGCAACTCTTTCTAATAACATTATATTTGACACAACATTTTTAACAAGTGGACTATCTACAGTACGAGCAAATGATGTGATTAAAATTGATGATGAATATATGTTAGTAACTAGTGTAGTTGGTTCTGGACTAACAGTAACTGTTAGGAGACCAATTCTTGGTTCAAATGTTGCACCTCATGGAATAGGAGCAACTATAACTAAGTTTACTGGTAATTTTACTATTAATGATAATATACTCAATTTTACATCAGCTCCTTATGGAAACATACCATTAGGTACTACAACTAATCCACCTGATGAAAGAGATTGGTCTGGAATAGCAACAAATTCTACTTTTAGTGGAAGAGCATTCTTAAAAAGAGGTGCGCAAAATACAACAAATGAAATTTATCACAAAAATCATGTATTTGATGATATGTCTAATGAATTTGTTGGAATAAAGAGCGAGTTTACATACAAATCAAATGGACAAGATGTAATTGGTATTACCTCTTCAACTGTAGTATTAATTAACAACATTTTTCAATCAACTCAAGGAATTCTTCCAAATGAAGTTGGAGAATATCAAAACTTTGAAGAGGTTGGTGTTACATCAATTAGATTCTTGGGTATTGGTACTCCATTAGGTGATGATATTAATAGAGCAAACATTCCTATTGGAGGTCTTATTGTTTCTGTGGGTTCTCAAGAAGGTTTTGGTTATCAACCATTAGTTTCTGCAGGTGGAACAGCAAATATATCTGGTCTTGGAACAGTTTCATCTGTCTCTATAGGAAATAGTGGTTCTGGTTATAGAACTGGATTGGGAACAGTGTACAATGTAGGTGTTCAAACTTATTTGGGTGTAGTTCCTGTATTGACAAATATTGGAACAGCACTTGTAACTAATGGGCATGTGACAAGTATTAATATTACAAATCCTGGAACTGGATTTACTAATACAAATGCTCCAATTGTAATTATAGATGAACCATTAAGTTACACAAATATTCCTCTTGAGTATTCATCTACATCGGCAGTTGGATCAGGAAGAAGTGCCACAATTGATATAAAAGTTGGACAAGGATCAAGTATTATTGATTTTGAAATTAAACATCTTGGATATGGATATGGCAATAATGAAGTTCTTACAATTCCTGCTGGAGGACCAACAGGAATTCCTACAGATTCTTCTCTATCATTTAGTGAATTTAAAATATCTATTGAGCAAACTTATGAAGATCAATTTAATGGATATAGTGTTGGTGAATTTCAAATTCTTGATAGGTTTGATGACCAGTTTGATGGTTTTACAAGGGTATTTTCTCTTACATCAGGAGGAAATCCAATTTCTATCAAATCATCACCTGAATCAAATATTGAAGTAGATCAAACTTTATTAATTTTTGTTAATGATATACTTCAGGTCCCTGGATTATCATATTCTTTTGAGGGAGGGAGTCAAGTTATATTCAATGAAGCACCTAAAGGTCCAGATTCTGGAGTTCCAAAAGGAGACACATCAAGAGTTCTTTTCTATAAAGGTGCAGGTGATATTGATGTTCAATTTACTGAAGTTCTTAAAACTGTAAAACCAGGTGACACACTCAATATCAATCATAATGCAGAATTGGGACAACCTAATACTCTTGACGAAGATATTAGAGTTGTCACTGGAATTACTACACTTGATAGTGTAAAAACTAATCAATATCCTGGTCCTGGCATTTCAATTGATCAGACAGTTTCTAGACCAGTTACATGGTGTAGACAAAAGATTGATAAGGTTATAAATGGTCAATTTATTGGAAAAGACAGAGAAAAATATGAACCAAACATTTACCCTGCATCTTTCCTCACTAAAGCAGTCAGTATAAGCACAACGATTACATATGTTGATAACATAAGACCACTGTTTAATGCAAATAATGAGTCTACTTTGAGAGATTTCCAGAACAATGTTACTTTAACATCACAAAATCCAACATCATCAGCAACAGGAACTGCAGTTGTTTCAACATCTGGTACAATTTCATCAATTAATATCACATCTGGAGGATCTGGATATGATTTCACACCTACTGTAACAATTGCTGCACCAAGTGGAATAACTACATCACAAGCAACAGGTATTGCAACTGTTACTAGTGGTATTGTGACTGGAATTTCTATCACTGGAGTTGGAACAGGTTATGATACACCTCCACTTGTAATTATTCAACCTCCAAAAATTTCTAGGGAAAAACTTTCTATTATAAATTATTCTGGTGACTATGGAATAATAGTTGGTCTAGGAAGCACCAATGTTGGTTTACAGAAACAATTATTCTTTGATACTTTTATTCCTGTTGATTCATATATGAGAAATAATTCCCTTGTTGGAACTGGAATTACAATTTCAGGAATAGGCACAGGTGATCATATTGTAATTAAAGATACTTTTATATCAATTGGTGGAACATTTGCTTCAAATGTTGGTGTAGCAACTACAGCACTTGATTGTGTTTATGAAGTTGTATCAGGAATTACAACAGTTGTGGAATTTGTTGGTTATTCAACATCAGTTGTAAGAATAACATGCAATGTTGATGATTATGGTTCTGGTATTGCCCATACTAGTGGTTATTTCTTAGGTAACTATAGTTGGGGTAAAATTGAGTTTAGTGAAAGAGTCAATCCTATTAGTTTTGAATTTTTTGGAGAAAATGGTGTTACTGGCATCTCCTCTTCTGGTCTTGTTCAAAGAACAATCCCATTAAAATTTAAAAACTATTCCTAACCACTATAAATAAGAAAAAAGTCCTAGTAAAATGGCTGCGATTATAACTGATCAACTTCGTATATTAAATGCCAAGAATTTTGTATCTGGTGTTCAGACAAGCACAAATTCATATTATACATTTATTGGACTTCCCAATCCAACTGATTATCTTTCAACCTGGAATAATGATCCACCTTCCCCAAAAGATAGTTTAGATCAGTCAAATGATTATTATGATACTATGATTGCGTTGAAAAAAATATCTTCAACAGATGTAACACAGGTTGTTAAAAAGAACACTTGGAGATCTGGTAATTTATATGATATGTGGAGGAATGATATTACTAGGTCAAATCCTTCACAACCATCTGGATCATTCAATATATATTCAGCAAATTATTATGTAATTAATAGTGACTTCAGAGTGTATAGTTGTCTTAATAATAATGCATTACCTGAGAATGATTTTAAAGGAAGTCCTTCACTTGATGAACCCTTATTTACTGATCTAGAACCTAGAGCAGCAGGTTCAAGTGGCGATGGATATGTTTGGAAATATCTTTATACTATAAAACCAAGTGATGCAATAAAATTTGATTCTACAAATTACATTCCTGTACCTAATGATTGGGGAAACACTAATGATACTAGTGTAATGAAGCAAAATGCTTCCTCTAGTGGTCAACTTAAAATTTGCACCATCAGAAATAGAGGTGCTGGTTTAGGAAATGCTAATACTTACACCAATGTGCCTATCAAAGGTGATGGAAGGGGAGCAAAAGCAACTATAGTAGTTAATGCTGATTCAAAGATTGAATCTATTTCAATCACAAATGGTGGTTCAAACTATACTTATGGAACAGTTGATTATGTTGAAGGTGGAATCCCAATTGGAGCAACTGCACCACTTTTTGATGTTATCATACCACCTAGCAATGGTTATGGTTTTGATATTTATAGTGAATTAGGAGCATTTAATGTTCTCACTTATTCAAGATTTGAAAATGACACTGAAAATCCAGATTTTATAACTGGAAATGAATTTGCAAGAGTTGGACTAATTCAAAATCCACAACAGTATGGATCATCTAGTTTACTCACATCAGATAAAGCATCTGCTACTTATGCATTAAAACTGATTGGAATTGGATATAGTTCTGCAACTTTTACAGCAGATACAGAAATTACACAGAAAGTTGGTGTTGGATCAACAGCAGTTGGAAGAGTAGTTTCATATGATCAAACCACAGGTGTTCTAAAATATTGGCAAGATAGAACAAATGTTGGATTTAATAGTGATGGAACAACAAATTCATCTCCTAAATATGGATTTGAGTGCTTAAAATTTGATGGTAATGCTAAAGCATTTGATGGTAATGTTGATATTTTGGGAGGATCTGCTACTTTACAGATAGGAACATCATTTTCAGGTATAACTACCATAATAAATAATAGGACATACAATCTTGGACAAGAATTTGTTCTAGGTGTTGCACAACCTGAATCAAAACAATATTCAGGTAACATTGTCTATGTAGATAATAGACCTTCTATAACAAGGTCATCATCACAAAAAGAAGACGTCAAAATCATTTTGCAATTCTAAAGAATTATGCCACAGGAAACTAATCTCAACGTTGCCCCCTATTTTGACGATTTTGATGCAACAAACAATTACAACAAAGTACTTTTCAAACCTGCATATCCTATACAGGCAAGAGAATTAAACACTCTTCAATCAATTCTACAAGGACAGATTGAAAGTATGGCAGATAACCTTTTTCAGGAAGGTTCTGTTGTAATACCTGGAAATACTTTTTATGATGCTAGTTTCTCTTGTATTCAGATTCAATCTGAATTCTTAGGCATTCCTGTATCATTATATCTTGACCAATTAGTTGGAAAGAGAATAACTGGAAGAACATCTGGAGTTACTGCAAAAGTAGTTACCACTATTACTAATGCTCAGTCTGACAGAGGAACATATACACTTTATGTAAATTATGAAAATTCAAGTTCTGATGGAACATCAAGAAAAGAATTTTTTGATGATGAAGTATTAACTATAGATAAAGCAATTACATTTTCTACAACATTTATTGCAGCAAATGAAGGTTTTGCCAATACAATAACCAATGAAGCAGCACAAACTGGTACGGCATTTACTTTAAGCACAGGAATATATTATCTTCGTGGAAATTTTGTAACAGTATCAAATCAAATTTTAATTCTTGATCAATATTCTACAAATTCAAGTTATAGAATTGGTTTCCAAATCAATGAAGAATCTATTAATGCAGATGATGATCCCCAACTATATGATAATGCAAGTGGATTTAATAATTATACAGCACCAGGTGCAGATAGATTAAAAATTACTGCTACTTTAGTTAAAAAATCGTCTAATGATTATGACACTCAGGGATTTATTCAAATTGCTGAAACAATTAATGGATTTTTAACATCTAATAACACTTCTTCAACACAATATTCAACTATTGGTGCTGAAATGGCACAAAGGACCTTTGAAGAGTCTGGTCATTATTATATAAAAGAATTTACAACCAAGATAAAAGAAAGTCTTAATAATTTAGAAGGAAATAGAGGAGTTTATAAATCAAATCAGGCAACACAATCTGGAAATAGACCAAATGAAGATTTGATGATTTATCAAGTCTCTCCTGGAAAAGCATATGTGAGAGGTTATGAGGTAGATCTTCTCTCTACAAAATTAGTTGATGTTGTTAAACCTAGAACAACAAAAAACATTATAAATCAAGGTATAAATTTTAATTTTGTACCAACATTTGAAGTTAATAATGTATTTGGAAGTGCTCCAATTGGATTTAATACTACAAATACCATTTCTCTTAGAAATCAAAGAGTGGGAACTGCTGCAACAATTGCTGCTGGTAAAGAAATAGGTCAAGCAAGAATATATGATTTTGCTCTTGAATCTGGTGCTTATGATTCTGCTGCACCTAAAACAAATGTTTGGGATTTATCACTTTTTGACTTAGAAGTTAATACAGATCTTACTGTTAACGTAGATACTTCTCTCTCAGTACCAACTCACATTGAAGGAGAAAATAGTGGAGCAAGTGGGTTCTTAAGATATGCTGCTGTAGGAACAGCTGTTACAATATACAATACAAAAGGTGAATTTGTACTTGGTGAAAGGATTAAATTTGATGGAATAATTGATAATGCTAGATTTATTACAAATGTAAATAATAATTCTATTTCTGATGTAAAATCAGTTCATGCACAAGTTGGAGCTGGGGCAACTTTTAGTGCTGATTTAATCCAATCATCATCATTATCATTTCAACAAGCAACTTTAACAGCAATAGATTCTAGCACTGGTATTTCAACTGTTACCAGCCCATCAATGGCAGGTAATACTTTTGTTGGAGTAGTAACAACTGGAAATTTGATATCCTTCCAAAGACCAAATTTAATTGTTCCTTCTATAGCAAGAGTTAGTTCTGTTGGATCTACTAATTTTACTGTTACTGGAGTAACTACTGTAACAAATGTTGCTGATGGCGCTCTTCCGTCAGCAACATTTACAGCAACTGGACTTGAAGTTCTTACTTCTAGATTCCAACAAACGAATGGAACTGTAAATGAAAGATCATTATTCAGTGTACTTCCAAAGAAATTTGTTCAATCCGTTAATCTTGATAGATCCTCTGCTTTTCTCAGAGTAAGAAAAGAAATTACTATTGCTAATGGAGAAACTGGAATTGTTTCAGTTGATGACACTAATAATCAAACATGGCAATCATTTGATGAGGAGAGATATTCTCTTCAGAATGCTGATGGAACAACACAAGTTTTGACTGCTGATAAGATTACATTCAATGGTCAAAAAACAACTTTAACAATAAAAGGACTGGTTGGAAGTGGAAATGCTGTTCTAATTGGAACTGTAAATCAAAGATCAATAACATCAAAGATAAAGTTAAAAAAATCAGCACAAAGTGTTATAATTAATAAATCAAATAATCCAGCATCTGGATTAGATGCTGTGGGAAAGGAAGGAACCACTTTAAATGATGGATTAGAATATGGAAATTATCCTTTTGGAACTAGAGTACAAGATAATGTAATTTCATTAAATGTTCCAGATGTAATTAAAATTCATGGAATTTATGAATCATTAGATACTAATGACCCCCAACTTCCCTCTTTGACTTCCAATAACATGACTGGACCCACTGGTTCAACATTGGATTTGATTGTAGGAGAAACATTTGTTGGGCAAACAAGTGGTGCAAAAGCAATTTATCTAAAACAAAATTCTACATCTTCAATTGGTTATTGCTATAAGAACAATAATACTTTTCAATCTGGTGAAGTTTTAATTTTTGATGAATCTGGCGTCAATGCAACTGCTGCTGATATTAATTCTGGATCTCCAGTTGTTACTGATAGGTATAATTTAGATTCTGGGCAAAGATTGGAAATTTATGATTATGCAAGAATTGTTAGAAGACAAAGTTTTGATCCATCCAACAAAAAACTTTTAATTTACTTTACTGCAGCAGATTATGATCCAAATGATGAAGGAATTCTTACTACAGCAAATTCTTATGTAAATTTCAATTATGGTAATGAAATTTCTCAAATTAATAATATCAGAAATACTGACATTATTGATGTAAGACCTAGGGTTGCAGAATATACTGTTGCTATTGATAAAGCATCTCCTTTTGAATTTGCTGGTAGATCTTTTTTAAATGAAAAGCACAGTGCTAAAAATATTTTAGCATCTGATGAATCAATGACCATAGATTATAACATTTATCTTGGTAGAGCAGATAGACTTTTTATAAAAGAAGATTCAAATCTTGAGGTGAAATTAGGCGCTCCTGCAGAAATACCAGAACTTCCAGATATTTTACCTGGCGCACTTAATATTGCAAATATATACAATCCACCATATCTTTTCAATATAAAAGATTCAAAAACAAAGTTTGTAAATCATAAGAGATATCAAATGAGTGATATCTCTAAACTTGAAAAGAGAATACAAAATCTTGAGTATTACACATCACTTAATTTACTTGAGCAATCTACTCTAAATTCATTTGTTTCTGACGCTAATGGATTGAATAGATTTAAATCTGGCATTTTTATTGATAATTTCTCGTCATTTTTGCCACAAGATACAACAATTGGTATAAGAAATAGTATTGATCCTGTAAAAAAAGTTTTAAGACCTGCCCATTATTCAACAGCAATAAATTTACAAGTTGGTAATTCTACTATTCCTGGTCTTACTGGAGTAACAGCAGCTAATGCTGATTCAAGATTTGCAGATGTTTCTGGTCAAAATATTAGAAGAACTGGAAATGTAATTAGTCTTAATTATACAGACCAAGCATTTATTACTCAACCATATGCAACAAGAATTGAAAATGTAACTCCTTTTCTTGTAACATATTATAATGGTAGTATTGCTTTAGAACCAACTGCTGATATTTGGGTTTCAACTCAAAAAGCACCTGAACCTAGAGATGTTACAATGGAAGGTTCATTCCAAGCAGTTGCTGATGCAATTCAATCAGATGTAACTACTAATGAAGATGGATTAAGAATTGGTGTAGCACCAACTATGTGGAATTCTTGGGAAACCACTGCTGTAAATGTTGATCTTACTGGAAGACAGCAAACTGAATCATTTGCAGCTGCTTCAAGAAGAAATGGGGGTGAATTTAATAATTTACTTGGGGGATCAGATGCTAATAATAGCACAGTTACATCAACTACTATTGATGGATCAATAAACCTCTCTCAAAATAGAACAGGAATTCAACAAACTGTTACTGAAGTAATTAACACAGAATCACTTGGAGATAGAATTGTAAGTAGAGATATTCTGCACTTTATGAGGCAGAGAAATATTCAATTTACTGGTAGAAGATTAAAACCATTTACATCAGTTTTTGCTTTCTTTGATAGTGTAGATATAAGTAATTTTATTACACCAAAATTGTTAGAAATTAGTATGGTTTCAGGAACCTTCCAAGTAGGTGAAACTGTAACTGGTAGAATGAGATCAACTAGTTTAGGACCAATTAGTGATACTTCTCCTACAATTACCTTTAGAGTTGCATCTTCTAACCACAAATATGGACCTTATAATAATGCGAATGATTTTTATACTGCTAATCCATATCAAAGAGGAGTAACTGTAGCATCAAGTTATAGTCAATCTTCAACTACTTTGAATGTTGATACATTTAGTTTGCAGTCTGAAGAATTTCCACAATTTGCAGGTTTTGTAAGATCAGGAATGATACTTACAGGTGCTAATGGCGCTGAAGCTCTAATTACTGATGTAAACATTATTACTGATAATGTTGGAACTGTAATTGGTTGTTTTAATGTTCCATCTTCTAATGATGACACAACACCTGAATTTATTACAGGTAGAAATGTATTCAGATTATCAAGTAGTTCTTCAAATAGTCTCATAAAAGGTTCCACAACAACTGCTGCTCAAGAAATTTTCTATTCTCAAGGTGATATTGACAATACTGAAGAGGTTACACTCTCACTTAGAAATGCAAGAGTAGAAACTATTGAGGATTCTGACAACAGAACATTGGATAATCAAATAGATTTTGATATTGTTAATAATGTATCACTTAGACCACCTCCACCACCTCCACGACCACCAGATCCCCCAAGAAGAAGTGATCCAGATCCACCCAGACGAGGTGATCCATTAGCACAGACATTTACTGTTGATGATTCTACTGGTGTATTTGTAAATAAAATTGATGTATTTTTCCAATCTAAAGATGATATCTATCCTGTCACTTGTCAGATTAGAGAAACTACTTTAGGTACTCCTAATTCTAAAATTTTAGCATATTCTGAGGTAGAATTAACACCAGATTTTGTTAATATATCTGAAGATGGATCTATAGCTACAACATTTACATTTGAATCTCCAGTATACTTAAAAGGTCATACAGAATATGCATTTATTCTTCTTTCAAGTGTTACATCTTATAATGTTTGGATTTCAAGATTGGGTGAAGCTGATGTAACAACATTAGCATCTGAATCTAGTCAAGTTTTAGTTACATCACAACCAATTCTTGGTTCATTATTTAAATCACAAAATTCAAATGTTTGGACACCAAGTCAATATGAAGATTTGAAGTTTGTATTACACAGATGTGACTTTGTGGGAAGTGGAAATGTTCAATTCTATAATCCAGAACTTCCAACAGATCTTGAATCAATTTCAAGAGATGGAATCACTGCAATATCAAGATCTGTTGGAGTTGGTATTGGAACAACTGTAAATGATAATGATTTAACTTACCCATTGTCAGTTGGCAATAAGGTAACTCAAATTAATACAAATGCATCAGGTACATTAGAAAGATTTTCAGGAATTGGAACTGGTAATCTTATCTTAACTAATGTTGGAAGCGGTTACACCCCATCATCTGGTCAATTTACATTTTCTGGTATTGGTCTTACTTCTCTTACTGGTTCAGGTCAAAATGCAACTGCTAATATCACTGTTAACAATGGAGTAGCAATTGCTGCAACTGTTCTTAATGGTGGTAGAGGATATCAAGTTGGTGATGTACTGCAACCACTTACATTTGGAGTTGATCAATTAGGTGCAAATATGCAACTATCAGTTGGAATAGTATCAGTATTTAATGAAATAATTCTTTCAAATGTTCAAGGTGATTTTTCAACTGATGTGGCTAATTACTTAGTTTATACAAATAATAATGGAAATATAGACAGTATTAATGCTGGTGTTGGTGGCAGTGTAACTCCTAGTGAAATTGATGTTCTTTCAGATGGTCTTCACTTAAAAGTCTTCCAAAGAAATCATGGAATGTATTCTGAAATAAACAGAGTAAAAATTAATTCTGTAGAATCAAGTATTACTCCAACAGCACTTCTTGTTGATTATAGTAAAGATTCTACTGCATCAATTTCCATTGCTAATACATCAAACTTTGGTACATTTGAAAATGTTGGTGTTTCAAACACAAATCCAGGATTCGTTAAAATTAATAATGAAATTATAAAATATGAGGGTGTGACATCTGGTACAGGTGTTTCTGGCACTCTTACTGGTATTGGTAGAGCATTTGAATCAACTGTTCAATCAAGACACACACAAAATGATTTAGTATTTAAATATGAATTTAACAATGTTTCTTTGAGAAGAATTAACACTATTCACAACTTGAATGATTCAACTATTGATGATTCTATTGGTATTGATCAATATCATGTGAAAATTGACATGACTAAAAATGGTACTATTAGAACAGGTGTTGGTGGAACATTTATTCCTAAAACAAATTATCTTTCCTCTGGTATTGGTGGTGGATCTTTATCCAAAGGAACTTATAATCTTCCTTACTCAGTAATTGTACCTAGTGTAACTTCAGCAGTTCCAGAAGGAACTTCAATCAATGGAAGTGTAAGAACTATATCAGAAACATCTGTTTCTGGAACAGAATCTTCATTCATTGATCAAGGTTATCAAGATGTAACATTCATGAAGAAAAATTATTTTGAATCTCAAAGAATGGTTGCATCTCAAACAAATGAAAACGATCTTTTGTCAAATCTACCTGGATCAAAATCATTTACAATGAACATGGATTTGTTATCTTATGATAAAAGATTATCTCCATTTGTAGATTTAGATAAATCTTCAGTTATCTTTGTTTCTAACAGAGTAAATGGTCCTATAGTTAATTTTGCTACTGATTCAAGAGTAAGTAGCATTCCTAATGATCCAAATAGTATGATTTACGTTAGTAAGTTAGTTGAACTTGAAAATCCTGCAACATCATTGAAGGTATTCATTGATGGTTATATTGCCAATACAAGTGATTTAAGAATGTTCTTTGCTCTTAATCAAGAAGTTAATGCTAATGAAACTATTTTCATACCATTCCCTGGTTATCAAAATATTGACACATTTGGTAATGTAATTAATCCTGCAAATAGTGATGCAACTGCAGATAAAAAGATGTTTAAATCTGACAATCTGACACCTGAACCTGCAATAAATGATTTTAAAGAATATATCTTTACAATGGAGAATCTTGCTCCATTCAGATCATTTAGATTGAAAATGATTGGTACTTCTACTAATCAAACAGTTGTTCCACAATTTAGAAATCTTAGGGCAATTGCATTAGCATGAATTTAATACCAGTTGAAAACCAGGATGGTCTCTTTAGAGATTCAACTACTGGTGCCATTGTTAATACTAACAAAAATGAATTTGAAACCTATATAACAAATAGAAAAAGACTCTCTTCTGAGAAGGAGAGAGTTAATTCTCTTGAAGAAAAAGTAGATGATTTAAAAAGTGATCTAGATCAAATCAAATCAATGTTAAGGTCAATAGTTAATGGCTAACAACACAATTACTTTCAATCCAGATTCAAATGCTGCATATGGTGTAAACCTTACCATTTTTGAGGGTGCTGATTTTACTTCAACTTTTGCAGTAAAACAAGAAAATAAATCTGCATTTAATTTATCTGGATATTCATTACACGCTAAGATGAAAAAAAGTGTTTCTATTGGAGCATCTACTGGAGGAATTCAATCAATTTCTGCTAATATAACTAGTGCTTCTACTGGTGAGTTCAATATTTCACTTTCAGATACTATTACAAAAGATTTAAAACCAGGTAGATATTATTATGACATTAATGTTGTTAGTTCAGCATCAACTGTATATAAAATGGTTTCTGGGAATGTAGTGGTGGAGGGAGGTCTATCCATTTCCTAAATATAGGAAAGGATATAGTGTATAATGGCACAACCATCTTCAAGACAAGAATTAATAGATTATTGCTTAAGACAGTTAGGTGCTCCTGTCCTTGAAATTAATGTCGCAGAAGAACAAATACAAGATTTGATGGATGATGCTATTCAATATTTTAATGAAAGGCATTATGATGGTGTAGAAAAAGCATTTCTTAAATATCAAATAACTGCAGAGGATGTAGAGAGAGGAAAAGCAAGGCCACCAGGTGCTAAAAGTCCTACCACTGAAAAAGGAATAGTAAATACAGATGTTGCAACTACTGTTGGAGGAGATGCTACAACATTTAAATTTTATGAGAACAGTAATTATATACAGGTTCCTCCTCAAGTTATAGGCATTGAAAAAATATTCAAATATGATGATGCTCAAGTAGCAAGTAGTAGTAATATGTTTAGTTTCAAGTACCAAATGTTCTTGAATGACATTAACTATTTTGGGAGTATGGATTTACTATCTTATTCAATGTCTATGAGTTATTTGGAAACTATGGATTTCCTTCTTAATACACATAAAAGAATTAGATTTAATATAAGACAAGATAGAATGTATCTTGATGTTGATTGGGACCAATTGAAAGAGGGAGAGTTTATTATTTTGGATTGTTATAGAGCACTTGACCCAAATGATTATTCAAGAGTATTTAATGATCCATTTATTAAAAAATATCTTACAGCATTAATTAAAAAACAGTGGGGACAGAACCTAATTAAATTTACAGGTGTGAAACTTCCTGGTGGTATTGAATTTAATGGAAGACAAATATTTGATGATGGACAAAGAGAATTGGATGAAATAAAAACCCAAATGATGAGTACTTATGAAGTTCCACCTTTTGATCTAATAGGATGATTTCATGCTCAATCCATTCTTTCTAAACAACTCAAAACAAGAGCAGGGTCTCATACAAAGTCTTGTCAACGAACAGTTGAAGATGTATGGGATTGAAATTTATTATATCCCAAGAAGATATGTTAAAAAAGCATCTGTTATTAGGGAAGTAATTCAATCTGAATTTGATAATGCTTATCCTATTGAAGCATATCTTGATAGTTATGAAGGGTATGGTGGTCAAGGCACTTTATTATCAAAATTTGGTATTCAGGAATCTGATGATATGACACTTATTGTGTCAAGAGAAAGATACGAGAATTATATTACACCTCTTATAAAAAATATTCCAAATATTGAATTATCAACTAGACCAAAAGAGGGTGATCTAATTTATTTTCCACTTGGAGATAGATTATTTGAAATAAACTATGTTGAACATGAACAACCTTTTTATCAATTACAAAAAAATTATATCTATACTCTTAAATGTCAACTTTACAGATATGAAGATGAAGTTCTTGATACTGGTGTAGAAACTATTGATGATGAAATAGAACAAATTGGTTACATTCAGACACTTACTCTGATAGGTGTTGCAGTACCAGCAACAGCATCTGTTTCTGGAATTTGCTCAGGTTCTGTAAGAACTGTAGATATAACAGATATGGGTGATGGTTACACATCAACACCAACAGTTTCTATTTCAGCTGCTCCTATAGGAGGAGTGAATGCAGTTGGAATTGCTTCAATGGATTATGGATATATTGGTTGTAATGGTATAAAAGGAACAGGAAAGGTTGTAAGTGTTAAACTCACAAACGCTGGTTGTGGTTATATTGACACTCCAATAGTAACTTTCACTGGTGGAGGTGGTGTAGGAGCAGCTGCAACAATTATTCTTGAAAAAGTTGGAGGGATAAAGACTTTAAATTTAACAAATGCTGGATCAGGATACGTAAGTCCACCCACTGTTGGCATTTCTACTCCTGTTCATGTAGGATCTGCTGCAACTGCTACAATTGGAATTCCAATAAATCCAGGTGCAGGGTCAAGTGTAATTAACACAACTATAAGTGTTGGTATTGCTACTTACCTATTCCCTGGAGGAACTACAGGTGGTGTGTTCTACAAATCTGCACCTGATGTAACATTTTCAACGCCAACAGGAACTGGAGATAATGCAGTTGCTACCGCTACTTTAGATAATTATGATAATACTGGTGGTACAGTTTTATCATTAAACATTACTGATGAGGGTAGATTTTATTCATCAGTGCCTACCGTAAGTATTTCTCATCCTGGAACCAGTTTTGCTGCTGCTACTATTGGTATTGCAGGAACTATTCTTGACCCATCAACTATTGCTTTTAGTACAACAGGAAGAGCATATACATCTTCTCCTACTGTTATTGTTGGAACTGGTGTAGGTACAGAGACACCGTTCCAAACAGCAGTTGGTGTTGCTACAATTCATCCAATCACTGGTGTAGTAACTGCTTTATCATTTAATCAATCTGATCCTTGGGTAGTTGGAACTAGTGCTACTACTGGTATTGGATATACTGTCACACCAACCATATCCTTTAGTGCTCCATCTCCAGTTGTAGCAACTGCAACTGCAGTAATTTCTGCTGGTGGATCAGTAACATCACTTTCAATTGGAAACAGTGGATTTGGATATATTTCAACTCCTACAGTTTCAATATCTGGACCATCTGGATTAGGAACACAATTTACAGCAACTGGTATTGCAACTATTAGATTCAATTCAATTTCTACAACTGGTACATTAGGAGCAGGATCAACTATAATTACTGGAATTAATACTAATGGAATTATAGTTGGTGACAGAGTTAGACTTGGTATTGGTTATAGTGATCTATATAATTTTATTGTAAGTGATTCATTTGTTAATTCTGTTGGAGTATCAAGTTTAACTATAAACAATACATCTACAAACGTAGGAATTGCAACATCAGTATTTGAATTTGGTATTGATAGGTGTGGAGTAGTAACAGCAATTAATATTATAAATGGTGGAGGTGGATACTTGACACCCCCAACAATTACCATTTCAAATGATTCAAGTTTTAAAAATTATATTGACGAAGTTGTTGGTGTTGCAACAGCTATTGGAATTTCTACTGTAAGTATAGCAGGCACTGCAACAATTCATATTATTGATTCTGGTTCTCAATATGTTCTTACTCCAACTATTATATTATCATCTCCCATATCAACAAGCACTGGATCATTTATTTTTAATGAAATTGTAACTGGTTCAAGTTCTGGAACAACTGCAAGAGTAAAAGAATATGATTCTGTAAATAATACTCTTGAGGTTTCACTGGTAGATGGATCATTTACTCCAGGAGAAACAATTGTGGGTTCAGAATCAGGTGCATCACATACTATGAGAATACAAGATAAAAATGATCAAGTTGATCCTTTTGCAGATAATGATAATATTGAAACAAGAGCAGATGACATCATAGATTTCAGTAAGGGCAATCCTTTTGGAATGCCCTAGTTTAAAAACTGTTAAATAGAAGTATAGTTAAATTATAAAAAAATGTTTGAACATTTCTACAATGAAATATTCAGATCAGTTATTATTGCCTTTGGTTCCCTTTTTAATGGAATAGAAGTTCATAAAAAAGATGCTGATAATGATACTTTTAGTATCATTAAAGTACCACTTTCTTATGGTCCTACGCAAAAATTCCTTGCCAGAATGGAACAGCAGGCTGATCTTAATAAACCAGTTCAAATGACATTGCCAAGAATGTCATTTGAGTTTACAGATTTGTCTTATGATCCTAGTAGAAAGGCATCACAGTCCCAAACATTTTTTAAGACTGAATCTGATGGAACAAAGGCTAAAAAAGTTTATCTTCCAGTTCCATACAATATGGGTTTTGAATTGTCTATAATGACAAAGTTAAATGATGACATGCTCCAAATAACTGAACAAATTTTACCATATTTTCAACCATCATACACTCTTCCAATTAAAATGCTTGGTGATTTGAAAGAAACATTGAATGTTCCAGTGCAATTGGAAAATGTTTCTATGGAAGATGATTATGAAGGAAACTTTGATACAAGAAGGGCGTTAGTGTATACTTTTAGATTTGTAGCTAAAACTTACTTATATGGTCCTATAGCAGATGTTACTGATGATATCATTAAGAAGGTTCAAGTTGGTTACGTTGCTGGTCAGAGAGGTCTTAGAGGGACCTCTTATGAAAGAGATGTCACCTATAAGGTTGTGCCAAGAGCAACAAAAGATTATGATGGTTCAGAAATTACAACACTTGCAGAAGATGTAGACGAAACAGAAACTGTAATTACTGTTGCAAATGGTGGATCAGTAACAGCAAAAACATATGTTTATATGGGAGAAGAAGAAATATTTGTTGAATCTATTTCTGGCAATAAACTTACAGTGAAGAGAGCACAAGATAAAACAACAGCAGCTGCTCATGTTCTTGGTGCATCAGTGTATAGTATTACATCAAATGATGCAAACTTTATTGATATAGGTGACAACTTTGGATTTGATGGCAGTATCTCATGACAAACTCAGATAGCAACATTGTTGATGTAACACCTATTGGTAAAGAGAAACCTGCACGTCTTACTAAAGATGATGTAGAAAAAGATTATGAATACACAAGAGGTAATCTTTACTCTATAATTGAAAAAGGACAGGAAGCAATCAATGGCATTCTTGAACTTGCACAAGAAAGTGAAATGCCTAGAGCATATGAGGTTGCTGGTCAATTGATTAAAAATGTTGCTGATGCAACTGATAAGTTAATGACTCTTCAACAAAAACTAAAAGATGTCAATGAAGAACAGATAAGTAAGGGACCAACAACAGTAAACAATGCATTGTTTGTTGGATCTACTGCTGATTTGCAAAAACTATTGAAGAATAACTCATCTGATAAATAATACATCAGGGAGAGAAATCCCAAAGTATTATACTTATAAAATGTCTAAAAAAGAGGATTTGCCGTCAATAAATGATATAGTAGAGGATACTAATCTCCCCTCTTATAAAGATTTTATTGAAAATAACGAAGAACTTCCTTCAGTAGAAGAATATAAGACAGAACCATTAGAAGAAGATAACCAAACAATTGAAAATGCCAATGGTGAAACATTTGCAGAAATAATTGATGTTGTAAAAGCGCCAGAATGGCAAGAATTGTTAACTTTAGTTAACAAAGTAAGAGAAGATATTCCAAAAATACCAGAAATTAAATATTACGATGATGAATTAGGTGACCTAAGTGAAAAAATTACTGAAATTCAAGAAAATTTGTCACGCTTTGATTTAAAAAGCGACAAAATTTATCATTTAGATGCAAAAAATGAAGAATTTGAGGTTAAATTAAATGAAATAGAGTTAAAAATACCTGAAATACCTGAAGTAAGGTACTATGAAGGTGATATTGACTATATTTACAAAAAAATTGACTTAATTAAAGAAGAAATTACCAATCTTCCAGAAGTAAAATATTATGAAAGTGACCTTAAGAATCTTAAAACAAGAATTGAACAAGTTAATGAGAGTATTCCTACCTTTCCTGATTGGGTTAATAAGGTTGAAGAGGTTCCTGACTTTTCATGGATAGGTAAAACCTTTGGAGTCATTGATGATGACTTTAAAAAGGTTCAAGGGCACATTGATCTTATCACAGAAAAAATTAATTTAAGAGTTTCTGAGATTAATGAAACAATTGAAGTAAAAGATTTTGAACAAAGAGTAGATTTAAAAGATCTAAAAGAAAATTATAAGACTACAAAAGATAAAATCGTCAAAGAGTTCAAAGAAGTTGCTTTAAAAATTTATGATCACCATAAAGAATTTAAAGATGATGATAGAAAATTAAAAAAAGCAGTATTAAGTGAGCAAAATAAGTTAAAACAGATTCTCACTAAAGAGATAACTAAAATTAATGAGGAAAGCATAAAAACTGATGAAAAAATCATTGGTTTCTTCAACTCATTAAAAGAAAATGTTGAGCAAAAATTTTCATCATTACCTGAAGTAAAGTATTATGATGATGATATAAAAACACTTAAACAAGATGTAAGATTTGTCAAGGTAAGTGTTAAAAATTGTCTTGAGGATATAAAGAAAATATCTCTTGAGATTAAAAAAACTCAGGTAGAGTTAAGTGAAGGTCTTCTTAATGAACCTCCAAATGAAAAAGAAACTGCTGGAAATCAAACTGATCCATTAACACCTCTTGATCAAAAATTTGCCACTCTTGATGATCTGTCCAAACACTACAGATTGTTTATTAATAGAATCCAAACTCAACTCTCCACTATGGGTGGTGGTGGAGCAGGATTTATAAAAGATCTTGATGATGTTACTTTTGATGGGACTGATGGTCAACTTCTTATATACAATTCATCTACATCAAAATGGGTTGGTATTGCCAGCACAGCAGTTGGTGGTGGAGATGCATCAACATTAGCAGAAAATACAACTGGAACAAACCTTGTACTTTCAGGAAATTTAACTGTTGCTGGAATCGCAACATATGAAGATGTAAGAAATTTAGATTCCATTGGTATTGTTACTGCAAGAAGTGGTATTAATGTTCTTGCAGGTGGCATAACTGCAGTTGGTGTAGTTACTGCTACTAAATTGCATGTTGGTGTTGATACTGGATTTTACAATGAGAATTTAGTTGTAAATGGTGATGCAAGAGTTACTGGTATTCTAACTATCGGTACAGGATCAATTACACTTGACCCTAATGAAAAGAAAATTAGTGGTATTGATGAGATAATTATTGGTACAGGAACCACTGTTAGAATACATCAAGACTCTTCAGGAGAAATTGTTTTTAGTGATAGAGAGGGCAAACAAGCATCTGTTGGAATTGGCACGACAGTTTCTATCAATACAACTGGAATTGTTACTGCTGCTACCCTAAAAGCATCTACTGCGTTTTATCCACCAATTTATACAACAGCACAAAGAGATGCTGGTTCATTTGATGAAGGTGCAATAATTTTTAATACCACATCTAAGAAAATGGAATTTTATGATGGGTCTAATTGGCAGTCACTGCCTGGTATGACACTTGGTCTCACTGTGGCACTTGATGGTTGATAAATAAGAAGAGACCTTTTTATATAAAATGAAAAAGAAGTGTCCAGATGGAAAATATTATTGTTACACTGATGAAGTGTGTAAAGATATCCCTAAGGGGTTTAAGGTAGTTGGACCTGCTGGAATGCTTCGTAAGGAGAATGGTCATTCTATTGATGATGAATCAGAAACCAAAAAGAATGGTAAGAATGGCAATGGTCATTCTAATGGAAATGGTAATGGCAACGGAAATGGTGCTGTCAGTGAAGATTTAAGAAAGTGGTTTGGTTCTGGACCTAAAGGTGGAAAAGGTGGTGGTGGATGGGATAGATACAACACCAAAGGTGAAAGAATTGGAAAATGTGCAAGGGAACCTGGAGAAGGTAAACCCAAATGTCTTTCCAATGAAAAAGCAGCAAAAATGTCTAAGGCAGAAAGAGCTTCAGCTGTGCAAAGAAAAAGAAGACAAGATCCAGTTGCAGATCGTTCAGGTAAAGGAGGAAAACCAATCATGACTTCTAATAAGATAAAAGAAAGTTCTTCACCAATGGTAAGACAAATTCTTGAAAGAATTGAATGTGAGCAGGAGTGGATTCTTGTAGAAAAAAATGTACCTACTAATCCTTCACTCTGGTCTAAGTTTAAGTCACAAGCAAGAGCAAAGTTTGATGTATATCCATCTGCTTATGCTAATGGTTGGGCTGCTAAGAAATATAAAGCAGCAGGTGGTAGTTGGAAGACAGCAACTAGTGAAAGTGTAGAATTAGAAGAAAAGAAAGGATGTATGCATAACCATAAAGGGGAGGAGTGTCCTGTTCATGGTGCGAAAGAGTGTCCTAATGAAGATACAATTAAAGAGGCAGTAAGAGTACCTGCTAGAAATGGAAATCTATACCTTGTAGCATTTTCTTGGAAAGGAAAGTATATGATGATGAAGATTTTCTTCCCTGAAATTACTAGACCATCAAGATCTCAAGTTCAAGATGCATTAAATAAAATTTATCCTGGATGTTTTGTTCAAAGATTTGATATTACTCCTTATCAACCTGGTGAACCCATGATTGATGCAGGAATGCAGGAGGCAGCATCATGGACAAAAAAGTCTGGAAAGAATAAAGAAGGAGGATTAAATGAAAAAGGCAGGAAGTCGTATGAGCGTGAAAACCCAGGAAGCGATCTTAAGGCACCTTCAAAAAAAGTTGGGAACCCTCGTAGAAAGAGTTTTTGTGCGAGAATGAGTGGTATGAAGAAAAAACTTACTTCTTCAAAAACTGCAAATGATCCAAACAGCAGAATAAATAAATCATTAAGAGCTTGGAATTGTTGATATAATTTATGACTGATAATGTATATCTTGGCAATCCTAATCTAAAAAAAGTAAATACAAGAATTGAATTTTCTCAGGAAAATATTGAGGAATATTTAAGGTGTCAGGATGATCCTGTATATTTTGCTCAAAATTATGTAAAAATTGTGACTCTTGACCATGGTCTACAACCATTTAAGACCTATGACTTCCAAGAAAAACTTATTAACAACTTTTACAAGAATAGATTTAACATCTGCAAAATGCCAAGACAGACTGGCAAAAGCACAACAGTTATTTCTTTTCTGCTTCACCATGTCGTCTTTAATGACAGTGTTAATATTGGCATCCTCGCTAACAAAGCGTCAACTGCTAGGGAACTTTTAAGTAGATTGCAAATTGCTTATGAAAATCTTCCTAAATGGATGCAACAGGGTATATTATCATGGAACAAAGGATCTTTAGAGTTAGAAAATGGCAGTAAGATATTGGCAGCTTCTACGTCTGCAAGTGCTGTCAGAGGTATGTCGTTCAATATCCTCTTCTTGGACGAATTCGCGTTTGTCCCCAATCACATCGCTGATGCCTTCTTTGCATCTGTTTATCCTACTATTACTTCTGGTAAAAGCACAAAAGTCATCATAGTTTCTACCCCTCATGGTATGAACCACTTCTACAGAATGTGGCATGATGCTGAAAAAGGAATAAGTGATTACATACCAACAGATGTTCATTGGTCTGAAGTCCCTGGAAGAGATGAGAAATGGAAAAAACAAACTATAAAAAACACTTCTGAACAGCAATTTAAGATTGAGTTTGAGTGTGAATTCCTAGGATCTGTTGATACTTTAATTGCACCTAGTAAATTAAAAACTTTCATTTATGATAATCCAATTCAAAGAAGTGCAGGATTAGATGTACATGAACCTCCACAAAAAAAACATGATTATGTAATGACAGTGGATGTAGCTAGAGGAGTTGGTAATGATTACTCTGCTTTTGTTGTTGTAGATATTACAGAATTTCCTCATAAAGTTGTAGCAAAATATAGAAATAATGAAATTAAACCCATGCTATTTCCTAATATAATTTGGGAGATAGCAAGAAAATATAACGATTCATTTATTCTTTGTGAAGTAAATGATATTGGAGATCAAGTTGCAAGTATTCTTCAATATGACCTAGAATATCAAAATTTATTGATGTGTTCTATGAGAGGTAGAGCAGGACAAATTGTTGGTCAAGGATTTTCTGGTTCAAAGACACAACTTGGAATTAAGATGTCCAAAACAGTAAAGAAAGTAGGTTCCTTGAATCTTAAAACACTTGTTGAAGAGGATAAACTTTTATTTAATGATTATGAAATTATATCTGAACTTACAACTTTTATATCCAAACACAATTCATTTGAGGCAGAAGAAGGTTGTAATGATGATCTTGCAATGTGTCTTGTAATATATGCTTGGTTAGTTGCTCAAGATTATTTTAAAGAACTGACTGATCAAGATGTCAGGAAAAGATTATATGAAGAACAAAAGAATCAGATTGAACAAGATATGGCACCATTTGGATTTATAAATGATGGTTTAGATGAAGCAACATTTGTTGATAATGATGGAGATAGATGGTATACTGATGAATATGGCGACATGTCTCATATGTGGGATTATAGATAATGAAGTGTAAAGTTGAACTATACAAAGCAGGCACAGTCTTTGAAGAGATTGTAATTGCTAGAGATTACAAAGATGCTAGGGAAACTGCTTTGGCAAGAAATCCTGGTGCAACTGTTATGGGAGTCACTGCAGTATTTAAATGAAAATAACACCTGAAACATATGAAAAGATGAACGAAGAGTTTATTAAAGATAATACTCCTTTTAGAATTGTTGTACCTACACAGGAGGCAATTGATAAATGGCAAGCACAACCAGCACCTTCATATTCAGTACCACCTCAAGTAGATATGGTTAGTAAGCAATGGGAAAAACTTGGTGTATTTTCTATTGAAGAAAGAGAGCAATATAGGAAAAATAACAGTGGACTTTGATGAACAGATAAAA
>Ga0181398_1000033_pt1 | contig 36628 bp, 27 predicted proteins | sample 21SPOviralmetaG_FD_130127 | JGI IMG/M metagenome (GOLD analysis project Ga0181398, IMG submission 130127) | Marine viral communities from the oligotrophic San Pedro Time Series (SPOT) site, San Pedro Channel, CA, USA - 21 SPOT_SRF_2011-04-29 | ecosystem: Environmental > Aquatic > Marine > Strait...
AGCAACGTCTGCGGAACACAGAACCATGTTGCCTTTCCCTCTACGAGTTCTTTGTGCGATCGCGTTAGCGTCACGCTCGATTTGGAAAAGAAGTCCTTTGAACTTCTCAACAGACCAACGACCGTTGGAGTCAACGTCCAGGTCGAAGATACCGGAAGTGGCGGTGTTAGAAACAGCACCTTGTTCAGCTACCTTGTAGATAGTTCTGATAACTTCACGGTTGATCTCAGCCAAAATTTCGGTTGAGAGGATGTTAGCCAGTTCGGCTTCAGCGTTAAGACCGTGAATAGCCTTAAGGTCCTGTGCCAGCTCCAAGCTGTACTCGGCCTTCAGGGCTCTAGACTTAGCTGTAACAGTAACTTTCTCAATCGAGAAAGCCATCTGGTTAAAGGCGTTATTGCCACTATCCAGTGCTTCAGAGTCTTGGGTCTTCATACCCTGTCCAACTACATAACCCTCGGAGTTGGCGGTACCAACAGGGTTAAGGACAGAGGGGTTAGAACCGGACTGGGCAGTTGTGCCAAGACCAGCTTGAACGTCGGTCATGCCACCGGTCAGATCGAAACCAGCGTCCTGACCAGAGAATGCTGTATCGACTTCGTCGAAGAATGTCTCGTTACCAGACTGGTTCTCATAACGGGATCTCATTGCGAAGATGAGTCCAGTAGGACCGTTCATTGGTTGAACGCCAGCCAGGTCATAAGCGACCAGGTTAGGCATTGCGCGTCTGATCAGTGAGATCAGAACGGGGTCGAAACCTGCAACAGGACCTGCATCAGCTGCACTACCAGAGAAGCCAGCGCTTCCGGTAGCACCAGGGTCGGTGTTGACATTGGGGGATTCCATCAGGTTGATACCTGACGAGAATGCTTGCTCCTCACGGAGGAATTTTTCTTGGTTTTCTAGCAGGACCGCGGTTACGGCTCTACGATGAGAATCTTTGATTGGATCAAGACCATCATAGTCGAGAAGTGGACTCCACTTTTCCTGCAATCTTTCGGACTGAAACATTGCTTTACCTTATTTGTTTGAATTTAATGTTGAAATCACTTTTTAAAAGCGCCCAGGGAACGCAGATAAGCGTCCATGGTTCCTGTAACAGGAGATTCGGTTGTATCTACACCCTCAGACAGAGTCTGTTGTTGGGCTGCTTTTGGAGCTGGTGCCTTACCGGAGAAATATGACTCCTTCAAGGTTTCCAGTTTCTCACGATATTCTGTATCACTTTCAAACTCAATACTTTCGGCAAGTGAAGCGAGCTTCTCTTTCTGGGTCTCTGCGAGTCCCTCAGAGATTTGATCAAGAATCGAACCAGCGGTAGACTCAGCGAGTCTCTTGTTCAGATCGACGTTCTTGTCAATTTGCTCATTGAGCTTGGTCTCCATGTCATCTAGTTTTTCTACCATGCTTTCCAGCACATCATATTTATCTTCAGGGATTGTTACATAATGTTCTTCAAAAAGACCCTTCATTCCAGAAAGGAATGATTCGGTCATTTCGGTCTTAAGACCTTGTTCGACAGCCAATTCATTCTCGGTAATCCACTCTTCGCAGACATACTCAAGATAGGCATCGACTCTTTCAGTAAGAACGTCCTTAAGACCTTCTTTCTCTTCTTCAAGTTTCTCAGAGTATTGAACTTCTAGAGTTTCTTGAATTTCTTTTACTTTCGAATTAAGTGCGGCTTCAAAAACGACCTTAGCCTTTTCTCTGAATTCCTCGGAAAGTTCTTCACCACCAAGGAGAGCGTTAACGTCTTCTTCGACATTATACTCTTCTTTGGTTTCTTCTTCAGAAACGACTTCCTCTTCGGTAGTCTCGGCCTCAGCTACAACTTCCTCTTCGGAAGCTTCAGCTTCTTCTTTGGCCACTTTCTTCATTTGATCTGCGGCTTTGGCACCTCTGTTAACTACATCCTTGACAGTTGCGATCTTAGGCTCTCTGAGCTTTGCCGAATCATCATCAGGTTTGTAGTTCTCAGGGGTTGGACCACCGAGATCTTCTACACTACCGAGCTGTGTACCTGGATCAGTCAACTTAGGCATTGACTCAGCAGGTTTAGCGTTCGCATTCACAGCAGTTTTAGATTGCTCCATTTCTTGTAAATCTCCACGAGACATTGTTGAACTACTCCGATTAACCGAATTTAATCTATATTTATTTATAAGTTAGTATTTTTAAGCACTCACAGGTTATTCAAGAAATTGTTGAATACATCGAGTTTCTTTTCATCAAGCTCACCCTGTGTTACCAGAGTGTTAATTTGTTGGTAAGTTTTTTTAGCCAGGGATTCGCGAAGAATACCACCATCCCATACCCATTCTTTACCTTCCATGATACCTTCAACGAAAGCATCTGGTGCCGAAGGATCAGCTACAATGTCGGCAGCGGTTGACAACATGAAGTCATCACCAACGACATTTACGCCTTCTCTCGTTTGTTTAAGTGATCCGATACCTCTTGAAGAAACACCCAACTTAACGCCTTCGTTAATGAGGGACTCTGCAATCTTGCCCATTGGAGTAGAAAGGATCTTTGCCTTACCAATGAAGTTTGTTCCATTCTCTTTGAGTGAAACAATTTTGTGACTGACGCGGTCCAAATTAACAGTTGGTCCATCTGGGTGTCCGAGTTCTCCAAGAGCTCTCCCAGAATTGACATTACTTTCTGTGTACCTTTGGACTTCTCTTCTCAGAGTCTCCATTGGGTACATACGACCATTTCTATTCTTGAGGTTTCCTTGAAGGAATATACCTTCAATAAACATGTTTTTCTTACCGTTGCGTTCTTCAACGATAAAATCAACTGATTCGATCTCTTCTCTGATAAGTTTCATTAGATTTACCCTGTGTAACCCACTCTTGCACCCCTTACAGTGCCTGATGCATACAGAACTTCAGTATGTTTTTTTTCAACATATTGAACAGTTCCTGTAGGAATCGTAATAAAACGTCCGGTTTGACCAACTACTGTCGCGACACCGACAGTGGCAGATGAACCAGAAACATTTACTACCCTCACCACCGTAGCCTCACCAAAGGAGGTAGCGGCTCCAGCTGTAGTAGGGACAGCAATTTCAGTGCCAAATATCGATGCCTTAGCCATTAGTAATCCCTAGTGTATGGTTTTATTTATTCAACTTCGCCTTCAAGTTCAGTAGAAACTTCAGTTCCTACCTCTTCTTCGCCACCGTCAAAAACGGATCCAGCGATATTTGGTCGAATATTCTCAATTTTTCCTGCCGCCTTGGCAAAAAGAATATCTTTAATTGAATCACTAATTTGAGAAGGACTCTCATCCTTCACCAACAAGTTCATAAGTTCATCCATAATTATTATTAATAATGTTTTAGTTATTTAGATGTCGCCACCCTTGGGTTTTGGGGTTTCTTCTGCTTCGGGTTCTTTTGGACCCTCACCACCACCTTCAGCAGTATTCATCTGGCTTTGAAAATCAAGTTCTTGAGATGCCATTTGCATATTCTGAACTTCTTTAGGATCGATGATTGTACCATCAGCGATTTCTTTTTTCATCATCTTATCCTGTTCTTCAATCTCAGCATCAGTCTGTCTGAGAACGTTTCTTCTAACATACTCCTGAGAGTAATACTTACCAACATAAGGTTCAGCTAAACCAGCAAGGTTCAACCTATTCTCAAAAAGTTCTGACTCTTTGAGTTCAGAGAAGTGGTTATCATAGAGGAAGTCATACTGGATGTGATCACCCATGTAGTTCCAATCCTCAGTTGTAATCACATTCTTAAGGAGGAGTTGAGTTTTCAACATGTCACTAAACATTGCTGAGAACCTTTTTCTCATTCTTCCAACAAACTTGGAGAACTTGATCTCATCCCTCAGGATTTCAGAAGAACGACCCAAGGAGAATCCACTATCTCCCTGAAGTCTTGTTTCTGGTACATTCAATGAGCGATAAAGTTTCTTCTGGAAATATTGGATATCAGTAATCTCCCCAAGGTTTTGACCACCAGGAAGTGTGGAGATTTCAGTTCCCCTACCCCCCTCACGTCTAGGAAGCCAGAAGTCCTCCATCATAGACATATGTTTTTTGTCATCTCTAATCTCACCGGTATTTGCATCATAGACTAACTTGTTTCTATAACGCATCATTACATCTCTAAGATATTGTTCTGCCTTTACCTTAGGTAGATTTCCTACATCAATATAAAAGATTCTACGTTCTGGGGCTCTCGAAAGTCTGTAGATAACCAAAGCATCTTCAATCATCATCAGTTGATTGAGTGGTTTAATTGACTTGTGGAGCCAAGACAGAGTTGATCCTTTATTTCTATCTACTAGACCAGAAGTACAATATGTGACAGAGTCACGGGTCATCTTAACACCCTTTGCACTTCCAGCAGTGAAGGAACTGGCAATCGAACCTGCCTTTGTATTGCCAGGAGTATAGACAAAATACTCTTCTAGTTCTGGGAAGTTATAACTCTGTGGGTTGTCCCTACCACCTCTTTCAAGATTGTTCAGTGCATCTTTTGGATTCTTTTTGACTTGACGAATGAACTTCATCTTCGACGCATCAATATACCTCAGTTCCTGAATACCAGCTGAGGGGTCTTTTTGGTCGATGACCTTATTGTAATATAGTCTTCCGTCGATATACCAGTTGCGGAAGATTTCATGAGCTTTTTTGTCAAAATCAAGAAGTTCAAGAATATATTTAAACTCTTCCTTGATCTTTTTCTTGATGCCATCACTAGCATTTAAGTTTTGAAGATCAATCGTTACAGGACTATCATTCGTGTCCGCCACGATCGCTTCATTTACAATATCTTCGATCGCACTATCACACTCAGGATAGAGTGCCATTGAACGATATCTACGAATTAGATCATTTTCATTTTTATAAACACCCTCAATATCTACAAAACTGCCATAAAACCCCGAAGAGACGTAGTGGTCCGTACCATCATTATTACTTGGTGGTACTGGAGATACTACACTCTCCGGGGTCTTTTCATTATCTTCAATTGAGAAACCAAATAATCTCGCCATTTCAAGTAAATACTAGGATCTATCTCCTAGTATTTATAACTCAAAAATCACGCATCTGCAGTTCCAGTTGCGACAGATTCATCAGTAATGGAACCTGTGTTAGCACCTTCACCAGCTGCGGTCTCATCGGATTCACCAATAGTGAAGTATTGAACCTGGAAGGTTACAGTGAATTCTTCAATTGTGTCAGCACTGTCATAACTAAGTGCAATCTCACTGATCTCAGAAGGCCAAATGTCATAGAACTTATAGCTCCTCAGAACACTGACAGTTCCTGGACTATTCTTATCCGAGAATGCCTTGTTACCACGACCTAGTTGCTTGACATAACCATTGGTCATGTAAGAGGTTGGATTAGTAACACCAGTGTTGTCAATTAAGTTCGATACAACATCACTCCACTTCTCAAAAGCGGTTCTCAGAGTAAAGTCCTCATCGTTGATGATGGTGACTGTCCACTCAGCGAATGTTCTATCACCAGCGACTTTCAGAGTTCTACCTCTAAAAGGAACACTGATTGGATTCACTGTTGAAGCTGGAAGTTGAGCTGCTTTACACAAAAACTTAAAGTTTTCTGTATAAGCAGTCCATGGATCTGAGGTATCTGTATCTCCACCTTCGCCACCGCCAGTAGCATCGACCGCACCAGTTAGTGCTGTTGGAAATGAGGGAATTGATACCTCAAATAGATTGGGACGGGCGCCGCCGCCCGCCAATTGTGTTTTGAAAGATGATAATGTTCTTACTGAAGCCATTTTAATTGTTCTCCGTTAGTTTAGTTAATATTATGATCAAACAGTTCCGACTACTTCGGAGAAGTCAACACCAGTTCTGGTGGCAACAAAGGTAAGTGTGATGAAGTTGATAGACTTCGTAGGTTTCAAGAAGATGTCTGCTCTAAACTCATTGTTATCAATGAGGTCGGGAGTGTTGTTTGTGTTGTCACATTTAACTACAAAGTCAAAAAGACCTCTCTTTGCTTGAACATCACGGAGGAAGGGTTCAACAGCGTTCACGAAACCAGATCTTGTAGTCTGGTCGTTGACTTCAAAGAGTCTTGAATTGGCTGCCTGTTCGATAGTTTTTTCAACCGTCAGGAACAATCTTCTTACGTTTATTCTATCAAAAGCGGAATCATAACCAAGTGCTGTCTTGTCACCAAACAGAACAATACCAGCACCTGGTTTGTTCATGATTGGATTAATTCTATTACTATAGAGTTGGTCTCTCTGTGTCTTACTTGGGTTGTAAGCCAACTTGACCGCGTCATTGATAGCTCCTCTTTGGGTACCAGCTGGTGAGAACCAAGGGAAGGATTCAGTGTCAGTTCTAACCATTGCTCCTGCAACGTCTGGGTTGCATGGGACGTAGACAAACTGATTATTGAATCTATCAAAAGTATACTTCCAACCACTGTCAAATACAGCGTAGGAGGAAGATGTCAGAGGTGCATAGAACTCAAGAACGTTCTGTACTTGTGTTGCAGAAAGAGTCTGACCGACAACGTCATCTCTGTGTGGGGAGATAACTGCTATACAATCCTTTCTAGACTCGGCAACCTGAATCAGTTTGTTAGCCTTAGCTTGGGAATTGATCTTATCAGGAAGACCGGGACCCATCAGGAGGAAGTCAACAGTAACTTCTGCGTCATTCGAGAAGACTTCATAAGAAGTTTGAAGATCTCCAAGTGTTGCTGGGAATCCACTATTTGATGTATAGTTTTGACCACCACCAAGAGTGTATGTCTTATTGCCAATGGCTGAGAAACTAATATTTTGTGCTGCTTGTCCCCAAGCTCCACCACCAGCTGTGATTGGTAAAGTTCCAGAACTAAAGTCAATAGCTTTTGGACTTGTACCTTGAACTGAGTCTTCAGCATTAGAGGGACTATAACCAGCGAAGATATACTTAGAACCGTTAATCAACGCGTTCTTGTAATATGTCCTAGTTGGTGCTTCACCATCAGCTACAGCATCAGATGCCTTAGAAAGGAAGGTGTGTTTCTCAAGAATATTACCTTGAATACCAGTGACACTACCACTGTCGTCAATAACTACAAGGTGGAGTGAGTCACCCGCGCCATTTCTAGAACCAGTATAGTTAGAATCAACTGGTCTGCCAGCGATTGTGTTCCAGAAGATTGGGTTATTGGTACCAATTGTTTGTTGATCATACCAGTCAAGTGCTGTTGTAACTGGGGCTGTATAACCGGTTGTAATACCTGTTGAGTTTGTAAAGATTAGTTGATTAGTTGCAGCGAACGCTCTAGTGGAGTCATTCTTAGCGTACTTAACTTTAGTCTCTGTACCAGCGGTGTCAACTCTCGAAAGAACTCTAACGTCAATCGAACTAGAACCACCAGCGTCTGTGGTAACACCAGTAACGATACCTTTAATGTAACCATTGAAAGATGATGTTGTACCAGCACCAGCAATAGCACCAGTGACAGCGGCTGTAACAGCAGTACCGACGACAACGTTAAGACTACCACCCGGTGCTACAGTATTGATACCCAGTGTTTGGTCTGCCGCGTTATCAATAAAAGCAACCTTCAATCCGTTAGCCCAGGTTCCGGGGTTCTTAGATGCGTAGTAGTAATTAGCAGCTTCCTGATAATTCTCTTCGTAATCGTCGTTGTTTTTGATCTTCAGTGTTGTAACATTATCAACACCAACACCAGCGTTTGCGTTTTTCAGTTCAGCGCCATCTGTTCTGATAACCGAAAGAACTCCACCATATGTAAGATACGATGAAGCTGACAACCAATATTCGTATTGTCTATCTGTAGACAGAGGTTTTCCAAAACCCTCCAATAATTCAGCTTGATTGACAACCTCAATTGGTTGGTCAATGGGACCGAGTTGGAAGGGTCCAGCAATAGCACCAACTGCGGCACTAATATTATCAACTCTTCCAACTGTTAAGTCAATCTCTCTGGTAAGAATACCGGGAGATAATTGAGGAGTCGCCATGTTTTTGATTCTCCCTAAATTGCTCAAGTTTAACTGAAATTATTTAGAGTTATGTGTATTTTCAGGGGGTAAAACGGGACGAAAACAAGGACAAAGTGACTACCAATCTGGATATTCCCAATCATTCATTGGTGATTTCTTCTTTCTGTCTAGAACAACTTTCCTTATGGTGCATTCCTTACAAATGTACGAGTATGATGATGCTACCGCTCCCTTATCCTTTCTTGTTCTATAAAATCCATCTATCAAATTCTTAATCTTATCACAAGATCTGCATTTTCTATCAGATAAAAGTAAGTGTCCTAATTTAAACTGGCCATCCAGATCCATAACCATCCTCTTTTATTTTTTCAAGTTTCCACAAAATGTATTCAATGGTCGGAACACATTGTGGATTCCAACCAACAAATCCTTTTGATTCTTTACTCGGAAGTTTCCAACAGGGAGCATCATCATTCTCAAGATCTAATGATTCACGATATGCATCATTACCCATCATTATAACTGCTCTTTCTGATTGATTTAAAAAACAGAAAGAATTAAAACACTGGTGTTTAATTATTTCAGGAAGATTCATTTCTAAGACGATTGATGAAGGGAACAATACGATCACGTTTTTCGTATTCTTTTATTAGACGTTCGGATTGTTTTCTATCTGTGCCACAGGGAGCATTTCTAAGACAGATTAGAATATGATCATGATCGCTAATCTCTGGTTTGATGGTAAACCCCCACTTGTCTAATTTGGGAATTACTTCTTTATCGATGTCGTGTATAAATTCACTCATTATAGGTAGTTCCACATGTAGTCCATTCCTCCTCCTTTGTCGCCATATTCATCGGTAAACCAACGGTCTCCTTCATCATCCACAAAAGAATCAACATTGAGTCCATCGTTAATAAAACCGAAGGGTGCCATATCTTGTTCAATTTGGTTCTTCTGTTCTTCATAAAGTCGTTTCCTAACATCTTGATCTGTAAGTTCTTTGAAGTAATCTTGAGCCACTAACCAAGCATAGATGACAAGACACATAGCCAAGTCATCATTACACCCTTCTTCTGCCTCAAATGAATTATGTTTAGAGATAAAAGTAGTTAGTTCTGAAATAATTTCATAGTCATTCATGATGAGTTTATCTTCCTCAATCATAGTTTTCAGATTAAGTGACCCGATTTTCTTGACTGTCTTGGACATTTTAACGCCAAGTTGTGTTTTTGTCCCAGAAAATCCCTGACCAACGACTTGACCAGCTCTACCTCTCATAGAACACATCAGTAGGTTCTGATACTCAAGATCGTATTGTAAAATACTTGCCACCTGGTCACCAACGTCATTGACTTCACATAATATGAAAGCTTCATTATAACTCTTGGCTACATCATAGATGACACTAGGGAACAACATTGGTTTGATCATGTTATCCCTATACTTCGCCACAACCTTGTGTGGGAAAGTAGTTATGTCAACAACAACAAAAGCAGAGTAATCATTACCAACACCCCGTGCAACGTCAACAGCAATCGCGTAATCATGTTCATTTTCTGGTGCTACGTGAATATCTAATCCGGCGTTTGACTTACGCGGTCGTTCAAATACTAAAGATTTTAACTTACTAGGTGCAATCAGTGTGTCAACAGATCCTAAGAATTCACATTCAAACTCAATCTTAAATTGTTGTTCTGATGTGTTGGCAATAGTTTGTTCTTTCCAGACAGCATCTCTACCAGGAACTTCTGACCAGTGAACATCCGTGGGAACATATTCATTTTTATTTCTCTCCGCATCATGCCACATACGGTAGAAATGATTCATACCATGTGGGGTGGAAACGATGATTACTTTCGTTGATTTACCAGAAGTAATAGTAGGATAAACAGATGCAAAGAAGGCGTCCGCAATATGGTTTGGAACGAAGGCGAATTCGTCGAGGAAGAGAATGTTAAACGACATGCCTCGGACAGCACTTGCAGACGTAGAAGCTGCCAATATCTTACTGCCGTTTTCGAGCTCAATGTTTCCTTTGTTCCAGACGAGGATGCCTTGTTGCATCCATTTGGGTAGGTTTTCATATGCGGTTGCAAGTCTTGATAGGAGCTCCCTAGCAGTGGTTGCTTTGTTAGCTAATATTCCTATATTAACACTGTCATTAAAAATTGCATAGTGAAGAAGGTAAGATACACAGGTAGTGGATTTACCAGTCTGTCTTGGCATCTTACAGATATTAAATCTGTGATTATGAAATCTATTAATTAACTTCTCTTGAAAATCATAAGTTTTGAAAGGTTGAAGTCCATGATCCAGAGTCACAATCTGAACATAGTTCTGTGCAAAATACACAGGATCATCCTTACATTTAATATACTCCTCAATTTGTTCTTGTGTAAACTCAATTGGAGTATTAGCCTTCTTTAGAAGGGGATTACCAAGATATACATTATCAGCCATAAATCAATCAACAATTCCAAGCTCTAAGTGATTTGTTTATCCTGCTATCAGGATCTCTTGAAGTTTTAGCAGACGTTAATTTCTTCTTCATACCCTTCATTCTCGCACAAAAACTCTTTCTACGAGGGTTCCCAACTTTTTTTGAAGGTGCCTTAAGATCGCTTCCTGGGTTTTCACGTTCATACGACTTTCTACCTTTTTCATTCAATCCTCCTGATTGATTCTTACCAGATTTCTTTGTCCAGGCTGCACTCTCTTCGATGTCAGCCTCTTCAGACTTTTTTAGTTCGTACCCCTCTTTCTTCAGTTTCTCACGTTTGGCTTTAGACTTAGCGAGTATTCTATCTCTAGCTGCATCTCTATCACTTTTGGGGATAGGTGTAACAGCTCCTACCTTCTGATCAATTTCACCAGGGGCATAACCCTCATAGGATGTTCCCATCGGTTTGACATAATTATTGTTAGGACCAGGTTTAGCTCTGTCGCCGCCACCAGCAACTAACATAGTGTCACCAGGTTGTCTTAGAGCCAGATCAAATCTCTGAACCATACATCCGGGGTAGATCTTCTCAAGAGCTGCTGTTACTTCCTGTCTGGTAGGTTTCTTTACTTCAGGGAAGAACAACTTGATCATCATAAATTTACCTCTCCAGGAAAAATTGACGAGATAAACATTACCATTCTCATTAATTCTTGTTGATTCCTCAATAGACTCTTCTTCAACTGCAGTTGGATTAGAAAGTTTTTCAAGAACTCTATTTTTCTCATCAACTACTTCAACTTCTTCTTTTTTGACACAATTTGGGTATCTCTTACCAAACATAGTCTTCATACCTTTCTTCTCATATCCTTTCCAACATGCTTCATCAATAACTTCTACTTCAATACCAGCATACTTCATAGCTGCAATCTGAGTCTCAGTGAACTCAGGAAGGTCATAGAAACCTTCAAATCCTTCTTTCTTAGTAGAATTACCCCAGTTAGCTGCACCAACCTTACGACACTTCACTAATGCACCTGATGCATAAGCTGAAGGCCATACAGAATAACGAGACTTTACCTTACTGTAACAGGCGTCTTTAGTCCCACTACCTTTACCTTTCTTATCTGATGCTTCGTTAAAGATTTCTTCTTTCATTTTCTTCTTTGGTTTATCAGTGGAAACGTAGGTTGGTTTGGCTGCTCCAGACTTTTGTTGTTGTCCAGGATCTTGTCTTGACTTTCTTGTGTCAGCTGATCGAAGTTCTTTCTTCGACATACTAGCTTTCTTAGATGAAGAATAACACTTAGGTGTTCCCTTTTCACCAGGTTCATTAGCACAAGGGGAACCATCAGATTGAACCCAACCGGGTTTACCATCTTTTGATTTAGATTTACCAAACCAATCTCTAAGTCCCTCTTCGTTAATCATCGCAAATAAAGAGTTTCTTTTATTTATAGTCCAATAATAGTCAAAGGGTTTGAGAACACAGTGGCTACACCTGTTGTGCTGTCAAACTCAATTCTATTACTTTCATAATCCAAAGTTTTCATGTCTCCCAACTCAATACCATCACTGGCAATTCCAATATTGCCACCACCACCAGAACCATTGATTTCACTGATTAGTTTAGGCATCAGTTTGCAGTCTCCAATACTGAAAGAAGAACTTTAAGTGTGCTATTAGCTCCAGCACTTGCTTTGACAGAATCATTGGTCTGAAGAACCAATTTGCCGTCGAGAGGGATGAAAGCATCATTGACTGGTACAGTAGCACCTTTGATGATTTCAGTTGTAGTGGAACTTCTAACATGTGACATGGTCACTGTTGTAGAATCACTCGCAACATTTGTGATATGTGCATAAAGAACAATACCGGTATATCCAGTCGGTGCAGTGTAGACTGTCTGATCAGATGTGGTCAGTACAATCGTTTCTGTCTTGAATCTATTAAGTGCTAACTGTGCCATTTAACTAAGTGCTAGAATGAAAGGGGTCATTTCTGAGAACAGACTTTTGGAGAATGCTCTTCCACTAATCGTTCCTGTTGATTGATTAATCTGGAACTCATCACCAATTCTGAAATTACCAGACTGATCGGTACTGGTGTAAATCACACTACCTCCATTTTGAGTTACAACTTCATTTGCTTGAATTGTAACACCACCTCTCTTGGGTGTTGCTGATGTAATATCGTTGCCGGAACCAATATACTCAAAAGTATGAGAACTGGCGATAATCTTACTCTGTTGGAAGAAGTATGTTGTAGATCCTACCCCAACAGTGTTGAGTAGATTTTCAGCAAGAGTTAATGTAGTAATCCCAGCAGTAATGGGAGTTGAGCTATTTATCGTGTAATAGGTATCTGCCATAACTGCTGTTGCAGTGGCGGTTGTACCTGTATCTGGAGCAGAGATAGTTACAGTAGCAGTTCCTGTATATTGACTTCCACTACTAATGATATCAATTTCAGTTACTGTACCATTTTCTATTGTGACGAATGCTGTTGCCACTTCTCCATTTGGACCTGTGGGAGATGATATAGTTACAGAAGGTGTACTTGTATATCCACTACCACCAGATGTAATTGTAATGGTTTCTACAGACTTGTAAAGTTGATCAAAATAAACAATTTGACCATCGTATGGTCTAGTAGTAACACCACCTAGATTGACAACAATATTATCTTGTCCAACATTGCCACTTGAAGTTACAGTACCAATAAACTGTTGATTACTTACACCATCCGCAACCAAACCGAAAGTGCCAAAACTACAGTTACTATTTGCCAGGTCTGCTTGACCACCTTTATGGACTGTTATAGCTTCGTTACAACAAATAGTGAATACTGAAACTAATTGTGCATATCCCTGATTAGTAATAGCAACACCAACACCACCTTGATTATATTGTGTAAAGGCATCAACATTCATTGACTTAGTCAAGACAGCCTTATCACCATCAACCCTGATACCAGTTCCAGTAGTGGTGTCACTAGTACAGTTCTGGATGTATGGACCTTTCCACTTACCACCACCAACATTAGTAGCACCAGCTGTTGGGAATGCAACTGCAGATGAAGGAGCCAAGTGACCGGAGAAGGTCATATTAGCCAACTTACATCCTTTATTAACATGGAACAGATCTTGAGTTGTACTACTTGGTAAGACTTTTACAGTTCTTTGATCATCACCAACTACTGCTACAAAAGCTGGAAGTGTGATAGGATTATTCTCAACATAATTACCAGACAAAACCTTGATAACTGAACCTGACTGAGCCACACCAACAGCTCCGGCAATAGTCAGTTTAGCGTTATCAATTGATGTTCCATTATTGGAATCATTACCATCTTTAGCAACATAGAAAACATTGGGTGCTGAGTTGATACCAGTTGCACCAGAATTAATGGTAACATTTGGACCAATCTCAATATTAGAATTGGAGATAGTAACAATACCAACACCAATTGTTTCATTGTTACCATCGATGGTAACTGATGCTGTACCAATAGTAAGGATTCCAGTAATTCTTGCGTCACCTCTTACCAAAAGGGCAGTGGCCGCTGTTCCTGCATTGACTTCAAGACCACTTCTGAATGTTGAAAGTCCGAGAGAATCTACATGTTTTACATCATCATATGTGATAGTTCCAGCAACATTCACATTTGTGAAGTTACCAGTTGTCATTGTGATAGCAATACCACTAATGAAACTTGTTTGAGCTATTCCAGCACCACCAAAGGCAGTACTAGCAATACCAACCCACTTGGAGTTAGCCTGATCATAAATCAGTAGTTTGTTATCTCCTGTTGATGCATCAAACGAAACATCATCAAGATCTTTTATAAATCCTGCTCCACCACCACCCATAGTGGAGAGTTGAGTGGTGATTCTAGATAAGAACAACCTGTAATGAGTAGACAGATCCTCCAGTGTCGCAAAGTTCTGATTAATAGGTGTCAGTGGGTCAATCTGACCACCGGCTCTTTCTTTTTCTTCTGGAGGTTCGTTGAGAAGATAGTTTTCTTTTAGTTCAGTTTGTTCAGTTTTGATTAAAGAAGCGATTTTAGATAACTCTTTCAGTTCTTTTCTAAGAGAAAGAATATCACTATCAATTCTTGAGACATCCTCATCGTAGTATTTTACTTCAGGGAGTGCATCAACAGTCCCCTTCAGATCAGTAAAGAACTTGAGAATAGACTCATCTGCCTTAACACTCTGTTCGTTAATCTTCTCAATCTGCCCTTCAAGGGACTGTTTGAGTTTATTCTGTTCACTAAGAACAGATTTTCTTAACTTTTTATCATCATCTTTAAATGTATTACGAAGTTCCCAGATTCTAATAGAAGTTTCTTTTATCTCTTTATAGATTTTATCCTTAGTTTCTGTGATTCTATCGTTTGTTTGATCAAGATTGTCCCCAAGGTTTTTTACATCAACTTTAAATTCAAATTCTTTAACCTCAAGAGACTCATTTAGTTCATTAACCTCACGATTAATCTTCTCTTTGATTATATCAATATGCCCTTGTACTTTGCAGAAGTCATCATCGATGAGACTGAAAGTTTTACCAATCCAAGAGAAGTCTGGGACTTCCTGAACTTCCTGAATCCAGTCAGGGAAGGTTGGAATAGCCTCATTTACCTGTTCAATTCTTGATTTGAGAGATTCAAGATCCTCTTCATAGTATTTTACTTCTGGAAGACTTTTTATTTCTTCCTTAATGTCGATAATTTTATCATAAATTGAGTTAATGTCATGGTCATAGTACTTGACCGTAGGAATTTTTGACTCAATTTCAAATAATTTACCCTCAAATTCTTCACTTTGAACACTTAGGACATCAATTTTATCTGTCTTTGCATAATTTGATTGAATTTGTTCAATTTGAGCACTAATTTCCGCTAATTGCTCATCATAATACCTAATTTCAGGTATTTCTGGAATATCTTTTCTTACATCATTGACTAAACGGACCAATTCCGACCATTCTGGAACCTGAACAACGTCAGTTACTTCTAGAAATGATTCTCCATCGGAATTTTCGATGGTCTGTGTCTCTTCCTCTACAGTTTTTTCAAGAAAATCTTCGACTGAGGGCAGATTTTCTTCTTTAAATTCTTCTACTGACGGTAAATTCTCAGGATCTTCTATGAAATCCCTATAAGAAGGTAAATTATTATTATCACGCGACATGTCAGTTATTAGTAAGAATACTTTGGGATTTCTCTCCCGTTCTTACTATTTATCATTAGTATTTTTCTTCAATAACTTTTGAAGTTCAGCTGTTGAACCAACAAAAAGTGCATTATTAACAGTGGTTGGACCCTTAAGATCTTTTTCATCCTCCACATCTTTCAACTTCTGTTGTAATGTGAGAAGTTTGTCGGTAGCATCAGCTACGTTCTTGATCAATTGACCGGCAACTTCATATGCTCTAGGCATCTCACTCTCCTGTGCCAACTCAAGAATACCATTAATAGCCTCTTGCCCCTTTTCAATGATGGAATAAAGGTTACCTCTTGTGTATTCGTAGTCTTTTCTGATATCTTCAGAGTCAGTTTTTATTTTCTCAATCTTTGAACTAGTGATATTCCTTTGAACTTCTACCTCAACAGATTCAACGTTGAAAGTTTCATCCAGTTTTTCATACTTATCAGTCATATATTACCTCAGAAAACCATACCATCAAAACCAAAGTCATCACCAACCTCAATGAAGTTAGCATCATTGGCTGTAATGGTCTTAATTGCAGAACCAAGAACGTGTTCTTTGACCTCAGTTCCGTCTTGACCTCTTTTGACAGTGATGTTGTTTCCACTGACTTTCTCAATATACATCTCTTCTTTATTAATTTCAATATATGTTGCTGCTGATAGTTGAGATGCATCATCTACAGTAATCACTTTCTCTGTAGAATCTATGTTTTCTGTAGTAGTGGTGACGACACTGTCATCATAATCCTGAATAGCTCTTGGTGCAACTCTGTAGGAGATGTCTCTTTCTGGATTTCTAAGACCTGGACTAGCGGACCCAGCAACGTAACCAACAGTAACTTTTCTGATAATATCATTTGAAACATCTGTTAGAGGTCCGAAGATGAATGTTTTAGCTGTAAATGTTAAAGTATATACAAGAGATCTTCTGGTCTCAAAATTACCCTCATAATCATCTTCCATTTGGATACCCTCAAGTTGAATGGGTATATCTCTCTTCTCTTTAAAATCACCAAGAAAATTGATTGGAAGATTGTAAGACGGTTGAAAATGTGGAAGAATTTGTTCAACAATCTGCAACATATCATCATTCAGTTTTGTCATGATAGACAACTGAATAGTCATGTTATATGGTACGGGAACATATCCTTTCTTTACTTCACTACCAGTCGTATTTTTGACTACAAACTGTTGTGTCTGAGTTGATTTTCTAGTAGGATCATACTGAAGATCGGTGAACTCAAATGACATCCTCGGTAAGGACATTTGAGTTGACTTATTCAGATTAGCTTGTTGTTCAATCCTAGCAAGAAACTTCTGAGTTGGTCCATATGCCAATGGGACTCTCAGAGTACTAACACTATTGTCAGATTCATTTTTATGTTGAATTTCAATCCCATTAAACATTGATCCGAATCCGATAATTACGGATCTAAAGATCTCATTATAGAAATACTCAAACATCAGTCTAGTGTTTATTTGTTACTATTTAGATTAAGGCATCCCAAAGGGGTTCTCAGAACTAAAGTCTATGATTTTATTACCCTCAGATTGGAATGTGTCGTTCTCAGCAAATGTATCAACTAAGTCATCTTTATTGACTGCACTAATCATATATGATGCTCCAGAATCTTGACCAACAATTCTTTCACCAACAACAAAGTTACCGGTAACAATAGAAATTTCCAAATTGTTTATTGTAGAATTCCAGTTTTTAACTCTAGCTTGAGTTCCAGATTGAGAACCAACTACAATCTCATTGAATGTGAATGATCCAGATCCACTATTAGTATTTCCAATACCACCAATCACAACCTCTGGTGTGAGAACATATTGTGATCCACTATTGATAATGTACACTGACTCTACTGTACTCGAAGCACCAACGATGGAACCAGCTGTTGCTGTAGTTACACCAAGAACTTGATCAACATAATTTTTCTCACCAGTGTCATTAGTGATGGTGATTGTTGGCGGGAGTAGGTATCCACCACCACCATAAGTTACATCAATACCAGTAACAATACCACAGTTCTGAATACCAACTTCAACGATAGCTGTTCTGATTCCAGTGTTAGTGGTTGTTTTACTAATTGTCAGAGTGGAAACTCCGATACCAGTTACAAATGTGATATCTGGGAATACTTGAATATTTGGATTGTAGTACTCACTATATCCAGTTCCTATTCTGATTCTATCCCCAACAACCATATTTGTGGTATTAATATTAGTAATTGTTGTAGTAGAAATACCAATAGTACCAGTTGTTTTGATTGAGTCAAATCTGATTGTAGAAATACCAGTTGCTGTGAACTGTGTGGTTACACCAGTTGGTGCAGTAATAGAAACGTTAGGAGTGGATTGATAACCAAATCCACTATTACCAATGGAGAGTGATGTGACTGTACCAGCGATGGATATTGTAGCTGTTGCTGTAGCTTGAACTGGTGAGGGATTACCACTAAAACTAATATTAGGTACAACAGTATAACCAGCACCAACAGTTGCTGATGTTCCAACTGCCCATGGGTCTACTGGATTGAAGGAAATTGCAGTAACAATACCTGTTATTGGGTGAATCGTAGCGATACCAACAGCTTGTACTATTGGTGCATCCATGTAACCAGAAGTGGTGATAGCAACAGTTGGTGCTGTCGTGTATGATCTTCCTGTAGTTGTAAATGCAACTGAACCTGAATCAATAGAAGAACCAGCGATACCTATTGAAGCTGAAACAAATGAGAACCCAGGATGATTAATTGTTACTGTTGGAGGTGAAGTATAGAACTTACCTTCTGTAGTTATTGCAAGACTTTGTACCGTTCCTCCATATAGACCGAAGTCGTCAATGGTAGCGGAACCAAGAGCCCCGCTTCCAGTTCCAGTTGGGGGATCAAACGTGACAGTTGGAGCCGTCTTATAATAGACACCACCAGTTGTTCCATATGGGAACAGATAAGACGAAGATCCAATACTGATAGGTGCAGATATGACACTCACACCAGCTCCCACTTGTGACGGAGTATCTAAAATCGATGTGGCAGCTGCTCCTACATGTTTTGGTGTGGAGATACCAACTGATGGAAGATCAATGTAACCACTACCACCAAGTGTTACTGTGACAAACTGAACAGAACCTGTTGTGCTGATGCCTGATGTAGCTGCCGCACCCACGCCGGTTTCTCCATTTGGTGTTGTTAATGTGATCCAAGGTGCAACAGTGTATCCACATCCAGAATTAGTGATATAAATGCTAGAAACTTTTCCAACTGGTGTACCATTACAACCAATAAATTCATTAGTAATAGTTGCAATGCCAGTAGCGGTCACCCCACCAGATGGAGCAGAACTAAATGCCACAACAGGTGCAATACTATAATTGTTACCCATATCAATAATGGAGATGTCATTTACAGATCCACCACTACAGAGAGTAGCTGTTGCCAAAGCAGTAGACGCGACACCGATAACAGTAAGAGTTTGAGTGTAACCAGTGTTGATATCTGTAATTTCATCATCAATATCTTCAATACCAGTATCAATAACCTCATCCTCATATCTGAAGAGTTCAAGTTTTAATTGATAGACGTAGTTCTTTTCTAATTGATAGAATGGTTGTTCATGTTCGACATATTTGATTTCAAAAAGTTTATCACCAAGTGGAAACCATACTAGATCACCCTCTCTTGGTCTGTGTGTGACACCCTTCATACCTGGAATATCTTTCATGAAGGGTGAAATATATTCTTGATATCTTTCCTTTGAGATAACCAATGTCAAGTCATCTTTCTCTTGAATACCAAACTTAGATAAGAGTGTTCCCTGACCACCAAATCCTTCATAACTATCCACATATGCCTCAAGTGGATAAGCATTCTCAAATTTCGATTCAATAACCTCCTTGATTATCGTCTTTTCAGTTGCATATTGTCTTGGGAGGTAGTATACTTCTACCCCATACATTTTGAGCTGTTCGTTTACCAGACTCTGTATTAGACTCTGTTCGTTTTTAGAACCGTTGAGAAAATATGGATTAAGCATTAATCTTACCCGATAAGATCAAGAGGTGGAATTTCATATGTAGACATCATCTTATCTTCGATCTTATCAAGTTCAGACTGAGCATCATCATAGATCTGTCTTCCATTGAACTCAATACCACCAGGTAGTTTGACACCTTGGAACTTAATCAAGTTCTGACCCCACTGTTTCTTAATCAGAGATGTTAGATACTTTTTCAAAAATACATCATTAAAAACATCAGTAGCTTCGGCTGGATTCAATGCTTTCCAACAATCAATAACCAGATAATCACCAACATTTAGATCGCTATAAGCAACATCCAGATACATTCTATTTTGTCTTTGATTAAATCTAATCTGTTTATGAGTATTCAACAAGAAGTTCAATGTCTCAAGATAGGACATTGACATTGAGTAGGATAGGATATCCTGTGTTCCCCAATAGTGAACATCATTCAGAAACATCTGATACTTCAAACTAAACATGTTCTTGGTATCCAGACCCATCAAGGCATCCCATTGGTACACTTTATTGATACCAATAACATCATTAGGTATTTGAATATAATTGCTATTCTCTTGATATGTAAATGTCGTTGGTGTTCCCGCCATATTAGCAGAAGCTGTTGTCACAGCCATACCGACATTACCCCTTCCACTAGGAGCACCAGTTGGTACAGCTTTAGCTCTATCTAAATCATCTTGAGTTATCTCATATTTCAGGTAAGTTTGAATTACCCCATCAAAATGTCTTTCTTGAAATAATTGAATTGCATCGTCCAATAGGTCGTGGACCTGCTCTTCGGCAACATTAATTTCAACTACAGGAGCACCCAACTGTCTCAGACAGTAGTCTATCAATTCTTGTCTAGAGGAGGGCTTCGCCATTTATATACTATAACTTTTTACTATTTAGATAGCTGCTGAGATCCCTGACACCACAGTGACATTACCCTCAGCTAATCTATACACAGTCGTTCCAGAACCTACAAGAATATCCCAAACGTATCTACCTGGTTTTAATTTATCAGTATTAGTTTTATTCATAGAGATCTCAAATTCACCATTAATCGAACTAGTAAATCCAACAACAAATGTACCAGCAGGAGACATACTAGATCCTATGGATACAGACTTAGCCATCTGAGATGAGGCTGTCCAACTAGTAAAGTTAAAGTTAGATTTGTCCTGATTAACAACTTTGAAAGTTGAACTAAAATCAGACCTAGTATTGATAACCAAATTGACTCCATACGCTGAAGCATTAGAGTCAGGGTTAAAAGTAATTGTATTATTTGCCATTAGTTAATACTTGTAACATACGTTTGATATCACCAATGTCTAATTCAAGTTTATCAATCCTCTCCTTTTCGGAGAGGAGTTTCTTTCGATTGTTCATATAGGTTTGATAGTCATTAGATCTATTGTTGATAATAGCTCCTGTTTCAGAATCACGATATAGACCCGGATGGCCTTCAACTGGAATATGTGTCATGCTAATCCAAGGGTTCTAAAGTTCCTAATCATTGGTGGACTTGCTTGATTGGTTGATGTACCAATCAGTTTAATTCTAAATGAACCAAATGCTGGTAGATTATCTATGGAGAATTTGTACTCTCTATACATGCTGATACTAGGATCTTGATTCAATGAATCACTCTTCGTGATTGGTTGATCGGGAGCTCCGTTACTACTATTAAAGTTGATAACAGATCCATTGGATGCGAAGTTGTTGGAACCAGGGAATGGTGTGAAGATTACATCTTTAGCTGGTCCTTCCTGATCGATAGCAAAGAATACTCTGATGTCAGAATCTTTAGTCAAGAATGCGTCAAGGTAAACTTGAATAGAAGTTCCTGGGTTTGCAAGAATGACTGGTTTTGTCACGTACATAAACTTATTAGGATCTGTAAGAACACTGTCAACTCTAGGATCGTTAGCGTAATCAGATACTGGTTCATTTACTCTGTTTGAGATTAGAGTTACAGACATTTGATCAACATCAACTGCTGGTGAAATCCTACTATCAGAGGAATTTAGGTCAAGACTAATAGACATTGACTTATTACCAGGAAGATCATCAAGGAACAGATTTTCATTAGTTGGCGAAGCCATCATTCTCTGAGTATCAAAGTAGTTGACCTGACCAAGAGCGATCTTTTCAAATCCTTGATCAACGAATGGTCCTTCATTACCAGAGATACTGGTAGCCGAGATTGTTCTCATTGATGGATCAATACTAGTTCCGGTTGGAGTGATAGTTTCAATCTTAGGAATTGCCTGTGAGAATGGGATATTGTAAGAACCCATTGCTTTGTTACCACCACCAGAATCAGAAGTGTCGAAGTACAATTTAGGATAAATTGAACCAGTTCTGTCTAGACCATTCTGTGACATATCGATCTTAACTTTATAGAAGTCAGTATCGAATGCATTAGGTTCTGTGACTGCGTTCATCAGATGATCCTTATTAATTCTTCTCAGAGATACGCCATGGAACTCATATTTCTGAACAATCTCATCAACACCATGATCAATGATGTTTGTATCATCAATACCTCTAGTAATACCAGTCAATTCATTACCAGACATGCCAGTATACTTAATGATCTCATCATTCATCAAGATATAACCAGGATTGGTAATTCCAATTCCAAGATGTTCAAATATACCAAAGTTCGATGTATTTGCAATCGCGATGGATGTTGTAGAGTCAGATTTGTACTCTGTCGTAAGAGTTGTATGTGAAATGTTAGAACTAATATCCTTCAGAGATACGACGTTTGTATTGGAATACATTCCATGATTTCTCTGGTCAATTCTGAGATGATCACCATTAGTCACTACACGAATTGGTGCCTCAGGAACCATACCACTTGGATTTGCGTCGTAGTTAAAGGTGGTGGTTACACCTGCGGAATTGGTGTAATCAAGAATTTGACCAACAGTTGTTCCAAATTCACCTTGGACATCATTGAGTGTTAGTTCATTGTTGCCATGAATTGTTGAGATAGAAACCTTAATACCATCACCGAGACCTGTACCAATTGTTAATGGTGCCAAGATATCACCGACCTGATACCCAAAACCACCAGAATTAATACTAGCTCCGACTGCCACACCATTAGTGATTGTCAAATCTGCTGTGGCATTGATACCATCACCAGAGAGTGATGTCATAGCAACACCGGTATATTTGAGAGTACCAGAACTTGGGGTATATCCAATACCAGAGTTCACGATACTTAGATTCATCTGTGAAGCAGAACCACCGTATCCTACAAATCTACCTGTAGCCCCAGTAATTCTCTGTGTGACCAGATTACCTGGTTTAAGATCAGATTCTGTAGTTGTAGTTCCAAATCCGACTTTGATGGTCCTAGAACTCGATACAACACCGTTATGGGGAATGATTCTATCATTGTCATCCAGTGATGGGTTGAAGAGTTGAATATTACCATTTGGTTGGAACTCAGCTCTGTAAAGTTCAAATGTGAGGTCTTCATATTGAGATGGTGTCCAAGTAGAAGCATTCTGTGACTTGAACAATGAACCCAGAAGTCTCTGAGTCGTAACCAGAATCTGATCAGTCTCTGATCCAAGAGTTTGAACGTCAACCTCACCAAGTCTAGATATCCAAACTCTATACTCAGTGGAATTGGAGAGAATGATGATAGCATATTCTCTCTGACCATTCAGATATACAGGAGATTCAAAAGTGAACTTAGTTACAATACTACAATCATTTGAAACTTCAATTTCGTCTGGTGTTTTCTGAACTTCAGAGAATGGAATAATTTTCTGAGAAGGAGTACCCAGTTCAACTTCACGAATTTGAACAGTAACAGGTTCTGAAAACTCTGTTGGTTTTTCTTGGAAGTATAGATCTAAAGATGTTACAAAGATACCTGTTTCATCATCAACAATGAATGATTGTGCAAGGGGATCTTTATACTCACCAGTCAATCTGGAAGAAGTTCCAGTGGTTACTGTTGAAGTATCAGAACCTGAACCTTCAACTGTACTTCTAGTCTCAACGAAATTATCATTATGTTCAACTCTAGCGTTTCTCAATGAGAGTGTAACTTCTTGTGTATCATCTATATCACCCTGTGAATAGAAGTTATCCTCAGCGGAAGTAGAAACCAGACCTTCAACTCTACTATTAGTTGAACTTGAGGTGATTCTGAATCTATTGTTACCAGTCTCAAATCTAGGAGATGTCGAATCTTCATTTCCTGGAACTCTAAAGGAACCAATCAATGTACCGACACGATCACTAACCAATCTTACGTCAGTAACAGTAGCTCTAGCTCCACTATTGACACCAAGAAGAACCATTCCCTTTGCGATATACCCTTGATATTCTGGGTTAGTTTCATCAGCTAGTGATGATATATCAATGTTCAGAATAGTCGTAGACTCAGTGTATGAGGTTGGTAGTCTGTTTTCTCTATCATATGGATTTCTGTCGTACTTGGTAGATGGTCTATTATATGGACCATACTTATGTGTTGGGTCAGCGACTCTAGCTACAATAGCTGCGATTGATGCTGTTGGGGATGCACCTTCAAAATTTGTATTTGTATCATCAACAGACTGTTCTGAGAGTGAAGATGGCATCAAACCACCGATGGCCTCACCAACTACGAATGTACCCGATGTCATAGTAACTTCGACCAATTTAGGCATCACATACTTGTTGACATCTACATTGTCAAAGAATGAGTACATTTGTGTAAATGGTTTCAGACTCTTAGATGTAAACTGAATGTTGCGAGATCTCATGAAGTGAATAACTTCACGATTTACAATTCTATCACCGAGAGATTCAGTATCAATTTGTTCAGTTACACTGGTCTGAGTACCTCTTCTCTGTTGGTTGAGTTGAACACCAACTGTGAGGTCTGTTGTGACATTAGTATCAACATGCTCTTCAGTAACTTTAAAACTGGAGGGAACATCAGGGTGGGTCTCACGGGTACCAACACCAAACACAGTACCAAACTCGTGTCTAGTGCCCTGTCTTTCAGAAGTATATGGCTTACTTTTAGATGCCCTCTGACTTAGATCTACACTAACGTTTACTCCAGTTGTTTCCCAGGCTTTCCAGATAACAGGAGAAATACCAGATCTCTTACCATCAGAATTTGTCGTAACTTCAGCTCTCATAGCCTCAGCGACACCCCTGAAGGATCCTTCCTGAAGAACATCCTTAACGTCAAGTTCATTCACCTCAATCCAAACATCTACACTTGGTTCAAATGAGATTGTACCATTCCAGAACTGAACAAGAAAAGGAGTAACACTTTCAGAACGAGTAGCAAATGGTTGTTTTAACCATGACTCTTCTGAATAATCAAGAGTGATTATCTGACCTGTTCTCTTGGTGTTCTCACCCAGAATATTGGCAAATTTAGAGTCTTCATTTGAGTTTGTGCCAGTACCAATTCCAGACATAGTGTCGTTACCGACCATGAGAGTCTTATTGGTAGTGTAGTGAGAGGGTCTCAAAATACCTTCAGACCTATCAATAGAGTTCTTAGCACCAATACTGAGGTCTTGATTCCGAATATCACGGAAGTTATCAACAAAGATACCAGATCTGAATCTATTCAGACCATTGGCGTCTGGGATGAATTGATTCATCGTTGTAGACTCAAGTTGATTCAAAGAAGTATAATATTCAAGATTCTTGATTCTCTGTTCCAACTTGGAGATATCAGTCATTTGATATCTCTTATGTTGAATAAATGCTGTTTCTACATTCTGTACACTGTGAGTGTATGCTGGGATATACAAATTGGAAATGTTCATCGATCCAGTAATACCCATAGGTAAAACAGGATTATCAGATGGAGAACCCTGTTTTACTTGGAAAATACCATCCTTATCAAGATAAACTCTATCAATTCTTCCCAGATAATAATCAAAACCAATAGTTGTAGATTCATCTGAAGCCAGAATATTTCTAGAACTATGTTGACCACCATTAAACGATCTACCAAAGAACTCAAATGGTGATCTAGAACTAGATGTTGGTGTATATGGTGAAACTCTAGGTCTTGCATCAATTAGATCAGTAAGTCTGAATCCAGCAAACGTTGCGATATCTGTAGAATAATTAAACCCGTTGTATGAGTTGCAAATAGTAATGTCACCAGTATCTGCTGAATCGTACTCAGCACTCATGAAGTAAACTTTAATCTTATTGGTTGGAATTGAAGCTCCCTCTCTTCTCTGAATTCTACTAAAATCATAAATTGTTTTTCTTTGTCCAGACTTAGAATCAAATGATGAAGTAATATTTTTACTTCCCATTGAAATCTTTGTAGCTACAGCACTTACACCAGAATCTTGGAAGTTGATGACTTCTCCAGGTTCAAATGGTGTTTGATTCTCAAAGATGAACTCAATATTAGTATCAGTAAGTCTAGTAATATAAAGACCTCTAGCTCCACTAATAGAACCAATAACTTCCTCACCAACAATAATGTCATTTGTGGTATTTGTTGGGCCATCCATTGAACCCAAAACCATTGATGGTGCAACTGGATCATTGGATCCTTCTCCTTGGAATATGCCATATACCATATTAACATCAGGTACATTCAGACAAATATTTCTATCCTGAACTCTTGTTCCATATGGGAACGAACCATAAGTAAGACCATCATTTAATGTTGTTGCACCTATACCAGAACCACTATTACTAGACTTATCAATAATTACAGTTGAGGAGACCTTCTTGATCTTAACTTTAGGTGTAACATTTGTTTTACGAAGTGTGCAGATGAGTTTAGCTGGTCCATCATTATCCAGACCACTTATTGTGATCTGATTACTACCAGCTGCAAATGTAAATCTGTCAGAAGAAAGAATTTGTATTTGACCGGCGTCACTAATCAAACTATATCTTTCTTCATCATATGGCAAGAACACTTCACCAGGATCAGAGTTAATACTACCAGTTGAATTATCGGCTATGACTACATCAAACTGTTTTCTGATAATCAATGTGGAATCAGTTAGATCTACGTTTGAGATAAACTTTTTAGGAAGTGCCGAGAACAAGGAATTGTTATCAGCAATATTACCACTAGATTTTGAATGCAGTTGAGTTCTTGACTCAATGACCTCCAGATCAGTTACACTCAGATCTTCAGAAGGAAGACGACCATCAACAAAACCTGTGACCGTCTGAACACCAACGATCTCAAAAGAATTGGTGGAAACATTAGTAACTCTACCAAATGACTGTACGTTGAGACCAGAATTAGAATATTTGATCAAATTTCCAGTTGTTACAATTCCAGGGAAAGGACCACCTGGACCACTAATTGTTGCAATACCTAGAGGACTTCCATCATAATGACCAGTAGAAATTGAAGCAATACCAATTACACCAGCTGTCTGAGGTATCAAATCAGCTGTAAATGTTCCAGCAGATCCAACAATACCATAAACTGACTGAACATCAGATGTTTCAAATTTCTTAGAGTCAATAACTGTTCTTTGACCGAAATCTTCACCATTAAACTTCAATCTTTCACCAAGAGAAAAATTACCATTGATATTATAGGCTGTGAATCCAGTTCCAACTGATACGGGGTATCTGAGATAACCTGTAGCTCCACTAGACTCACCTTCAATGAAACAAGGGATAGTGAGTGTGACATTCTCATTGACTTCGAAGTCATTATATGTTTGAATGTCAAAAAGTGACAAATCCCACTGATTTAGTGATTTTTGAGAGATTTCATATGATCCACTTTCCAGAGCGAAGTCATAAACTCTAGCAACACCTATTTCCTTACCAGCTGAATCAGTTGTGGCAGATCCAACTCTATTACTCCTCAAACTCAGGAAATTAGTATTATTGAAACCTATAAATGGTGATCCAGTAACATTATTTACGGAAAATGACGGTCCAAACCCAAAATTAACCGACTGATTTTTCAGATTCTTTGTTGTTCTTGCTTTTGGGACATCTAGGAAGGTTGGACCAACAATATCGATGGGATATCCTTTAACATAAGCCTTACCAGGACTAATTTTATAGACCATAAGGTCTTCAGATGGTTTTTGGCCACTAGAAGTAGTTTGATTGGGATTATAGATTCCTCTATTACCAATTCCATTATTCAAACTCTCTTTAACAGTGGTTACAAACTGTTTTACATAATAATGACCAGATTCATCAAAAGTTCTCTTGGCTAATTCCTCTCCAAGCATATTGTAATCAGTTGAGGTATTAATTTCTCTTAAAATACCATTATTAACCTCTGCCAATTGAACAAAATTCTGATCATTGTAATCAAATCTGTCTTTTTTACCCAAAACAGCTCTAATTTCTAGTCTATCAGCCCCAGGAGCGGTGTAATTAGTAAAATTCTTAGCGTTATCGTTTAGAGATGGGTCAATATCCGAAGAAATCAAATTTTCAGTAATGACCAGACCAATTCTATATGATGGTTTGTTGGTATACTGATCTAAAATTAGGATTTGATCTTGAACATCAACAAAACACCCTCTTAGGAAGTAAACACCCTCACCCAGAGCAAATGCAGAACCAACAGAGTTAGCATTTTCTGTTAAAGTTCTCGCAAGACCCTCTCCAGCAGCAATAAATGTGGTCTCAAAAGTTATATTATCAGTTGTAATCAGATTTTCGTTGTCAAAGAAAGTTCTAGTTGAATTATCTGTACTACTTGAATCATGATAGTCAACATAAAGGGTAAAATTACCAGTATTTGACTCTTGGTCAGTGATATATGTGACAACTTCAGCAGTTACACCAGAATCTGCACCAGTAATCTTCTTACCAACAAGTTGATCAAGGTAAAGAGATACAGGAATACCTAAAAATTCAGATTCAATCTGAACTGCATAAAAATTAGGCAGATATGTCAACTGCCCAGGAATAACCTTAGCTCCTTCTTTGAAGAAATGAGTACCCATATCTTCAATTTGATTTTGAAGAATGGATTGTAGATTATTTAACTCTCTAGCCTGAATTGGGTATGCTGGCTTGAAGAGAACTTTGTAGTAGTTACTCTGCGGATCAAAGTCGTCAAAATAAGGAGCAACGTTGAGGTTAGTTTCCTGTGGCATGATTTCTTATTAGAATTGCAAGATGATCTTTACGTCTTCTTTCTGGGATGACGACCTTATAATAGAGGGTCTATTGTCAACAAAGATAGTATTTCCAGAATATTTTTCTACTTCTGGTTGTGCAACACCAGAAGTAAAACTTTGACCCAGGTAATATGTCCTATTATTTATTACAGTACTTACACCCGTAAACACTGTATCAATTCCAAGATTGACTGACCCACCATTAATTGTAAGTGATCCGCCAGCCAAAACACTAGCAGTGAATCTATATGCCTCGAATCCATAAATTGAATTCGAGTTTAAAGTTCCATCAGTATTGAATCCAGAGTTTGTTCTGTCTTGCCAAAGTTTGAGAACACCAGTGGTTTGATCGTAAGAAACGACTCTACCAACAGCTGTATGACCCATACCAACGGTTTGAGTAACATAATCATCTGGTGTAAATGTTGCTGAACTGTATCCAATTCCACTCAATCTTAAAGCATAGGCCGCACTTGCTTTATCAAGATTCAAATTTGTTGAAGAATTGAAAGCCAATGGGTTTTCAATCATCCCAACTCTTGCAAACTGGTTACCAGTGATAAAATCTGGATTTTCAGTATCATTTTCAAATCTAGCATATGAAAGAACGTTATATGCTCCAAGTTCTCTATAAACATCATAACCATGACCACCATTTGGTGGGATAATGACATTAAATATTGGTTTTGTTGACCCAGATGGAACTCCACCAGATTTAAGATTAACAGTTCCGAAGGTATATCCTTCTCCACCACTTGATACGGTTACAGATTCAACTTTTGAGTCGTTATTGATGACAACTGTAGCTTCTCCACCTACACCATCACCATCAATAGGTACCCTTGTATAAGTAACATTAGCAGTACCAAGACCAATACCACGATCTCTAACAGTTACAATCTTTAATTGACCACTTGTAGAAGCGTTTTGTCTTATTACAGCATCATCAGAACTAGGGTCATACCAGTTTGATGGAACTGGAATATAGTCAGTGGAGTCAAATTTGATCGCTTGACTTGGTTTTACCGTATAAAGGTACTTCCAGATGTAACCATCACCACTTGAACCAGCTGATCTTGGTTCCAAATCAGTAAATCCAGGTTCATCAATAGACGGACCACCTTGGAAGTTATTTTCAACACTTGCATTATTATAAAGACATACATAAACTCTATAGTCAGAGTTCATTACATAGTAGTTTGCCGAATATATATCAAAAGCACCTGATGGTAGGGATGGGTTGTCCCTACTGATGTCATTTCTCCACATGTCATAGGTCACACCAGATGCCCAGACATTTTTCCTAACAACTTGACTAACATCAGAAGCATTAATCTTCTTCAGAGCTAACATTGTATCCCAATAGTCATTAGAGTCATTAAGACTATCTTTGGGAGATGGCGAATTAGTATCCCAATTAGACTGATATTCCGTAGCATTAGGTAAACCAATAAAAGCATAATAAGAATTTGTGGAAGATTGAACGCCCGACACAAAGTTCTTTGCATTCAAAATACGAAGTTGATCAGTTATAATCGCAGCCATTTTATTAGGACTTTTTTCTTATTTATATGTGAAAATTTACTTTGTATATGATCTATTTGTTCTAGGGTATTTTACCCCAGAAACATCAGGATTTCTATTACCAAATGTAGTTTGTTGGAGAGAACCACTTTCTAGTCTTTTCCTTTTTATAAAAAGGTATCTATTGTTACTGGTTGAACCAAAAGTCTCCTTATCATCATTTTCAGATCCACTAGAACTCCCAACTTCAGGTAATGAATTTTCTTTTAAATATTGAAGAACTTCAGGAGTAGTGATATTAGGTTGATTTTGAGCAATACATGCTATGACACCACAAACTTGTGGACTTGACATACTGGTTCCACTAATTGAAGCAAGGTAGTAATTAGAATCCCTTGAGTCAGCAACTACAGGACTATAACCTCCTTCACTAGTAGCACTGGATTGATCATAAACAGCAGAAATGATATCACTACCAGGACCCCAGATATCTACTCTTGATCCCCAATTGCTAAAGTTGGATTTATATTCAGCAACTTTTGAACCAATTGATCCAACACAGATAACACCATCAGCAGATCCTGGTGATGAACCTCGTGAATGGTATGTTGTAGTGCTACCGTTAAGATAAGTATTGTTATAATCAGCATCACCTGAAACAGAACAATTCCAATAACTATTTCCAGCAGATGAAATGACAATTACACCGTCATCAATAGCATCTTGAATATCAGCATCTACTGCTGTCACTCTCAATGGAACCCTATACAAGTAACTACTAGCTGGAACAGGAATACCATTACTTTCTAATATTGCTTTTTTCTCAGAAGTAGTTCCACTAACAGAAGTAGTTGTCCCCCTATAAGTTACTGATGTAATATTCGAAAGGTAAGCACTATAAGTTCCTCGACTATAACCCCAACTATGATTAGTGATTGTGGGATTTCTTCTGCCAGTTTCTGGGTTAATTGGTTTATTTTTATGAAAATGTCTCAAATAATCCCACAACTTTTCAGCCCAATCACTTGTTCCTGATAACGTGGAAGAGAAAGCCATATTGTAAATATTAGCATCTCTTGCCCATCCTTGTGTATTGCCAGCAACAGTTCCTGCTACATGAGATCCATGATTAGTATTTGGTGAAGATCCACTAGAACTGTAAGAATAAGTACCGTTAGATCCATATCCTAATACTGAATTGTATTGATACCAGTTGAACTGAACAACTCTAGATCCACCAGTTCCATCGGGGTTAACAGCGAATTCTACATGATTTGGGTTGACGTGTCCATCGACAATTACAACATCTACATTTTTTCCCGATACATCTGTTACTATAGATTTATTTGTTATTCCAGATGTTGAATCACTACCCCAATTGCTTGTCTGAGCATTTACAGTAATTGTTCCGATCATACCAGAGTGAGCTCCACACTGATAATAATAGGTACCAGCAACATTGGGTGTCCAAGAAACGGTGCCACTTTGGGTTCCTTGATTTGTTGCTGCAGGATTGTTTACATTTGATCCCCCATTTGATACACGTATATAAAATGGATGACCACTTGCATTAACCACAAAATTAATAGTGTCACCAACACTGAGAGTAACAGATACATTATCACCACTTACAGATCCATTTCTATCAGAACCACTTAAAGTATAAGCAGATGCTCCAGAGTTTGATACGTTAATACCATATGTCAATACAGAAGGGTATGATGTGTCACCTTTAATTACTCTATAAAGTCCCCAATTTTTATCATCACCAGCAAATGTTGATGTTGTTTTGTTAAAATCTCCAGTCTGTTCCCATAGATATTCAGGTACAATTCCTCTATCCTCTGCTGGACGTTCACAAGCAAGCACTCTAGGGTCTTTCCTAACCTCTACTGCTTCCTCTTCAGACAATGTGTAGTGGGTGTTACGACTTATCTCCCTTCTACTGACAAGATCAACTGCCCTGTCAGGAATATAAAGGGATCCTCCAGGAGTTTCTAGATCATCATATAAACTAACCAGGTCTTCTCTGTTTTTACAAGTTACTATGTATTCGTTCATTAGTCTTCCAACTTAACTACAGTTAAATCAACAGTAATTGCTGATGATGAGGTTTCATTATTTGTTACTGATAAGTAAATTGTACTTCCAGGGGTGCTATCGTTATTCCACCCAACAATACCAGGAGTCATTATAAAATTATTTGATCCACTAGATACTGAACGAGCTTCAGCAATTAAACCTGACCCTGGAAGTGGATCTTCTAGGTAAGATCTGTTAGCATCTGAAGTTCTGGATGTATCGTCAACATATAACCTCACCCAAGAAGCAGCACTGGTGCCAATTTTAAGAAGTCCATAGGATTTAAATCCAGTTATATTTAAATTAGTCGTTGCCCCAACTGATACAGATCCTGTAGTTGCTGTTACTACAGATCTTGAACTAAGTCCACCACCACCACCAACACCAGTAAGATTAGATCCATCACCATAATAGACCGCAGCAGATCCAGTGCTTGAACCAAATGATTGACCAGAACCAACTGTAATATTACTACTTACATTTAAATTACCATTAATGTCTACACCATTTGAAGTAGTTGTAAGTCGTGTAACTTCTGCAGCCTGACCAGTAGCATAGTATAACGAGAGTCCACCTGTAGTTACAGTACTAGTGTTTGTTTTTAATAAAATAGATCCTTGATAACTCGTGATTCTGACATCACCAGCAGCGCGCTGAACAATTGAACCACCAGTAAATGTATTCTGGAATGTTACATCTTGTGATCCACTAGGCGAAATACTAAAGGATCTACCTTCGAGTGTTATTGAATCGCTTTTCGACTCTCCTGTGATTTTTACACCACTAGTAGTGGTTTCAAGTTTTTCTGATCCTTGACCATATAGTGTAGTATATTGAGAAGCACCTGTACCACCAGCAAGAATTGCAGAAGTAATACCAAGATTTACTGAAAATGCACTTCCATTCGTTCGTAAATCAAGACTATTTGAAGATCTGATTGTATTACCTACACCAGCAGCACCAGTTTCAACCTGAAGAGTCGCTGGAGTATTTGAACTTGGATTGATGAAAAAAGCGTTTTGGAAAGTAGAAATACCAGACACATTCAGTCCACCACCAAAAGTAAGATTAGTATTAGTGGTAGCACCTCTACCAGTTACAGATGAGAGAGTGTCTGATTCTGATGTTAGATAACTAGAAAGATCTGGTGGTGTATAAGAGAAGGCACCGCTTGAGTTGTCATAAGAAAGTGCTGCAGTCCCTACAGCACTTTGTGTTACAGATAGATTTGTAAGTCCGATACCAGAACTAGGAGGAAGAGATGCCCATGAAGATCCATTCCACTCCCAAGTAATGTTTGATGCAGTGTATTGTTGTCCAACTGTAGGATTGGATGGAAATGAAATAGCCATATTGATAGTCTAACCCTTATAGATTATTTATTATAGTAACCGCGTGGATATTGTAACCCTTTATGTGGTCTTCTACCTAGTAAGAAACCACGTTTAGTGGAATGATCTCCGGTAGCACCATTAGATAAATGACTAATTAAATAATTTGATGGGTTTGTTACTGTACTTTGAGATCTGGAAGTTCCTGAATATGTTGGTGATATAAAACCAGTATTTGTATTTGCAATTAATTCTGTAGTTAAAGATACAGATACCGAACTAGTTAGATTTGAAAAAGTAAAATTTGCCATCAGGTAGTCCTCGCTAGGAATAGCATACCTTCACTAGAATTATTAGACACTCCATCTAAACCAGTTTGTTGTGATTGATATGATGCTTGGATAATCTCATAAATTTCAGATCCACTTATTGTAACTGTATCACCTGGTCTAAATTCTGTTAGTCCTGGAGTTGTTGCTACTTGTAGTAATACGAAATCATCTGGTATATAATAAGGGCAAGGAATCATTTTATTTGAAATTGGAATAGTTTTGATAGGCTTGTAGTAATCTGCAGAAGAACTAACTGGCATATCGTGATACTTATCATATGTACTATTTCTATAATACACAACAACCTCATTTTGATCCGCGTCTTTGATATTATTTTTGTAATCATCATATGATCGATGAGGAGAATCCTTGCCGTATTGATACCCTCTCAAATATCCATAATAAGCAGTTCTTGCCTGGGTATACCTGTCTACAGGTTCACCCACTGGATTAAAATACTGAGAATAACCACTGGCATATCCAGGCATGTATGTTTCTATTCTCAATCCTTGCGTAATATTAGTTTTATATTCAGTAATTCCTGCTAAAAATACATCATCTAAATCAAATACACCATTACCATATCCATCACCTAGATGAAAATTAAATGCCGCAAAAGGTTCAATTTTTTCATTGATTGTTTGAGTAAATTGAATAACTGCAAAATTTGGATCTTGAGGTGCTTGAGCTCTAAATGTTCTAATCTGCATTGGATATGCAGTTGGAGTTGAAGATGTACTTAAAACGTAACTATAATTAGTCGAAACTAGACCATTAAGATCCTGTCTATCTAATCCCATATAACCAGTAAATTCTCCCCATTCGATGTTGTTTGTTTCGATGGTTGAAGATGTTCCTCTGTGGTTTAAAAACTCCCATCCGTTACCACATTGAACTTTTAACTCCCATTGGGTGCTGGCAGTACCCTCTAGGTATAACGAGTAAAATGTATTTGAATATTTTTTAGTGGAGTTGTTTTCTACATTGAGAACAGCAAAAGAACCTGTATCAGCTTTTTGATAGAGATTAGATCCACCACCCAATGTAGTTACCTTAATACCAGCAGTACCATCATATGCATTGGTAGATGTTTCTGGTGTTGGGACACCAAATCTAATATCACCAGTCGTGGCAGTACCACCAACTAGTTCTCCTGGAATTGTAAATACATCATTATCAGACCATCCAGTTCCAATACTATGGATGGTGATATTTCTTAAATGACCACTACTATATCCATATCTTTCAACTCTCAACTTAAGTTCTGATCTTCCACCAGAAGCAGGTACAGTATATTTCCAGTATGGATAATTGTTTATTTGAGATGCATAACTTTGTGTTACATTACCGGGAATAAGATTGATTACCCCTTTTGCATTTGCATTAGTTTCACTACAATAAATATATTTTACTGTACCATCTCCTCCAGGAATATCTGTAAGCGATGGATTGGTTATTGATGTAGGATAAAGAGGTTCTGATTCTGATTGTGGATATGATTGAGTGTCCCATGTTAAATTAGTACCAGGAGCACAACTAATATTAGTAGTATTAGATCTGTAAGATATGGTATTGGTGGTAGATGTGTCTCTAGCTCCCTTAAGATGGGACTTGGGAGTAAATCCATATGTAGAATCATTATAAACAATTCTTTGATTAGTATTAAATGAATCTACATCTCGACACAGAGTAAAATTGGTTGCATTTCCTGCATCATTTTGAAATTCAATGTGATCACCTGTGTAAAGATTAATGTTAGCATTGACGTAATCAGTGCCTTGATCTTCTTGAGTGAAGCATTCAAATGTACCAGTGTATGTTGTATAACCATCAATATCAATCTTGACTCCATTGTTAGCATTTGATAATGTTGTGGCTAAACTAAATCTATCTTTGTTTACTTTAATAATATAATATATCGTATTTTTAGTAATAGTCGTACCTAGATCATATGATGCATCTGTTTGTCCTTTTGCATAACGTACAGCATCGCCCGTTGAAAATCCATGACGATCCGATCTGATCTCATCATTGGTTGTATCAACAAAAGTAGTGTTGTATAGATACTCTTCAACGTAGTGTTGAACGCGATAATTATTACCAGAAGCATCCGTTACACGATATTTTTGTATTTTATATGCACCCCAGTTAATCACTCCGGTATCGCCACCATTAGCCTGTTTAAGAGAACTTAATGACCCACCTATCTGGGTGGTGCCGCCCTGTGGAGACATAACAACTTGAGGAACTCCAGTTACAGATGATCCTGCATTCATTCCTAAATTACTCAATGCAGTTTCAAAGGCATCCATTAAATTTTGTTTTGTCCATCCAGAATTGCCATTGTTTACATCAATAACTGATTTTAAAACTGACATTTAATTATTCTCCGATCTGTAGTGCTGTTAGTGTTACGGTAACTGTGGATGTTGACCCACTTCTATTTGTTACTGAAAGATAAATTGTAGTTGTTCTAGGACTATCATTATTGAATCCCATAATACCAGGAGTAATTAATATAGATTCTGCTGTAGTAGTTCTTACTTCAGCAATAACA
>Ga0181398_1000038_pt1 | contig 34424 bp, 43 predicted proteins | sample 21SPOviralmetaG_FD_130127 | JGI IMG/M metagenome (GOLD analysis project Ga0181398, IMG submission 130127) | Marine viral communities from the oligotrophic San Pedro Time Series (SPOT) site, San Pedro Channel, CA, USA - 21 SPOT_SRF_2011-04-29 | ecosystem: Environmental > Aquatic > Marine > Strait...
CTCCAGCAGGTTTATACATGCAGTTAAAACCATATGGTTTTACTGGACAATCAGACGATCCTTATGCATTGGTTGACAACGGAAGGGAAAATTCTTCTAGCAACAGCCTTCCTCTTATAGAGTATAAAGCTTATGTAGAAAACGGAGCTTCTCCATTTAATATAGCGTATGACCTTCCTCAAGGAAGTAGGGTTACTTTTAAAATAAACTTTAACAGAAATGGAAGAGGATCTAAATGTGGAGAAGAACGTTATTTATACGACAAAACATTCATAGCTTCAGTTGATTATGACAATTTATTTGAATTTGTTTTAGGAGAAAACATAGACTTTACTGGTGGCACAGAACGATACACAGATGAACAGCCAAGTGAAAACATATTTTATCCAACATTAGGAACTACTGCTTCAAACAGTTTAAATGCTGAACAAGGAAAAAATAAATATCAATTCTTACAAGATTCACCTACTGATCCTTTGATTTTTGGTGTTAGATCAGGTACAAAGAGGTGTGGAGGTATCAGTCCAAAGGGCGCATATCTAAATGTTCAGATTATTGCAGAAAGAGCAGATAGCTTATTTGTATTTGAGACCAAGCCGCTTAATGCTGATTTGGATATTTACTACGAAGGCTCTAAGGCTTATGATATACAAAATAGTTTTCATTTATCTGGCGGAGATACCAGTAATGGAGAGCAAAACCAAACCGCCTCAGATCCAGGTGTAGTTAATTTAGAATTTTTTGATTGCTACTCTTTTGGTAATGGAGCTGAAGGCTATAAGATTGTAGATGCATTAGATGGAAACTCTTTCTCGCTAGGAGCAAGAAGCACTTCTGTTGCTGCAGAAGATTACAAACAAGCACACAGATTAGCCTCAATAACTTATAGTGGTGTATACAACAATGAAAGCAACATAAATAAGCTTAATGAGTTTAATCTTGGTCTAGCTAATTTTAAAGATCTAGAAGAGTCGTTTGGTGCTATTCAAATATTAGACTCCAGACAAACAGATGTACTTGTATTGCAAGTTGATAGAATATCTTATGTACTTGCTGGAAAGAATTTACTTTCAGATGCTGCAGCTGGTGGAGCTATAACTTCTATTCCAGAAGTATTAGGAACCCAAATAACAAGAGTTGAAGAGTATGGTATTAGTCAAAACCCAGAAAGTTTTGTTTCCTTTGGTTCAGACAGATTCTTTACAGATGCAAAAAGAGGTGCGGTACTAAACATAAAAGGAACTACATATTCTTCGGATTCTCTTATTCCTATTTCAGAACTAGGTATGAGATCTTGGTTTAGAGATTTATTTGTAGCTTCATACAATACTTTTAAGTTAGGCGCATTTGATCCTTATATGAATGAGTATGTATTATCTAATACTACAACAAATTTTATAACAACACCTCAACTTGTTTCATGTGGCTCTCAGTTAGAAACTCTAACAATAAACAATGGTGATACCAAACTATTTTTAGTTGACGTAGGAAACTCTATAGGTGATATGGTATTTGATTTAAATACTGATAGAACTGTATATGTTGTAATAACAGCTGGAACAAAAACACAAAACTATACGGTTAACGCTGCAAGTGGATCGTTTACGTTTACTAAAGATATCCCTTATCCAGAGCAGATTACTGTTGCTATAACAGCTTCTGATGGACAAGCCACTATAAATCCTCTGTTTAATTGCATTCAAAACGATCAATTAACAGTTATTAGTATTTGTTTAACCGAGCCAGAAGATAAAGACCAAACTATTACAAATCAATACTTTTGGAGTGTCACAGGATTTGATTCGCCAGTTCAGTCTGAACTTGTCACTTTCAATGAAGGCACAAGTCAACCATTAATATCTAATTATTCATCTAGAACTGGAGACGAGTCTACTAATGGCATACCAGCTGATGGATCAACGGTTACGATTATATCAAACAAACTAAGTGCTAATGATTTTGTATTTAACAATAATGCTCAAAATAAACTTAGATACTTAAGCTCTGATACGCTTTACTCTAATAATCAATTAGACATATTAACTCTTCTTTCAAATAGTGGACTAACAAATGCGGTTCCAATATTAAACCCTTCTAGTGGAAAATATGAAGCTTCATTTACTTACAGTTCTTCAAATACTTATTTGTATTTGGTATGGGATTACAGAAGAAGAATATTACAAGACCTTTGTTTCAATGCAACTAGCACAACTGCAGCTTGTACAGACTGTATAACCGCAGCTACTAATTATAACATTACTAAATGCTCTGACGAGACAGGGGGAGTTTCATATGTGGCATCATCAAATATAGCTGTTAGTATAGGAGACTTTGTTATTATAGATGGAGAGCCTACATGCGTGTATGTGGTGTCCTCTGTTACTAGCAATACTCCAATCGAAAAAAATATAACAGCACTTAGTGAGTATACTAATTGTACTCAAATATGTAACACATATGACTTATCTACAACTGTTGATGAAGAAATAACTTTCAATGATTGTTCTGGAATTCAAAGAACATTTACACTTCAAGTAGGTTCTCCAGAGACAATATGTGCGACTTCTATAAATCCAACTAGTTCTGATGTTACAATTACATTAAACCAATGTCAATGTGCTACACCTCAGTTTGCTCAGTGGAATTTAAGTACTTGGGGAATTGATCAAGATACAGCATGTTCAAAGGTTTGTTTCCCAAGTGCAGTTTATACTTACGATACTGATAATTTATATAGCGTTGGAACTCAGATATATACTGACTCACAGCTAACCACACCGTACAGCTCTGGCGGAGGATCTTCTTGGATTCAAGTAGATAGATTTTCTCCTTCTAATAATACAGCTGCAACTGATCATATTTCTAGAATTATACAGATAGATAGTGATGGAAAAGTATCTGCAATTGAAACATGTCCTACAGCGCACTGGAGTATTTCAACAAGTAGAGTCGCTAGTCCTACACTCGCTTGTGGAATTAATTCTTTTGGAGGCTGTAATGAATATTCAGGTCACGCTTGGACTACCGCTGGGGATAGTATTCTCACAACAGGAACTATAGCATATAGCGATGTGAGCTTAGTTAATCCTTTAGCTCCTAGTCCAACTGTAAATTGGTATGCGCTTAATCCAAACCAAGGTGGTGGAATTAAGAATGCAATTGAAGTGAATGCAGCAACTGGAGCAATAGATACCGTACAAGCATGTACATAAATTAAAATATAAACAAATGGCAGAAACAACAGTTTACATAGACGGAACGACTTTAGCGGATTCAACTGGAGCATGGACAGATGAAAATCTAACAACTTGCGCTCCAGAAGGATTTTATTCTGATGCAAACATAGGTGGCGATACTGTTAGGTTTTTAACAGTAGTCAATGGAATTTGTACCTTTACATCATCAGAACCTTGTCCTTAATATTATAATAAATTATGTCAACATATCCAACACCAACAGCTTCGCCTAATGGCAATCCAGAAAACTACACACTAAGCTATAGTGAGTCAGTTAAAGGTTTTCCTTCTTTTTATACTTACCATCCAGACTTTATGATAGGTATGAATCAGTATTTATATACCTTTAAAGATGGCGCATTGTATAGACACAATACCAATGAAACAAGAAACAATTATTATGGTGAACAATTTAATTGTCAAATTACCGGGGTTGTTAATGCTTCTCCATTACAGGTTAAGCTTTTCAAAACAATAGAGTTAGAATCAGATTCTCAGTGGACAGCTTCTTTGGTTAGTGACCTTCAAGTTGGGAATATAGACGCAGAATACTTCCAGGAAAAGGAAGGTTCTTACTTTGCTTTTATACGAGCTGATGAAGAAGTAGATTTTAAAATGCGATCTGTAAATGGATTAGGCGTAGCACAAAGTGTTCAAACCAATGGAACAACATCTGTGGTTAGCTTCTCTAGAGACGTTGGATCAATACCGAGTGTAGGTGATTTGGTGTTTAGAGGAACTACTACACCAGAAAGAATAGGAACCATAACAAATATAAACGGATTACAAGTAACTATAGATACAACTACATTTTCTGCACCAGTTACAAATAACTTTTTGATCAGTGTAAAAGATCCAATCGCAGAGTCACATGGTGTAAGAGGATACTATATGGAGTTTACTTTAGAAAATACAGACACTACAGCTACAGAACTGTTTGCAGTAAGCTCTGATATATTCAAAAGCTATCCGTAAATATTTGTATATTTGTAATAAATTTAAAAATATGGCAGCAGGAGTAGGCTTAGCAATAGCAAGTATAATAACACAACTAGGTACAGCAGGAATGTCTTTTGGTCAAGCATCCAGGGAAAAAAGAATGCAAAGGGAAGCTGAAAACAAAGCTAATGAATATATTGCAAAAGCTAGAGAGCAAATAGAAATACAAAGAATGGAAGAAGTACAGTTGCCTTTAAAACAAAGACAGCTTACTGAAAAAGCTAGAGCTGTAGGTATGAAGCAGGCACTGGAAGCTTTCCAGGAGACCGGCCCAAGAGCTGTTATAGGTGGTGTGCCAAAAGCACAACAAATTGACGTAGCTGCAAGAGCTCAAGAGCAAGCTCAAACAGAGCAGCAATTATTTCAAAGAGAAGAAGCTATAGCAAAAGCAAAAACACAGCAAGACATAGCGTTAGCCAATATAGATCTTATGGGTGCTCAAGGTGCGGCTCAAGCTTCAGCAGACGCTCAAAAAGCAATAGCAGCTGGAGTAACTGGTGGATTTACTGCTTTAGGTGGTGCAGTAGAAACTGGTTCTGAATTAGTTTCATTATACCCACAAAATGCATTAAGTAAACAAGTAAGTGCTTTAACTGGTCAAGCTGGATCAGGAGAAGCTATGGTTGGAGCATTGCAGCAAGCACAACAAACTGGAGCTATAACTCCAGAGCAATTTGCACAACTAGATTTATCATCTATACAAGGTGCAAGTGGGTTTGAGTTAAACCAATTATTACAAGATCAGTTTAGTTCAGCTGGTATATCAGCAGGTCAATTAAAAGGATTTCAATTTGATCCAACTTTATTACAAACCACAGCATTAACAGCTCCTATTGTAACGGATTCTATGAATGAATTTGGATTTGATTAATTATAGTAAAAAATGGCAGATAAAAACTATGTAGGATACGTTAAAAGAGAGGCAGACTCTTTTATAGATTGGTCTAGTATCGGTAAGCAATTATCAGATACTCTTATTAATGTACGAGATTCTAGGGAACAGCAAAAAGCACAGATACAACAGCAAACTGATGATTTAGTAAAGTCTATCAACGAAGCTGAACTTGGTCAAGATTCAACCTTCAATCAAAAAGTATTAGATGGTGCAGCACAATCACAGCAAGCACTATTAGCTGCATATAAAGAGTTTACTTCTGGAAGATTAAAGCAGCCTGCCTACGCTAGATTTAAGCAAGTTTTAAATGACGATTGGGCTCAGTACAATGGCGTAATCAAAACATATAATCAAAAGTATGACGAGGCTTTAAAGAAGGTAAAAGATGGAACCATGGCTGGTTGGGGAGAAGCGGCATTCCAAAAGGACTCAGACTTTTTAAACTACCAGAAATATAATATCTATGTAAACCCTACAAGTGGTAGACTGGCTTTAGCTGAAGTGGACCAGGAAGGAAACATTATAACTGATCCGTCTAAAATGCTTAGTGTAAATAACATTACCAACATATATTCCGATCTGCCAGATAAATTTAAGATTGATACGTTTACTGATAAGGTTGCAAATAAAGCTGGACAGTTTAAAGAGGCTTTAGGAAATGTTACTATAGAAGACGCTATAGAAAGTCCAAGATATAAAGCTTATGAAAAAGCAGAGATAGATGCGATCATAGAAAACAGCCCTAGAGACGTAGCAAGTATTCTTACAGATTTTAGCGGAGAAAAGTATGACGTTATATTTGATAGTAAAGTTTACGATGGTTTAAGCCAATCAGAAAAGGACAGAACAATACTACTTGAGCGTGACGGCTCTAACAGATACCAGCCTAAAATGACTGATGCTTTAAAATCAAAAGCTGAAGACGTATTAGAAAATCGAATAAGAGGAAAGATTGGTCGAACATATGAAGTAAAGAAAGACCGACCAACAGCTGGAACACTTGCGGAAGAAAACCAACAAAATACATTTTCTCTTATAGATCAAATTGTTAGAGATGGAAACAGAAATAGCTTAATGGCATTAGTTAAAAATAGAAAGTCTGGCTTAACAGATTTTACTATTTCAGAAAACGGTATTGTATTTACAAAAACCGATGGAACCAAAACAGCTCCTATACAAATTGGTGCGGAAGTTTCAGCAATAGATATAGGAAAATTACTTGCCTCAGATTTAGGTTTTAATGCAGAAACATATGCACAAAACTCTGCGCTAAGAGGGACAGAAACATTACTAAATCCTGAAGTATTAAAATTTGAGTCTTTTGAAACACCAAAAAGAGCCTATCCAGGATTAAGCTCGCTTGCGGTTTCTATGGAAGGCGATACAGTGGTATACGCAACCGACCTTTTACAAAAAGAGGATGAAGCAAAAATGGTTGATAACGCCCAACGCATAGTAGACAAAGCTAAACTTCTTGGATACAGCGTTCCAGATATACAAGTGTCAACAATAGATGAAAGCGGATACGAGGACACAATATCTATTACTGTAGATGGCACCACATTTAGTAACAAAGGTACTGAAGCAGAAAATTTTACCTGGTTGAAAAGAAACTTAGATAAGGCCTTAAGTGGCACTCTATTAACAGGAACTGAAAACCCAGAGGCTACAGAAGTTGATTATACTAATTTATAGAATTTTATAAAATAAATGAATCCAGAAGTTTTAAAAGATCTGTATCAAAGAGCTAAGTCCAAAGGATACACTAAAAGCATAGAAGAGTTTCAAGAATTGATTTTATCAAATCAAGAAGTTCTAGGTGATAGCTTTGAGTATGTTAAATCTAAAGGCTACAATAAAACCATGGAAGATTTTTCTATGCTGGTTGGATATGGCGAAAAAAAAAATCAAATCGGCACTTCAGATTCAGGTTTAGAAACGGCAACTACGGAATCAGTTATAGAAGCAGAAACAGAACCTGGTTCTTTGGTATCTGCAGACTTAACAGTTGATGGAGATCAGTATCTAGAAACTGATATAGAACGCTTATTAGAAATCGAAACTGTACCTGAAAGAACTTTTACACCAGGCGCTTCAGCTAGAGCAAGAGCAATGGAACAACAACAAAGAGAAGTAGATCCAGAGCTAAAGCGTAAATTCCTTTCTGATTTTAATATATCTGGTGCAATAAATTCAGGTATTATAGACGAGGAAGATTTGAATTCTGCGCTTCGTGGAAACAAAGGTAATATTGAAAAACTCAAACAATTAGCCGTAACTTCCCCAGACAAGTACACTCAAAAAATATTAGACAAAAGACTAGAAAAACCATTTGCTTTTGAAGAGTCTTCTGATTTAGTTGAAATCGTTCCTGATGAGCAGTATGAAATAACAGAAGACGAAGTAAAACCAACTGGTTTTGAAGGATCTGATGTGGATAATATGTACGACACTCAAAAGCTAAAATCTGTAAAAGGGTTTAATATAAAAGACTTTGACGGCTACCTAAATGAACAGGGGTACAAAAAAGAATACTTAAGATTATTAGAAGCAGAAACTATTAGTGAAGATGGAAAGACTTTTGATTATTCTACACAATATAATCCGTCTTTAGCTGCTGAAAGAGTTAAGTTGCAATACCTTACAAACTACATAAACAATCAGATAGAAAGAAATGTTGAGTCACAAGTTTTAGATTATCAATCAAAAAACAATGGAAGACACCCTTCATTTGATGGTGTACAACTTTCATTTAGCTCTGGTGTAGATGATAAACAATTGACTAAGTACATTGAAGAAGAGTTTCCTATAATGACATCCAAGCTAAAGCAGAGAGACGTTAAAAATGAAGAGCTTTACCAAAGCATGAAAGAAGGTGAGATTAGAGGTGTAGGCCAAGCATTTAAGCAAGGATGGAGATCTGTTGAAGATAGAATAAATAGTTTTAGCGCAGGAACATATGACTTATTGGGATTAGATAATGTAGCTGATGAAATAAGAATGAGTCAAGCAGAAACAGAATTAGAAAGAGAAGACTTCATGAGATACACTTTTGCAAGTGGTAAAGAAGCAAATGTAGACGGTACAAATTATTTGGTTGACGACAAAGGACAAGTATACGACACAGACCTAGGCTTGAGAGTTACAGAGGTCCTAACACCCAAAGAACTTGGCAGCATAAAAGCAGTAGTAGAAAATACAGGAGAAGACTCAAGTACGTTTTCTACGGCTGGAATGATAATTCAAGGCACTGGAATTGCTTCTGATATGCTACTTCAAATAGCTCTAACTAAAGGCGTTGGTAATGTTGGTAGAGGTGGAGCTGCATTCTTAGGTGCTTTTGGAAGAGGTAAAAAAGTTGTAGATATTATGTCTGCAATACCAATGAAAGCCACAACAGCTTCTGCTATGGTTGCTCAAGGAACTTTATTTTCAACGAATTTAGCGGAGCAATCTTATAAGCAAGCATTAGAAGGCGGATTATCAATTGAACAAGCAGAAGAAGTTCAGGCTATAGCAGGAACTCAAGGTCTTGCTTTAGGAGTGTTGACAGCTCCAATATCCACACAGACTTATGCAATGGATAAAATATTTGGTAGAGGTGCTAATGACGTTCTTGTAAAAGGAGCATTAAAAGCCTATGAAAAAGCAGGAGCAAAAGGAGCTAAAGCATTTTGGAATAAGGCACTTCAAAAAGCCAAATTATACGCCATGGAAAGTGGCAAAGAAGTTGTTCAAGAAAACGTTCAGCAAGTAGGACAAACATATGTTATTGGAGAAAATGTAAATGAATATGCCAAAAAAGAAATAATGGCTAACACCATTAGTGGCGATGATTTTATAAACACTACTATATTGTCTGCTGCCGCTGGATTTTTTATGCCTTTTGCTGGAGACGTTGCCTCTGGTGTAAAAACTAGTGTTAGAGATAAATTTAAACCTGGTGCAAAAGCTATAGATAGATTAACAGCATTGGATGTTTTATCTAAAAATGTAGACAAAACAACCCAGCTTTTAAATAGCCAAGTTACCAAAGGGTTATATACAGAAGAGCAGGTAAAAAATATATTAAAAGACATTGATGTTTACAGAAAAACAATAAACAGTATACCACCAAACTTAAGTCCAGAGACAGCGTTAAGTATTATAACTGATGTTCAAGAAATAAGAAAACAAGAGGAATTAAAAAAACAACGTGATCCAGCTTTTCATCAAGATATAGACAACAAGATTAAAGAGCTACGTGATGGTATAGTAAAGAAAACAAATTTTGATTACCTAGATAATCAAACTAAAATAAAGTTAAAAGACGAAGCATTAACAGAGCTTACAAAGGAAGCTGAAGATAGGGGTGAAAAGAATTTTAATATAGATGATAGCCAAGCAACATATAGAGCTATAGAGAACTTTAACAAACTAAGTACTCAAGAAAAGTTAGACTTAGCTAAAATAAAAAAAGTTACTCCAGAGGCTGCTCCAGAGGTTGATGAAGATATTGAAATAACTCCAGGTGAAATGGCAGTTAATGTTGCTCCATTTTTTGCAACAAGCGTTGAAAGTGTTTCAGAGGCTAGCGACGTAAGAAAGGCTCCTGAGTACCAACAATACAAACAAAGCCTTATAGATTTAGCAAACGACATAGGCGTAGAAGCTGAAGTTGATGAGGCTGTGGGTGGGTATGTAAATGATGCTGGAACAAAAATAAGAGAGGTTAGCAATGTAGTAAGATTACAAGATGCGACATTAGAACAAGCGCAAGAATTTGCTGCATTAGCTGCTGCTTTAGCTCCTGAAGTTCAAGAGTCAAGTATAGCTGCAACAACCACTGAATTAGAGTCTCCAACACATAATGCAGACGCTGTTACAATCAGGGTATCAGATCCTCAAGCTGCCTTTGAAGCTTTACAAGAAGTAGGAATTGATGAATTTACTTTGAATGAATCAACTAATTTATTAACTTTGCTAGACGTACATGCATTTAGAAATGATAATTTCTTTGAGCAACGTGAAGCTTTATTACAAAAACTAGATGAAAAAAATGTCCAATACGAACTCAACGAGCTTGAAGCGCTTAACTCCGAATTTATCGGAAAAGACAAGAGAAGGCAAGTATTATCAAATGCTCGCAAACGCCTCATACAACAAGGGCAAAAAGAAACAAACGTATATCGTAAAGTCCTCTCAGCGATAAAAAGAGACGCTGAATCATTGGGTGTATCTCCTAGTGAATATGTAAGCGCTGTAAAACCAAAAGAAGAGGTCGATGTCGCTGAAGAAGTTGAAGTAAAACTATCTCCCAGGATAAAACGGCAAGTTGATAATGCAAAAAAAGCATTACAATCTGTAGACGCTGATATTAAAATTATAGTTCACAAAAATGAACAGGCTTACGCAGAAGCTACCAACGAGCAAAATAGACTCGTAAAAACAGCTGGCGAGTATAATCCTCAAACAAAAATAATAAACATAAACCCTGAGAAAACCAACGAAAGAACTGTGGCTCATGAGGCGTTTCATGCTATACTCATTAACTTAGTAAAAACAAGTGCTGAAGCTCAAAGACTTACAGCAGCTATGATTAAAGCTGTTAACAAAGTGGCTTCACCAGAGCTTAAAAAATACTTAGATAATTTTGCTAAAAATTACGAGAAAAATATTCAATCAGAAGAAAAGCTTGCTGAGCTTGTAGGTAAATTAGCTTCCGAATACGATAGCCTTCCTAAACCAACTCAAAATGTAATAAAAAGATGGCTTGATAGACTTGCTAAAATATTTGGTTTAAAACCATTTACAGATACCGAAGTTATAGACGTACTCAACACTATATCAGGTAAGGTGGCAAGAGGCGAAGCTATAACACAACAAGATTTATCATCGGTTCAGTCTAATGCTAAATATGTTTCTACAGACGAAGCTAAATTATGGGGAACAGTACCAGTGAAAAAGCAAATTAGAACTAAGCCAGATCCTAAAAAAACAGTTAAAGCCTATAAGATGTTTAGAGTTAAAAAGTCTGAGCCTGGCAAATTGTTTCCTTTATTTGTAAAAGCTGATGAAGAAGTTTTAATGAACACCTGGATAGATGCGGAAGTTGGTGAGTTAACTAAAGAAGGGAAAGTAAAATCTAAAATAGGTAATCTAGCATTTAGACCAGGCTGGCATATGGGCGACACACCTATTGCTACTCACATAGGCGATAAGTATAATTTTGAAAAAGGCGAGACAGACAAAAGCTTAAAAAAACCAACCGCTAGAAGTGCCAATCATGTGTGGGCCGAAGTTGAAGTATCAGCAGATGTAGATTGGCAAAAAGAAGCAAACTCAAGGGCTAAAAAAACAAAAGATGGAAAGATCATTCCTAGAACAGCACAAATAAGCGACCAGTTACCAGAGGATGGATACTACAGATACAAGACCAACCCAAACATGACAGGAGAATGGCTTATTGGTGGATCCATAAAAGTTAATAGAGTTCTTACAGATGAAGAAGTAAAAGCGATTAACGATGAAGCAGGTGTTGCTGATTTACCTAGAGTTAATCCACTAAAGCTACAAGAACTAGGATTTGAAACAGAGGTTGTAGCTGATAAAGATGTGAGTAGAGAAGTTAACACTGAAGAGTTATCGGTTAGAAAACAAGAAATAGGAGACTTTGAAGTTTCTTACTTTGAAGATAGTAAGGTTTACAATAAGCTACTAAATTCAGGATTAGTAGAAAACAATGTTAATATTACAGATTTAGATGGAATTCCTGTAGCAGTACACCAGCCGGACAACATGTTTGTAGGCACAATATCTTTTAAAGGCCAAGACATATTCGTAGGTCAAGGCGGTGTATTTTATGTACCTAATACTGGTAATGTATGGGCTTCTGGATCTAAAAAATCTGCCAACCAATTAGCTAAATTAATAAACGATAGTGAAGTCGATGGCGTAAGAAGAATGGCTCTTGTTAGAGGCACAGATCCAAAGATGCTATCATCATCTGAAGGCGTTAAAGCCGCTATGTCTATTATTGAACTTATGGTAGATAAAAACCTTATACCAAGAAAAGATTTTAGATCTTCGCTTATTAGGGTGGGTAAAAAATATGGAATAGATTTTTCAGGTTCTGACTCTGCTTCTTCTATAAGAAAGGATATTGAAGAGAAGTTTATGAAGCCTACTGATTCTACATTTCAAAAAAGAGGTACTTTCTTTGAAGATCTTATTGGTGATTTGGCTCAAACATCAACTAAAACCAAAGAAAATTCTGACAAAATCAGAAGATTTTTAGGATACGATAAAAGAAAAATTACTTTTGGAAAAGCTGGAATAAAAGACGCTATAGGCAACATATTAACTGAAAGACTATTAACAGGTTTACCTACTAGTCATGTATATGCTGTTGTCGAAACAACTAGCGAAGTAATTGTTAGACCTGCTACAAAAAAAGAATTAGCAAACCCTGATCATGGAAGTTATCCTTTTGTGTTAGTTACTAAAGATGGATCTAAACCTAAATTAAAACTCCTTAAAAACAGACCTCACGCTGTAAAGGATAATGTATTTACTTTAAAAGATGGAAGTCAACCAACGCAAGCAAAACTAGGTCTTTCTCAAAGAGGTATGGGCCAAGCAATTTTTTCTTCAAGAAAACAAGTAGCTGATGGTGACGCTAACTCAATTGAGTCGTTTGCAAACAGAATTATAACTCAAAAAGGCATTACTGAATTTTCTGAAGAAGCATTACAGTTTTATGCAGAAAACCAAGAGGCTATTGATGCTTTAGTTTCTCAAAAAAGAAAAGGCACACCTAGAGATAAATCAAAAGAAAGGTCCTTGGCTATAAAAATAGCTAGAGGTGATACTGATTTTTCAGATGCAGACATAGACTTATATGCGTCTTCCAAAGAAAATGTTCAATCTGAAGTTGAAGCTATAGGTAGAACAAGAAACAAAACCATAACTTCCGACACATACAAATCAATACTGGCCGCAACAAAAAGCACTACCAGAAGAGATAAGGCTAAGCCTGAAAGCGAGAACGTTCAAAGAAAAAGATTTTGGGCTTCATGGAATAGATCTGCTAGAGAACAAAAAATGAGTTTGGCTCAAAAAAGAAAGAGCTTAAATGACGCTGTAAAAGCATACGCTAAAGATAGAAAAGGAACCATTACTACAGCTCAAACTAGAGCTGTTATAAACAAAATAAATACTGTAAACCTTGATAACCCTGCGCAAGTTAAAAAAGTCCAGGAATATGTTGAAAAGGTATTTAAGAATGCTGACTTTGCTAACGACTTGTCTATTGCCAAAAAATTAGCTACGTCTACTACCAAAAGATTGAACTCAGGAAAACTAGGTGACAATGGCAACTTTAACGCTGCAGTGTCTCAATTAATTATACTTCCTTTAGCTGATTTAGATCCTTCAGATTTAAAAAACTATAATGAGTTCTTGCAAAAAATAGCTAAGCGAAACAAAAAAACAAAGCTAGATAACGAACTGGTTAAGGAAGCTAACGAGATATTGAACTCTATTAAGTCAAAAGAAATAGAGAGCGAATCTGAATTGCAGTATGATGAAACAAAAGGATTTATATATAAGGAAGGTACTCAAAAAGTAATCAATAAAATCCTTGATCCTAAAGTTGGTGGTGAAACCATTATAGAAGAAAACTCTGAGTTTTTAGAAAACAAATTAGACGCTTTAGACTCTGGTACTTTAGAAGTGCTGGTTGAAAAAGTTAATATTGCTGAAAACGAAAACAACACTGAAATTGTAGAGCAGATAAATGATTACGCCAAAAACAGACAAAACCTTATAAATAACACAGTTAGAAAGTCAAATAAGTTAAAGTTAGGTAATTTAAATAAATTAACTAGAGACCAAAGCATTGGTCCAAGAACCCTAAGAAACTTAAATAAAGGACAATTGGCAATGCTAACAGGCACAGAGTTGGCTGAACTTGATGTTCATTTAGATAACATAAAAGAAGGGTTTTATACTTACTATGCCAACAAAATAGCTCAAAGGGTGGAAGCTAATAACAGAGCAATAAATACAAACCCTGTATTTGATAAAATGTTTACCGCTAAAGGTAAGCTATCTACCGTTAGACAGTACGTATCTGCTAGTGTTAAAAACAATCTCGGAAAAGTAGGCCTTCCTTCGTCACAATCAGCTAGAAGGGTGGGTATAAGAGGCCAGATGATTAGATCAAACCCACTAAGTGTTATAGATCAAATGTTTGGAAACTACAAAAACAATAATGTATATGATAATGTAATCAGGCCGACTGCTGAAGCTCATGCTAAGTTCCAAAATTGGATCAACAAGCAAACAGATGTATTAGAAGCCGTTGAAAGTTTATTGGCTCCTACACTAAAAGAAAGTGTAAATGCAGCTGTAAAAAGAAGGTTTGAACTAACAACGTATTTACTTCAAAAAGAATTTGAATCAAACCCCAACAAAAAAGGAGTTGCTCCTGCGATTAATTTTATAGAAGGAACTATAGATAGCTACAAAAGCGACAAGAGATCCAGCAGGTATAATGAAGAAAGCATTGCTATTCTTGAAAACATAGCCAAACAGTATGGTGAAGAAGGTCAGATATCACTAAAAAAGATGGATGAAGCAATGTCGCCAAAAACAAAAAAAGCCTTGAAGATGTTGGAAGGAATATACTCAGGTTTAGGAGAGCTTCAAGCATATGCAACTAGAATTGTAAGGGGTAATGAATTAGATTTAGTAAACGATTATGTTCATCATAAAGCTGAATATAAAGGTCAAGAAAGAGACGATGCAAATTTTCAAAATGCGATAAATTATTTAAATATACGACCAGGGACAGAGTCTAAAACTTCTCTTGAAAGAGTAGGTGCTACTGCTATAGATTTTGATCCAATAACAACTGCATTAAGAGCGACTAGAAACACCGGGATGGATTACTATATGAGTAACGAGATTTCCACTACAAGACAAACGCTAGCAGTTTTAAAGAAGATGGCTGTAAGGGATGAATCAAAAACTGAAAAACAAAAAGACAAGCAACTAGAAGCTGTAATAGATTTGGATAAGATATATAGCGAGGCACTAAATAATGTTGTTACTAACAATGTATCAAGTGAAGTTCTTGGTGGTAAACTTTTGAACGGAATGAGAACCACAGGGTATTATGCAACACTTGCTTCTTTGCCAAGAGCAGGAGCTGAATACGCTTCTAACCTTGCATTTGCTGCGTTATCTACTCCTTCTGAAACCACTTTAGGTATGACTAAATATGCAGGATTAAGCATGAGTAGTAAAGGTAGGATTATAGTGGAAAACACTGCATCAACAGTGAATACAAAGCTATACTCCAAAGAAGCTTTAGGTGGATCAAAGGCTGAAACACAAGGCATTACAAGAAAAAGAACTGCTGCTAAAGCAAAAGGCAAGGTAAAACAGAGTCTAGAATATGTATCGAGAGCTACAGGTGTAAAATATGTTCCAAAGGTTGTAGATAAGATTGGAGAAAGCTTAATCGCTAAGCCGGATCAAATGATATCTAGACCTCTGTGGTTTGGTACATTTGCAATGGAATTCAAAAGCCAAACAGGAAAGACGGTAAATTTTGATAAAATTGCAGAAAATGATTCTGATTACATCAACGAATATAAAGACGCAATAACAGCAGCAACCAGAAAAGCAGACACCAATGTAACAAGAGCAGCAACATCTAACGATCCATTCTCTCAGGTGTTAAAAAATCAAGCCCAACAAGGAGAGAGTGCAATGAACTTTTACAGAATGATTAATGGCTATATGTCTAGTTTTAGTTTGAACGAATACGCAACCGCTAGACAGGCCGTTGCATCTATGGCAGGTCAAGGACAAATGGGCGTTATAAGAGGCGCTTTTACTTTGGCAGGAGTTGGTGTGAGAATGTCTTTGTATGTCACGCTTTTACAATACTTGAACGCAGCAATGTTTGGATTGTTAGGTATTGGAGACGATGATGAGACAGATTATGAAGAACTAGGGTTACGTCAAGCCGTAGGCGCTGCTACATCTTTGATAAGCAGAGGGGTATCAGGCAACGTGCCATTGATCCCTATGAATTATGCTTTAGAAAGTTTAAATAAAGAATATGGATATGAGCTAGGGTTGAGGTCAGAAAAAGAATACAATGGGCTAAAACATTCTATTGTATATGCAACTATAAATCCTTCTAACGCATCAAAAAATCTTGAAGAAGCAACCTTACTTCAGTTAACTGGTCCTTTTAATCCTTATGCAAAAACAACGTTTAGAGTATTAAAGCTAGGTATTAGATCTCAAACAAACAGAACAGAAGAAGGTAGACAAGCAAACTTAAACAAATTATTTTCAGAACGAACCGCTATAGAAGTAGCAAATTTATTTGGAGGCGTTCCTTTTTATAGAGACATAAGAACAGGGTTCTTAAGAGAACAATTTAAAGAAGGTGATCAAAAAGGGTTTAGTTTGGATCAACTTAAAATACTTGATCCTGTAGAATACAAGAAAATAATTGAGCTTCAAAAATTTGAAAAACAAAACATGATAAAAAGCCAAGACCAAATGATACTTGAAGCTGAGCTTAAAGCTTTAATGGAAGAGATAAAACAATTTAAATAAAAAGCGCCAAAGGAAATAAGTAAATACAAGTACTATTATCCAATCAAATGTCTTAATCTTTTTCATTAAAACAAATGTGTTAGTCTTGCTATTTGTCCATGTTGTGGATGATGAAGGAAGCCTTCTACAGCCTGGGGAGCGTGCTGATATCCATTGCGATGATGCCAAGAGTCAGCTGCACTAGGACTTCTCAAGGACTCGACACATACCGAATGAAAGTCGGTGCTTGTTTTGTGGTGGACATGGTGCGTGTATACATATCTGTGTTTAGTTACGGCCCAATGATTTTTGGCTTCAATAGCCATTATAAGAGGTAAGTCTTTAGACTTTGCGCCATCGCCATGCGTGGTTCCAATTAAATTAGTTCCATATCTAAAATACTTACGATGCGAAATGCTGGTATCAAAGGTTACATTTTTAGAATGTCTAAACCAGGATTTGATAACATCAGCTAGAAAGAAGCCATTGGTATAATCGTGATTACTAGGGTTGTATGTTACATGAACATCAGCTATGCTAATTAGTGTTTCTATGATCTCAACATAAAGTTGCTTGGCTTTTATAAAGTTTTCATACCACATGCCGTCTGTATCTTGTGGTGTTCCCGAAGTTGTAGTTCTTTTTGGTGTATCAATATGAAGTATGTCATTACCAATAACAAGAAGTATCTTATCTATATTAAACCCAGAACTCTTATCAAGTATTCCTTGAACACCTTCTCTAACTCTTTTGACTGCGATCTCAGAATTATACTCTTCACCAGTCTCAAATGTAGAAGCAAGCTTTCCAACATGTATATCAGCAGGATCTATAACAAGCAGATGATTATCTGTGGTAGGGTTTCTTTTTATCTTAGGATACTTAGGAGAATGCTGATCCATGAGCTCTATAATCTCCGAAGAAATATCTTGATAGGATGTTTGATCAGGCCTAACTTGCACAGAGTATTCTTTGGTTTTATCCCAATACATACTAACCTTACTAAAGTCAATACCTCTTTGTTGGCAGTAGGAGTAAACACCTCCATGCCTAATTTCATTTAATTGTTCTAATTGATCCTCGTCTAGAGAAGCTCTTCTTTTGTTTCTTCCTTGCTCTTCCTTTCCTGCTCTAACATTTAGTATTTTAGCTTCGTCTTGAGTAATCCTAACTACTCTTTTCATTATAACTCGTTTTGAAATGATTTTTGTGTATCCCTTAGAAGATTTATTAGGGATTTAATCTCGTCTTTTAAAGTGAGATAGTCTTCATCCATGAGATGTTCATAGATGTTGTCGGTGTGTCCATTGATTCTATTCATCAATATGTTGATGTAATTTATAGAAGCAGGTTGGTTGGACTTAATCATATCTTAAATTTATCACAAAAATAAATAAAAAACAAGATTAATCTGCATAAAACAAAAGCGATTTTCCAATTATCGGATCCATTTTTTGAATTGCACGATAAATGTACTTAGAAGTTTTTTTAACTTCAGATCTGTCTTTTGATGTGGAGTCTATACCAAGATTGGTATACATATCGCAATCAATTTTAAGCAGTTCGTCAATCTTCTTTTTGTCGCTCCAAGTTTTGTATCCAACAATTTTTTCTAATCTTGAGTAATCTTTTCCCATTGGTCTTGAAATTTTGCTTGATTGTTAATAAGTTCTATTAAATTGTTATTAAATTTAGTGATTTTTTTTAATAATTCATAAAGACCTGTGTTTTTATCCATTGAATCTATCTTAACATCAAGATCTTCTACAGATATTTTAAAATCTTTTAACGCTTCAATTAATTTTATTTCGTCTTTTTCTTTGTAAAAAGAATCCACGCAAGCATCAAACTTTTCTTTAAATATTATATCGTATTTTATTAAGTCTTTTACTGACTTATAACTGTGTAAAACAGTGGCGTGGTCCTTATTAAAAAAACTTCCTATAGACGCATAGGGTAAATTATACTTCTCTCTGAGAATATAATAAGCAATCCTTCTTGCATCTATAACGTCTCTAAGTCTACTGTCCTTTTTTAAATCTTTAACACCTAATTTAATTGAAATGTGTGAGCAAACTTTGTCTGCAATTTTATTTATGATCATGGTAATAATGCTTTTTTATCATTTATAAAGTCTAAATATTCGTCAGGTGATATTGGATAAACATCTGCTAGTATAATTATATCTTCGGAATCTCTGTATAACAAGATGCCAAAAAATATAGGATCATCATTGACATGGACCACTGCTCCGTAATCCTGATCTTCATATGGTAAAACAGGAACATTAATTGACGCTAATTGGTCAATCTTTTTAGCCATAGCTATGCCTAATTTTGGATTGAATGATTTCATTTTCTTAACGAACTCATCCTCAAGTTCAAAGTCTAATTCATTACCCTCTGTAAACTTCTGTTTGTATCCCATGCTCTTTTAATTCTTTTATTCTATAGTTCTGTATGGCAGACACTCTGCCACTTGGTGTTTTAACTTCTGAAAAAATAACATCTGCGCCTGGAGCTATTGCGATAAGATCAGGTATGCCATTCTTGTTGGTCTTAAGCAACTTGATAACATAGTATCCTTTTTCTTCTAACTCCTTAATTCGTTTCGATTGGATTTGTTGTTCAGTCATATATACAAATTTACTAAATCAAAATAATTGATTTATGGTTCTTTTAAAATGTGACAAAGTGAAGTCTTTCTTTTTAGATACTGCCTTATATATTTGGTCTTCAATACCATTCTCAGCAAACACCCAATAGATATCACTCTTAAGTCTTTCTTTTGTAGTCATACGATCCCTGCTTTGCCAATATGATGTGGCGCTGAAATCGATATTATAATACACAAGATAATCAGCTTCACGCAAGCTAATTCCTTCTCTTCCACTTACAATCTGAAGTGCAATGTTTTTATCTGTTCCATTGAAGTCTTCAAGTTCCGTAACTACCTGATCTCCAAATGTATCCTTGATAGCTTTGAGTTCAGCTTTGAACTTGTAGAATATACCTATCTTTTTTCCTTTAAACTTCTCTTTAATAAACTCAGCTTTAGAATAATCGACAACCATAGACTTACCGCTTTCAAACTTTATAGTTCCCGAATACAACTGATGCACTTTACTCATAAGCTTCACTGGTGTGTCAGCAAGTATTACTTCTTCATGTCCTTCTACTACTAAATCCTTTTTTAATCTTTTTATAAGTTTCGTAGTAGACTCAAGCATAGGAACCCTAACTACATGCTCCTTGGTATCTATCTTAAATCCTGCTTCCTTTTGAGTGTACGATATAGTGTATGGCTTCATTTTATCTGTAATGGACTTCTTGCCGCCTGAATAATCTCTTATAGAAAAAGAATTAATAACCTTAACTTTTACGTTCACATAATCATCACAGAACCTATAAAATGAACTATACCTTTTAAATGGATTATTAGGAATACCATACACCTGATGGTACATTTGACTATACGACTCAGGTGTAGGCGTTCCAGACATCAACACAACCAACGGATTGTCCTTAGTAATAATATTTTTTACATCTTTAGCTCTCTTACTTGGTTTGGGGAACGCTCCCAATCCATGTGCTTCATCCAATACTATCGCATCCCACTTGATGTTTGGCGCTTTATGTATGCTCTCGTAGTTTATAATAAACAGAGAAAAACTAGCAGGACACATCATTTCGTAATCTTTAGAAATGCTTGACATTGCCTTCTTCTTGGTAAGGAACAACACGTTGTTCACACTCATCATTTTGTCTAGCATACCTAAACTGGTAAGTGTTTTGCCAGTTCTTACTTCCATAGCTAGATAAACAAACTTATGTCTCTTGAGTATATCAACTCCCTGATCTATTATTTGTTTTTGATAATCTCTAAATTCAATCATGAGTACTTTTCTCTTATCTGTTTCAGTACATAGGAGAGCTCAATACAAGCTTCCTTGTGAGAGTTCCAAACTTTCTGACCTAATACCTCAGTTGACGTATGTATCGTTCCTACAGAGTCTTTATATTGGTCCTTACCATGTGATGAAATACCGCCTTTGCGTATAGCAATCTTAGCTTTCTTGATTTGGTGTGGAACAATATATACTTGCCAATCGTTATCAATGCACCATTGCATATCAGAACTCAATGTTTGGCTCGTGGTTCTTAGTATTTTTCTCTTCTTTCTCATCTATAAACTTTATTATTCTGCCTACGTTTGATCTACTAGTGTAGGGTTCTTTTTTGTATTTATGCCACCCATATGAAACTAACATTCTACCAAATGCAATCTTGGAAGGTGCTCTGTTGTCGGTGTTAACATAATGTTCTTTTATAAAATCGTTATACAAATCTTTGCTTATTAAATTCGTGTTTGGCCTCAACAACTCGTTGCCCGTTCCATCATCAAGACCGCACCACTGCACAAACTCTTCACAAGTGGATGCAATAAGTTTTTTTATTTTAGAGTTTTTAGCATTACACTTAATAAGACCTTCACCTAAATAAAACATTAGATTATTAATCATATAGTTGTCAAATTGACACCACTCATTTTCATCCCAATCACCAAAGAATAATTTATTAAACTCCATAAAAGGAGTATAGTGCTGAGAATAATGCTGCTTAAATTCTAATTCAAACTTCCTTCTCTCAAAAGAGGAACCTTCACCTTTTATAACGTAGTTGGTTGTTATTGCAATCTTAGGTGACTTGCTAAAAGGTATCTTTATAGCATCTTTGTTTTTCTTTTCAAGAGTAAGTCCTTCTGTTACAACTGAGAATAGCCTTTCAAAATCAAAGTGTTTCTTTACATCATCAAAACAAAGTACCTGAGTATCTGCAGACACTAGCTGATAAGCAAAAGAACGTTCAAAATTAAAAGACTTTCCATCAATCACAACAAGCTTTTTCATTTTACCCACTGCATTCATAAACAAACCCTTACCCGTGCCGCCTTCAGGATTAGGTGACACGCTTTCATCGTTCAAGATTACTGCAGGGGAATAAGACAAGTTCTTATGGCCATGCATCAAGTATCCAATAGTACTTTCAAGAGACTTTATATTGGCCTCTACATTGGAAGCAATGTTGCCAACAAACTTTCTAAAGTCGCAGTCAATAACATCGCACATGATAAAATCTCTATCTATAACGTGATCTTTCCAAACGTAGCCGCCTAAGTCTATATAGTCGATAATTGTTTTGGTATCTTTAGTTACTTTAACTGCGCAGTTGCGATAATAAAGGTACGCAGCATCCTTAGTATCAGATACAAAATAAACATCAACAGGACTAAGCAGACTTAAAAAATCTTCCTTGAAAAATCTAGTCTTATCAGCGAAGTAATTGTATACTTGTAAGTCACCTATGGTTTCTAGATAGTTAAGAACACAATCCTTAATCTCTTCTTCGTTGGTGTGGTCGATCAGATTATTGGTTACTTTTACGAATATAAAACTCTTAGCGCCTTCAGGTGCAAACTTATAAAACCCATTGTCCTGCAAAAATTCTTTGAATAAATAGTGAACAATGTTAACGACTCCTTTATCTGATTTAGTCCAAAATTGTATATTAGATTCGTCTTCTTCAATTTGACTAATAACAGAACTTACTACAATGTCCTCAATACCAGAGTCAACTAACTGAGAACGTATTTCTTTTTTTGGCACTCCACGTTTTAAACTTTGTCTAACTTGGTACACCCTTTCCTCGTCTTCGTAATACTTGGAGCCGAAGTTTTCTGTCTTCTGATACGCTGAGTTGATAGTGGTTTGTATTTCATTTCGATTAAAATCTCTACTAGCAAAACCACTCATTACATATTCAGCTAACGACTTGGATACACCAAAGTCATTAAATGCCGCAGCAAGTATGTATACGTTATTGTTTCTTTCACCATCGACAATACCATACTTTCTTGTCCACCAAGCCATAAGTCTTTCAACGATTTTGTTTTCATCATTGATAGGTATGGTTGGCCTAGAAGTATATTTATCAATAGGCTTATACTCATGTTCTTCATATTTAGTCCACAAACTTGAGTCATGATTAATATGTATTAGCGGATCGTATGATTCATAACATACCCTACTAATATTCTTACATGCCTTATCGAAATGTGGATTGTTAAAGTATTCTTCAAGTGCTCTGAAATAACCCACATGGTTTTCATGATCTTTAGGTATCTTAACTAATACTTTCAAGCCATTGCCTGAAGGAGATACAAATACAGAGAATACATATCTGTTTTTAGATAACTCTTCCTTATAGGATAGGATATCTTTTCTTGTCTTAAATCCATCAAAGTCTAAGCAAATAATTCCACTATGCTCTTGTAGTGCGTTATCTGCTCTCTTGGTAAATGTACCTGAGAAACATATTGCTGGTAAATCTTGTTTTAGTTTGTTTCTTAATGTCTTATCTTTTTCTGTACGGATAAGTTTTACCTTGTCTTTTGATGAACCATTTTTAACTCTTGCTAACGAAACTCCTATGTCAATATAAAAAGGCGTTGAAGTCTCCTTAATGTTTTTAAAAATTGTTATCATAAATTGAATTAAATTAAAAGCCGTAGAGCAAAACCCTACGGCTCATAAAGTTTAGTGTTTAAAAATCAAGTCCCGATGCAGCAGCTGCTTTAGCCGTATTGTTCCCTGCCTTTGGTACAAATGTATCAAGTTCAATGTAAGGCTTTCCTGCTTTACTATTGTGAATGTTTAGGTTTACCCATCCATTCTTTTGATTGTTCTGTAAAAATGCAATAGCATCTTCTACCTTTACACTAATTGATCCAAGCACCCAATCAGGAGCTTGCTCTCTTGGTTGTTTGTAAATAAAACCATCTGCGAATACTTTTTCTGTCGCCATAATTAAAAAGATTTAAAGTTAAATAAAATTTTTTCTTCTAGTAATTGAGTTGTTTTAAAAATTGCTTCTAGTGCTTCATCTTGTGATTTATATTCTAGTGGAATATTAATCCAAAGCGAAGGCTTTTTAGTTTTCTTTTTAAAGAACTTCATATGAATAATAATTGGTTACGTCTTCTAAAGCATTACTTCCAAAGAACTTTTCATATTGTTCTATAGCTTGTAATACTTTGTGTTCTCCACTTGCTAAGAAGTCCGGACTTACGTCTCGTATTGCAAGTAGACCCGTTCTCTTTTCTACCACTAAGAATCTAAGGTCTTTGCCAAATATCTTTTTATAGATATACGCTTGACTATCATAATTATAGACTCTAGATTTGTAGTTGAAATCTTTAAGTGAACCCGTGGTTTTTAAATCTAGGATATGATCCTTGCCAATGATATCGGCTTTACCTTTCCACATGTGACCAGCTATCTCTTTGATGCCTGGCCTTTCAAATTGGTTTCCCTCTTCATAAATTAAATCGAAGAACTGAAGATTGGACCTCATGCGATCTGCTATAAAGTTTATCTCATCTACTTCGCTTTTAAGAAGCAACATCTGAACGCCTTGCTCAGCTAAACTTTGCTTGTATACCTTAGTGTTTCTTGTCGTAGCATCTACAATATAAAAACTATCAAGCTTGTTTGGCTCAAGCATTAGAGTGTGGAAATACCTTCCTTCGAGCAAAGCTTTGCTTTCTTGGCTGCTTGCTCTGAAGTTTAATGGATTGTTTAGCAAAGAGTAGATGTCTGAGTTAGATAAAAACTGTCTGCCGTACTCACCATAATACTTGTTGTCGTCTGTCAAGTGTTCTAATACACTTTGCAGTACTTTTGATTCCTGATCTTTCGTCATTACTTACTTGGATTTACAAATATATCTTTTAATTCTAATTCCTCTTTATACTTCTTAAGTTTAGAGTTAAGGGTGCTATTGATAGTGTACTTGGTTCTAAGTGTATCAATTAAGCCTTTGTAATCTTTGTTAGCGTTAGCTGCTAAATAATTTAAGACCTTCTTCCAATTATCACTATCCTCAATAAGTTTTATCTTAGCGCTCTCAGCAACAGCTGTTTGTTTTTTTGGGTTGTCTTGCTTTTTAACAGCAATATTAACTTCATCAGCTGAAGCAATAGAGACATCAATACCTATACCTAAATAACCAAGTGCTCTACCAAGTGCGGAAGTAAATCCATTCTCTAAAAAGCTCGTCTTGTTAATATAGCTGCTGCCCTTGTCTTCTTGAGCGTGAGCCATTGCTCTTACTACACCATCTTGATCACAAATTGTGACCTTGAATATTCCGCCATTGTCGTCTATAGACACAACGTCTTCGTGAATTTGCCAATTGGCATACTGATCTTGAGACCTAAAGTAAATTAGTCTCTCATTAACTGTAACATACTCTTTCCCTTTGATGTTAATTGTTTTCATGTGAATTTGATTTATGAATTAAACGATTTATTTCTGAATACTTTTTAAGGTAAGTCTCTCGTCTCACCTTGAGTGAGTCTAAAGATTTTTTATTTCTAGTCGTATCCAGTTCTTTTTGAATGTTTCTGGTTATGGATTCTAATGAGTTGGCATAACTATTTTTTAGATAGCGATAACAACCCATTCGGTATCCATACATCAGAAAAACAACTAGTCCATTGTCGGCAGTAATTTCCTCTCCAAGATCACCATATACCTTTGTGTTATGAAGCGATACACCTTCTTTATCTTTTATGATTTTTATACCTTTGTACACATAGGAGTCGTAATTCCTAGTGCGTATTCGCCTTGCAGTGAAATCTTGCGATGCCTGCTCCCATAGTTGTTCTGTGGTGTACATTTAAAAAGCTATTGTATCTTCTATTGAGTCTTTTATGTATTGCGGAAATGATTGTGTAACCTCATCGTAGCTAGATACATACCTAGAGATTGTAGAAGTTGATACTTCACAACCATAGTAATCCAACATTTTTTTTATATCTCTATATTTTAGCAAATTGCTACTGCATATATAATAAAATACAGACTTTGCTAGACGAGAAGTGGCTGATCTTTTTTTGTCAAATAATTCTTCTCTCTTTACCTTCATTAACTTACACGTTTTTTCAACACAAGAATTGAATAGGTAGTACTCCTTAGTTTGTTCTATTGTCTTCATTGGTGTTTCTTTTACGGTTTGTAAATAAGTGTTCTATGATATCAGGATAAAACCTGATCTGCGTGTTTGTGATGTGGTTGTATGTGGCTTCACGCTCTCTATTACAAATGTCCTCATACATTTTTTTTGTTCTTCCCATTGTTATTATATTAAATTTTATTGCATTGCAAATATAAAAAAACTAAACGATAGATGCAAATTAATTTGCATCTAAGTTAAAGCCTTATTTTGTTAATCCAATTTTTAAACCTTCTTATAGTGCCTTGGAATAGCCACTTGCTTTCGGCATTGTCATACACTTTTATATGCAATACCTCTTTACCTTTTGAGTTTTCAACAAGTTGTATATGATACTCATACTCTTGCCAACAATTTGTATCGGTTGTCGGATATAAGTATATGCCGCCTGCGTCTGCTTTGAAGTGACTCACAAGCTGAGCAGCTAGACAATGTACGCCATTGGCTATGCGTTTCTTTTCTCCAACTCTTATGCCGTTTACCATGTGTAATCCGTCTAGGAATTCTAATAAGTCTACACCCATACCGCTTGGGTATCCGTCATATTGACGATACATGTTAATGATTGGTTCGTTGTCTTCGTTTTTTACGAATGTTAATGATCTTGTTCCCATAATATTTAATTTAAATGTTATCCTATATAATATTTAACGTGGGTTCCATAGTCTGATCTGTACCCACATTTGACAGTTCCTTCAGATGTTTTTTCAACTGATATATTTATCATTGGCGGTGGAAAGCTTGCTCTTTCGCCTTCTTTAAAATGATAGATAAAATTATCGATACCTTTTTCAGCACATTCTTTAGCTTTATTTAATATTTCGTTTATCACTTCTTGTTTTCGTTGTGCTGCTCTTGCTTTGTTTACTACTATTTTCATGTCTATTTAATTTAATTGATTAATAACTCTACTTTAACATCATCGTATCCGTCTTCGATGTATTCTTTAGCTAGGTCTTTAGCATCGTCAATACTAAATCCTCTGTCAAAAGGTTGGATACCGCCAACCCATACTAAATATTGGTCGTCTTGGTAAGTTTTTAACTCACGTTCTAAGGCTTCAATCCTTACGTCTTTGAAATCGTTACTCATCTTTTAAGTATTTATCATTTATGTTTTGTATGCTATGGTTTATATAGTCCCATATCTGAATAGATCGTTTGCTTGATGCTATGATTTTTTCTAAATCTTCATCAGTTATCCCACCGATTGCACCTGATTTTAACTCTGCTTTTTGTCGATCTAATTCTGCGTTAAGATTACTCAACACGCTTTCAGTGTAAGCCTTTGCTCTTTCTTTTATGTCTTCAGTTTCTAGTCTCTGCATATGTTCTCGTATTTATCGAATTTATTTAATTTAAGTTAACAACAATCACATTTGTCCCATGACTTGCCGTTTCTACACGTTGTATTTTCTTCCCATTCTTCCCACTTACCATACTCTTTCCACCAATATTCTCTTATCTCATTGAAGGTAAACCTTGCGATGTATTGGTTACATTGGCAGCTATACCTATCCAATGATTTTAAATAAATCACATTGTCTGATGTCAACCAATCCATAAATGATTCAAGTTGATCTAAAGTGTATTGTTCTTTTGCTTCCATAATATCAAATCATTTCTAATTTTTCTAATAATTCGCTTGATTTCTTTTTGACCATGTTTTCTAAATACATGTTTTTAAGTGAAAACATTAATTGGTTTCTATATTCATGAGTTTGCATACATGTGGTACTTTTATCTTCGTTGAAACTATAGAAGCTTTTATGACCATAGGTATCGGTTAATTTACCTAAATCGTTTTCAAATCTTTCTATAATTTCCATTAACTCTGCAACCGCTTTGTCTCTGATCTTTTGTTCTATAATATTTAAGTTACTCATGTCTATTTAATTTAAAATGGTGTTATGTCTATTGGATCGTAATCTCTGTCCTCGTAATCTAATACGGAGTGAACGTCACTTGGATATTTGTATGCAAATTCCATCGCTTCTGTTCTAGTTTCAAAATCGTAATGGTTCTCTGTGTAATCCCCATCCTCATCGTGTTCTCTTAATTCTACTGAATATCTCATTTTAATTCTTTTAAGGTATTTACTTCTGTGTTTAATATTTTATCGTACTCTTTATTAGTATAGAACCAATGCGTGCCATACATTAATTCGATTGTATCAACACTATGGTAAGTAGTATTAGTAAATGTAACTAAGCAATGTACTTGGTGTATTGTAAGACTATCAAAATGACTTGCGTTTTTTAACCAACGCTTAATCTTAGTAACCATGTCACCATAGCCTTCTTCGATATTGCTATCTAATTCAGATCTAAATTCAGGTTTCATTCTTTGTAATAAATTGTATAACATAATATTAAATTTTAATTGTCAAATATTTCTTTTAACTCTTCACGAATATCGTCTGCTGCAGCGTTCTCGTTTTTAACTGCTTGCCAATACCATTTGGTAAACATATTTATGATTCTACTATTCTCTGAGTTAGACTCAGAGGCCCATGCAATTGCGCTCTTGCCTTTGCGAGACAATACTAACTTCACTTGCACAAGGAAATCTTCCTTCATGCCGACATAAGGCGTTAATGTATCAACACTCATTCTAAGATCGTAAACGAAATTATTCATTCTAATCTTCAGATGATTTGTATCTACTGACTCCTTCATGTAAGCAGCATTTAACTTGTCTAGTACTTTTTCTAATGTTCTCATGTTATTTAATTTAATTGATTTATAATTAATATTACTCCAATGCTTGCTATTAGCATTATTACTATTGCTCTAAATGCTTTTATCTTACTGATTTTAAAAGGTAATCTTGCCATTGCATTTTAGATTTTGATTGTTCCCATTCTTTTCTAATTTTTCTTCTTTCTTCAAGTGAAATTCTATCCATTACATAATCAGTAAAAGCATCGTAATCTTTACCGAAATCATCGTAAGTTTTCATCTTATTAAGTTTGCTAACATATCTAGTTTTTCATTTCTAACTAACTCTTCAGCGTGTGCAATGCTATCTACATTGAAATATTTTTTGTGCATAATCTGTTTGTCATTTGCATCTAACACATAAATGTGTAGTGTTGAATCGCTATCTATTTGGATCAAAAACCTAAATTCTCTGTAATAGTTATCTATATATCGCATGACTCAATTTGTTTTAGATCATGTTGTATAGTTGCTAGTGCATTTATATATCCTCTATTAAATGCCATCCCTTCTTTGTGGTTTTCTTGAGCAAAGGCATCTAACCTTACTCTAGCCAACTTAATTTCGCTTGTTATAATATCTTTAATACTCATGACTCAATAAATGTTACAATCTTATCCCAATAAATATTTCCTTTTACGTCTATTGCACCTAAATCTATCAAGTATTTTGCTGCTCTGCCATAATGTCCTTGCAATGACCAAGCCATTCCTGACTCTACTAGTCTTGCAAATAATTCGATCTCTTCCTTTGTGTTCATTTCGCCATTCTCGTATGCGATAATTAAATTTAAAATGTTCATAATTCTATTGTTTATTGATTAGTGTTTTTTATACTTCTCGTAGCATATGTTTTATAAATGGTATCCCTTTGCTCGCTAGTATATCCTTTCATGTTTTCGGTATTGTAAATCTCTTTACATAGCGCTTGAATTCTCTGCATCTTTTTAGCATAGGCCATAACTTCATCCCATGCATTTGCTCTTGACATATTTATCATAATTTCTATTGTTTTTTAAATGACCATTCCCATTCGCTATTCTCATCCGATCTAACTCCACATATTCTGGAGTTATAAATCTCAGCTACACTTTGGATTTGATCAGGTGTTGACCAACATTCCCATAGTTGATTGTTTGGGTAAGATCCTTCGATCATTAAATATTGCATTACGTTTTTCATGATTCTATTGTTGTTCTGTGTGTTATATTCTCTAGTGTATATTTGTACTCGTATTCCCACCAATCTTCACCTTCATGCTTCTCAATTAACGAGTTAGCTACGTCAAGACATTTTTGAGCATCAATCCATTTGTATGTTGGATTAAGCATATCAGATATATCGTAACCATATCTAACGTAAGTCTCTATCAAAACTACATATGCTGCTTTTGTAAGTCTAGTATCCATAGTTTCTAGTTTTGAATAGTAAATAAATAATCCATCTTTCTAGGAAGCATAAATCTTCCGCCTACCTTTAAGATATTACCATCAGAATCGTACTCTGTGTACTCTTGGATGTATGGTCTTCCAAAATCATCAAATTTGATTTCGGCATTTGCTTCTACATTGTAGTGAGACAATGCTAACTTGTTTAATACTTTTGATTTCATAATTTCTATTAGTTATTGATTAATACTTTTTTGAATGCTCTAGTTATCTGAGTCAAATCATATTTCAGTTGATCTAAGCTACCTTCATTGTTTACGTTATATCTCTTATCAAATCCATAACCATGTTCACTTGTGAATTCATGGATATAAACGTATTTACCTTTGACTTCAATTGGCGCAGTTAACTCTATATCATATGGCCATGTGCCCCCGGCATAGGTATGTGGTATCTCTTCGCTATCTAGTACTTCAGGTAGCATATCGTTAATCTTAACGATTCTGTTTAATAATGATTTTGATACTGATTTCATGTTGTTTGTTTTTCAATTCGTTTGCAATAATACTATATATATCTCGTAGATGCAAAAAAAGTTGCATCTATCTGCAATTTATTTGTTCAAATACATGTTTATCCGATTATCTGTTATGCAATGCATAGTATGTTGGTTGGATTTGGTCCATATCTGTTATGCAATGCATAGTATGTTGTTCTGTAAATTACACGTTATCGGTATTTTGTGCATTTCATCAACGCTACTATGTTATGCATAGTACGTCCTTTTTTACCCTATAAAACATTAGCAGCTAATTTATGTGGTGTAGGTGTTAAAGGGAAGGTTAACTTGTGTAAACTTTCAGATCATCTCTAGATGTTCCCTTGTATCTAGGGAAGGAAACCATATACAATTGTTATCTGTATACTCGTATATTTTATAAAACCATGTAGAATGCTGCAGCAAATACACATGCACAATAGCTATAGAGCGCTAGAAAAAAGTCAAAAAAATCAGCATAATAAGACAAAATCAATAGCCCCCCTATCGAAAAAAAATCGGTTTTGTTTTTGGCAGGTGTTCGTGTATTATAGCATATTACCCAAAATCTACAACTATCTAAACCAAATATTTTGTAACAAATTTAGACAACATTTGTGACAGATTTAATCGTATCTTTGTGTTATGGACTTCGAGATCGAAATAGAAAATAGACTATTCATAGGCTTCCAAATTGGATTCTCTTACTATCCAGTGGATGATATTTTTGACTACTCAGAGCTTAGTATCTTCTTAGGTCTTATTGCGCTTAAATTTAGACTCTGGAAATAGCGTGTCGACCTTAAAAAAAACTGTGCACTCTAGTTACGATTTTGTGCACTTTTCTCTGTTTTTAAATACAACGTTTTTTTAGATGCAATTTTTTTTGCATTAACAAATGCAACTTTTTTTGCATCTATTACAAAACCTCAAAAAGAGTGCACAAAGTGTGCACTGCAGTGTAGACTTTTTAAAAAAGTCGTCACTACCTTAATCCCTTGATTTACAGTACTTTAGAGTCTCTATATTATAAAAAGTGTTAACTTTACGACTTTTTACTTAAAAAAAATAATAATATAAATAGTAGTAGTAAAAAAATATATGCTGTTATAGAGAAAAAAAGTCGTCACCTTGACACTAAAGCTGTTTTTTTGTATATTTACTTTGATTATTTAGTTAGTGGTTAGTAACTTAAAGTCGGTACTCTTGATTGATGTTATCGGCTTTTTGTTTGCACATTGTTTTAGGGTTTTATATCTTTGTAATACATAGACAACAATTTAATTTAATATCATGTTAGAACAAGGTTACAATCCAAAAGACTTATCTTTTGACAAGGATGGTCGTAATGAATTACTAGAGGGTGTGTCCACTATGGCTAAAGCCGTAAAGTCTACTCTTGGACCAGGTGGCAATACAGTTATCATTGAGTCACCCTTTCACACTAAATCACTCACAGTTACTAAAGACGGAGTTACCGTAGCTAAAAACGTGGATCTGATAGATCCGGTACAGAATATTGCGGTGCGCATGCTAAAAGAAGCTGCGCTTAATACAGCTACCATTGCTGGTGATGGCACAACAACTTCTATTGTGCTTGCAGAAAGCCTACTTAAAAGCGGAGTAACAGCTCTTGAGAGCGATAAATCAATCTCCAGAACGGACATTGTTAGAGATTTAAACAAACTACTCGATGTATCGACAAAAATGTTAGACAAATGGTCTAAAAAGATTACGAAAAAAAGACTGTTAGATGTTGCTACGATATCTGCAAATAATGATAGGGATTTGGGTAAACTGATTGCGCAGACTTACCACAGCGTGGGAAAAGACGGAATTGTGACTGTTGAGAACTCGCAGACGCATGAAACTTATAACTCTATCACACATGGAATTAAGGTCGATAGAGGGTACTCTTCTCCAGTATTTGTGAACAATCAGCGTAAGGATGAATGTATACTTGAGGATACTTATGTACTTGTTTCAGATGCAGAGATATCCAGAGTGTTTCAAATCGAAAGAGTGCTCAAGCAAATTATAAATGAAAACCAAAAGCTTCTTATCATAGCACCATGCTCTACAAACTTTATAAATACATTGGGAGCCAATGTTGTAAAGAGTGGACTCAAGGTGTGTATTATTCAGCCACCAGATTTTGGATACCGATCTACAGAGCTTATGCAAGATATCGCAGTGTCGGTTGGTGCAAAGTTCTTCTCCGAGAAAACTGGAGATAATCTGGATCTGATACAGATGGAAGACTTAGGATTTGTAAAGCGTGCCATTGTTGGATCAAAAGATACTATACTTATTCGCTCAGAAGAATGTGATAACACCGAGTCAATTGATGATCGTGTGTCTGAGCTTTATGAGGCATTGGAGATTACCCCTGGCAAGGTTAATAAAGACTTCATCCTCCGAAGAATAGCAGGACTAAAAGGAGGAATCGGAGTAATCTATGCAGGGGGTAACTCTGATATAGAGCAAAAAGAAAAATTTGACCGCATTGACGATGCGGTGTGTGCGGTGCGTTCAGCTCTTGAAGAGGGTATACTTCCAGGTGGGGGAATAGCACTTTATAACTTATCCAAAGAACTAGAGAAAAACACTAATGGGGTATCACTTGTAGCACTTGGTATCTTTATGCAAATGCTGCAGGAACCAATCAAACAAATCCTTCGCAACTCTGGACACGCAGTAGACTCTGTTTTGGATTTAGTAGATGGGTGTTTAGATATCAATCATGGATTTAATGCAAAGACCACTGAACTTGGAGACATGTACCGTATGGGTATTGTCGATCCACTGAAAGTTACTAAGTCTGCACTTATCAATGCGGTATCTGTAGCAAGTACTATGTTATCAACTAACGCAATTATAACACTAAAAAGAGCATGAGCCTAGGTCAAATCATAATAGTTATAATTTTTTGGGAAGCATGTAAATATTTATATAAACTACTAATCAAATGAAACCAATAGGTAAATATATTATAGTCGACAAAATAAAAGAAGAGATCACCACCGATTTTGGATTGGTGCTCTCAGCTGAAGAAACTGAAAAGATCAGGTATAAAAAAGCAAAAGTAATAGCCGCTGGAACAGATGTTACAGTAATCAAGAAAGATGATGTGCTATACTTCGATAGTGCAAGAGCACATACGATCATGCTGCAAGATATGCCTTATACTATTCTTTCGGAGTCTGACGTTGTTGTTGTCTTATAGACTCGTTCATTTTGATTATCATATTTCTGTATACCTTGTCTGTGTAGGAGCCACTGGCGAGAAACATTGGATTTCGTTCTGATATTTCTTCGCCATTGAGCTTCCTATATATCTGCTCTATAGCTCTTTTACCTTTGTAAGAAAGCTCATACAAGGTTTTCTTTTTCTTCTCTCTCTTTTTCCAAACACCTATCCAACCATCACGAAGTAATCGATCAAAACGATTCACATCCCAGACCATAATAGTTTGGAACTCTTTGAATTTATCCTTAGAGAATATTTGTTCGCTGTATAAAAAGAACATCATATCAAGATCAGGTACACCAAGTCCATAAGTGACTTTAGCCCAATGCCGGATCACTCTCCAGTATTTCAAATAATCGTGTGTAGGGATTTTTCTGTCGTAGTTGTTACGAATTTTTTTCTGAAATGCCATTTAATTAAATTTGTATCTTTGTACAAATATACGATTTTATGGGTTTAAGCAGAACGGCTCGGTATTATAGAGACAATCCAAAGGCTAAAGAAAAAAGATTAGAATATCAACGCAGATACAACAAGTCTAGAAAGCAAATTAAAAGGAGAGTTGATAATAATAGAGAGAACAGACGATTTGGAACCTACGGAAATCATGACAATAAAGACGTATCTCACAAAGGTGATGAAATAGTTTTGGAGGCTCAAAGTAAAAACAGAGCAAGCAAAACAAATACACCAGGAGATAGAAGAGCAAGAGGCGAGAAAGGAAA
>Ga0181398_1000040_pt1 | contig 34051 bp, 77 predicted proteins | sample 21SPOviralmetaG_FD_130127 | JGI IMG/M metagenome (GOLD analysis project Ga0181398, IMG submission 130127) | Marine viral communities from the oligotrophic San Pedro Time Series (SPOT) site, San Pedro Channel, CA, USA - 21 SPOT_SRF_2011-04-29 | ecosystem: Environmental > Aquatic > Marine > Strait...
CCTGCGTTCGTCTGTATGCGATAAGGCTTGTCTTTTATAGGTGGATCGGTAGTAGACATAATAGTTCTTTGTGAATTTTTACATGGCAATTGGCACAGAGTGGGACACATTTAAGTACTTCATCCCAAAAGCGTTCAACAGGCCAAGCTGTGCGAAACAATTCAAATTCTTTGCTCTCTGGGTCAACATGATGCCACTGAATTACAGAAGGGTCTGTATTACTGCAAGCTTTACACGAAAAGTCAGAAAGAAGGTCTCTTCTCATCTGAACAGTTAGCTTATTTCTTGCAGTATTTTTAGCAATAATTTCAGCTTTATTTCTCTGATAGTATGCCTTAGAAGTCATCTATCTGCGACGGAGCCGCCGCTTCGAAGCCTGCGCTGTAACTTGAAGGCTCGGTCTGCTGTTGAAACATCGCATACATTTGACCGACTGCTTGACCAACCGCCTCCGTTACTTGTGCAGTAGCGTGAACTTGTTGGCGTAGATCGAGATTCTCTTGACGTAAATCAGCTACTTCACCACGCAAAGCAATGATGTGATCCATCAGTGAAGGTGGACGTTGAATGGGAGCAGGAGCTGCAGCTGGAGCCGCAGGTGCTTGTTGTGTCACTGGCTGAATCGCATTTGATTTAGCCTTCTTAATAATCTCTGCAATGCGTTGCTGCATTTCAACAGGTAGACCTTCGGTATTAATATTTGTCATCAGAATTCCTCGTTAGCATCTTCAACTTTTTTCTTAGCCTTAGTGGGCTCTACATGAGCACCACGCTTATCGGTACCACCAGCTGGTAGTCCTTTCTCTTCTACTTGTTTACCATCGAATGGATCTTTACCTTCAAAATAATTTGGCAACCAGATGGAATCTTTCTCAGATGCCCATTGCTTTTTGATCTTGTCAGGTACAGGGCGAACCTTAGGCATGATCGTGTAGCGAGTATCTAGACCAGCACCTTTCTTAGAGATCTTAATTGAGAAGTTTGCGAGACCTTCTTCTGTCCAGGTGTAGTCTTCAACTTCTTGAAGCACTTCAGTCAGTTGCTCACGAATAGATTTCTGCTCAATGAACAGAACTTCTAACCGACCACGTGCTGCTGAGGTAGCAACCCATGCAAGGAAACGACGAGGCTTGACGTAGGTTCCGTCGATTTTGGGACGGTCTGCTTTGGACCAGTCGGTCTCACGGGCAATGTCAGGAGGGCTACCAGGGTGAGTCCTAGTAACGACGTAACCATTAAAGCGGAGGTCACCGGTCTTCGGATCTTGAATCTCTGAAGCGTACTGCCAACCAGTGACAGCGTGGCCTGTTTCGTAGCATCCAAGCAATCTAAATTCTTCTGATTCTCCATCTTTAAGTGAGCTAGGTTTCCAATACGGCTGTGCCTCTTTCGTTTCAATCTTGTCTTTTACTTCCAGAAGTTCTGGAGGAATAACTTGTAATGTCATGTTTATTATTTTGTTGACAATACAAGCATAAGAACTAAATCATAATTATGTGGGGTAAAATTTTTTTAGTCTATTTTAAGGTCGCACGTGAGCTTTCTAAATAAGTAAGCATGGATTTTCGTATAGCCATGAGTTCTTTATAGCAATTAGATTCCTTTGCTACATTGCGCAGTGCAGCGTCAGGCTTGATAACGCTTTCAATCATTAGATCATAAGCCTTTTGTAGGTTAGTCATTGTTAACAAGCAGGGAGAATTTTTCCAGAACTAGTCTACACATAGCGAGTTTGTAGTTGTTAGAATACGACAAGCGAGAGTAATAATATGGAGCAGGAGTTTCCTGTTCCTAACTATGATAAATACTTTGTGGATAAAGCAGGGAATATTATTTCATATGTCAGGAACAGTAGAGCAATAATTAAACCACGTCAGATAAAGAGTTCGCAGGAAGGAAGAACAGCAGTTTATTTGGGAAGGGGTAATCAATTTATTACATACCGTGTAATAGCAGCTGCTAAATACGAAAGGTGGCCAGAGCCATGGGAAATAGTTCGACACAAAAATGGTGATCGATTTGACAACAGTATGGAGAACATAGTTCTTGGTTGCTCATTATTAAATGTAATAGACGACATTGAAAAAGGCACTCGTCAAACAAATGACGAATACCTAAATGACGCTATTGAAAGATTAATTCAAATACGAGATCAGAACCAGTCTGGATAATTATCTTCTGGGTCTAACCTTGCATATTTAGTAATCGGGCGTCGGATCCTGTTCCGCATAGCCCGCTGCTTGTCCCGACGACGGGCGACCTCCGTTAGTTTTTGCGAGCTCTTTTCGAGTTGAGAAGTCATTGCACACGAGAGCCCGATAAGGGCTGTCACCGTCGTCTTTGCGATATTCACGGAGATATCCTTGGACGCAGATAGCACGCCCTTTGCGGAGTCTGTCAGTGAGTTTATTCTTACGTTGTTCATGGAGTTCAAGGAATAGCCAGGTGGTTACATCTTGGTTATCGAGAGTGGTGCCAATCTTAGTGGCAACAATTCCGTTCTTACGTTCTTTAACTTCATCAGATCCAAAGAAAGCATTGCCAAGCACAACTTGATTACAGTACATATCCTTAGGAATGTTCTGTTCAATCGTTGTAACGATTAAGTCAAGGGGCTTAGATGTATCATCAGAGAAAACAATGTTGCCTGTTATCAATGCACGTGTGCCTGGTTTCCAGTCGAGAAAGTTCTGAAGTTTAGGACCTTGTCTGTCGTAACAGAGGATTCTAAATCTAACCTCACTTGTAGGACCATTAGCGGGCACAACAGCGTTAGCGCCGCAATAGTCAAGCCCATAAGCTTTGATTGGATCACCAATGAAGTCTTTGAGTTCAATGGTAGCTGCTATAAAATTCATTCTGAGTTAGCTTTATTTTGTTCGCCGTTCTCAGTGTAAGAGCTAAGTCAATCATCTGTGGGGTCAGGATAGACATCATCGCAAGGATTCTTACGTTCTTCTTCAATAGCAAGCTTAATGTTAGCTTCCATATCAGGATTCTTGTGTTTCTGTGCTATGGCCAAGCACTCTTGTAGTTTCTGCAAGCGATTCATGTGATCATTTTGGTATCAGCAGTAGGGTCAGATTCTGACTGAACTTCAGAAGCAAATGATGTATCAACATGACCTTGAGTTTCTTTAGGCTGATCGCCAAATTGATCATGCATTGATAGACACCACGCTTTAATGTCTTGAGAAGTAGCAGTGAATTTAGATACACCCATAACTCTCCAAGCATCTTTCCAACCTTCACCTATATCGTAAAACAATCGTGAAGAGTTCTTGTAATAAGTGATGAATCGATTGGGACCTTCTTTAGTTCGGTGATACTCAAAAGAACAAGACAGAGTATTACCTTCGAATTCGTAAATCTTCATTATGTTTTTAAAACGTAACTTGCAATAAGTACTCGTATTTGTTTAACAGTTAGTTTATCTAACTGCTTATCAATGTAGTCAAGGAGTTTCTGTTTGTACTCTGCTTTGGTCATGGAAGTTATATTCAACTCTGTCTAGTTCAAGTATTTGCTTAACGTGATACTTTCGCCAGTCATCTATTGCAAGCAGAAAGCCTGCAACTAGATTGTCACTATATTCTGGTGAGTCATGCTGGCAATCTGCAATAAAATCTGCAAACTGCTCTGCGTAAAACTCTTTTGATCCGTATTTATGTGTCATTCTTCCTCAGTTGTTTTAATTTTGCCATATAAGTTTGGGCGAACATTCCCATAGCCCGATCTGATATCTAAGACCTTTCCTTTTTGTGGCTTGAGTTTATCGTGGTAAGCATCAAAGATATCAACCTTAGTATAGCCACGAACAGCGTCATATATGATGCCATTATTTAGCTGATACTTGACAAGATGAATGTCAGTAGGCAGACCTTTATGGTCAAAGTTATCTGGATCAACTCCAGTTGTATGGACTTGTATTTTTGACTGTTCTTTCTTTGTAAAGTCAAGCATTAGTTATAGATTTTTCAGTTATGAACGATGAAAGAGTTGCAAGCAGAACAGAAGCATAGATATCTCTTCTGTCTTCCTCTAATTCAACATCACCTTGAGAAAATACTCCTACAGATTCAATGCACGCAAGCATAACTAAAGAGTATATAAAAGCAATTAGACGTATATTGCGAAAGTATTTAAGCATATTGTGGAAGATTTTGGTTTGCAGTCTCGAAAAATGCAGGCATCCTGCTAGCTCTAGTGTCAGATAGACCTAACGCCTTACCGGTGGTGTAAAGACTATCCGAACATCCCAACCAGAAGTTTGACGAGAGATGTTTATGATCTGCTTCCCCTTGGAGGGATTGAAGCACCCAAGCGACCGTAGCTCTTCTAAGTTTATTGAGTTCTTTGTCAGTCTTAAGACCGAGCTCTTGGCAGACGATTGTGTTGGCAGCGACGTGGGTTGTTTCGTCTCGGCTAATGTCTGCAGAAGTGGTTCTAAGTCCGGTATCTCCAAGGAATCGGAATATGGGCAGGAGCACGAAGAACACAGACCGTTCGAGGACAACTGCCTTGAGGACTGGGTGCCTGTCGAGTTCGAGCCACGCTTTAGTAATCCTCGCAGCTTCTTTCTCAAATTTAACGGGGATCTGATGTGCTTCAGCCGCGAAATTAAGTGCGAGGTCATGTTTCTCTTCATCTTTTACATTAGAAAGCAGCAGCTCTCTGCATCCTTCGGCCTCAATACCCTGAGGTAGATCACCCTTCATTGCTTCAGCAATAAAGTCACCTACGGGAATCTCAAGGCTACGAAGAGCAAGAGCACGTTGCACTGCTTCTTCGCCACCAGCCAACAGCTGACCAGCAGAGACTTGAACTGGTGTCCAGGTACGCTTGCGCTGATGGAGGTGAATGTATTTAGTTGCTGCTTTGGTCATTTGAATATGTTGTAGGGTTTACTCTGCACAACCCACACATGTAGTGGGGTCATTAAATAAGTCGTAATTAGCGTCAGTATCATGATCTTCAAAAATATCAGAGAAGTCAAAGTTGAACTGATCGTCTAAAGCAACCATGGCATCATCTTTGGCCTGCGTGTTCTGATTAACTTGAAGGCTGTAATACAGTGAGGTCTGCGGTGAAGCTAACCAAGACTGAATAAAGTCCTCATCGTATTGAACAACGTCTGACCAGCTATTGAATGAATAGCCATGGCTGAGGCCGGTGTCGTGCATCATTTGAACGATGCCATTAACTACACGGAAGTAGTTATCCCAACCGACCTGATCTGCAGTTTCTACGTTGCCGTAATCAAACTGTTGAACGCCAAATGTAGAACTGTCCCTATCCACGGTGCGCCCGATTGGCGGTGCAATCTCGGGGGCTGTGGTATAGCCTGCTCGGTCTGTATAACGGTAAGAACAGGAAGCAGTTGGTGCAATTGCAAATGCCCTGTCCATATTGGCAGAGCGTGCAAGTGATGCAGCAACAGAGAAACCTGCGCTTAGTGCTGCTACGATTTTAGTAGCCTTAGGAGTCGCTTGAGGTAACTCCTCAAGTGCATCAGCAAACTCGGCATAAGTCACCTCTTCTAGGGCAAGAAGATTGGCTAGACCCAACAGACCAAGACCTACTTGACGGTCTGCTTCTTGAATCAAATATTCGCCAGTCTTTTCAACACCAGTCTTACCGTGAAGCTCAATCAGCTCACTCATACCAACAGCGAATGCGGTAGAGATATCTTCAATACGACAAGCGCCTAGGTTCAGATGTTGTAGCAAGCAAGTGCCCCGTGACTTAAGAAAGACTTCAAGGCAAACATTTGCGAAGATACGCTTACCGTGTTGGTCATAGCGAATCTTGGCAAGCCAAATGTCACCACGAGCAATGCCTTTTAGTATCTCGTTTTTGACATCATCCGTAGATTCATTCCAAAGAGCAGTCGTCAGATTGACGCAACGCTTGGCCCATGGAAGCTCATGTCGAGGTGTTGTAACAAACTCAAGTATGTCACCATGAGAAATATCAAGATGAAGAACCACAGCTCCGTTCTTGTACACGCCACCTCTGCGGAGTTGTTCATTTAAGCAGCTGTAGATTTTTCCAAATGAGACAGGACCCGAGGCAACCAAGCCTTTACCATTCTCTGTTCCGCTTGGCCTAACATCGGATAAATGTACAGCAACTCCTGCTCCGTAGCGTAGAGCGTGCGAAACAAATCGCCAGCTTGCTTCGATTGAGTCTTGGCCATAATCCATTGAGTCTTGAACATTAATCACCGTGCAGCTCACGGGTAAGCGACTTTCGGGATTATCAATCCAACCTTGGACCCTACCCGTTCTTGCTATTAAATTGTTTGTATCTGCTTTAGTTTCCATCATTTGCTTGAAGTATCATATTGAAGATTGCTAAGTGGCACCAGGTCATACAAATCTGGTTTCTTATAGTTAGGTCCTTTAAGAACCTTACCGTCATCACGGTAGATTGGGTTGCCGTCATCATCTAGCTTACTCATATTAGATTCATAAACACGTTGCATAGCTGTGTCTAGATCTAACCCGTAGGCAGCAGCGAACTGATAACAGACAAAGACTACGTCACTTAGTTCTTTGAGTACTTCGATGTGATTAGCAGGAGTGTTTGGTGCTCCCTCTAAGTCACGTGCAGCTTGGAGAAACTCATTAGCTTCTTCTTCAATAAGACCAGCTTGCATATTGAACAGACGTTCTTTGACAAAGCCATACCTTGTCATTCCGTCAATCATCTCTTGATTGAATGCTTCGCGAAAGGCGATAGCTTGTTCTAGTAATGTCATTTATATTTTTCGGGTTTCTTTAGTGTAACCATTGAACGTTCTACTTTTCACGCAGGGTTATACGACCCCTTCCAAGGTCATATTCACTGAGTTCAACTGTAACTTTGTCGCCGACAAGAAGTTGAATCTTACGTGTGATTAAACGTCCTGACGCACGACAAAGTGCAGTGTGACCAGCTGGTTCATCCAGAGATACATTGAAGTATCCATTACCACTCTCTTTATAGATAGTGCCTTTGGTCTCGATGACCCCTTGCTTACGTTTGCTCATTATTATTCCTGTGTCGATTTTTTTGTGCGATACTTATTCGCTTGCGAGTTTCGGCTGATTTTGGTTTAGACATTCTCTTGCGAGTTTCAAGAGATTTCTTTTTGCCTAACTTACATAGGCTCATATTGCGTCTAGCTTCTGGAGGAATTGTGCGACCTGTAAGTGTCTTACTTATCTGATGCTTTTGTTCTTCAGATATAGTTTTACCTGAATGAACTTCAGACATACGAGCACGGAACTCTTCGCTCCGTTTGTTACCAGATGTGCCTTCCCCGCCGTCAGTAAGATTTCGTAGTATCCCCGTGCCTAAGTCTTTACGACCGAGCACAGCAATCATATAAACCTCGTGCTTGAAAGCGTCGGCTTCAGATAATCCTGTCTTAAGAAAAAGAACTCGTGATTTATCTGCGGGGCAAGGACAGTGGCGATTAGAAGTTCTAAATGCTCTTGGACCTTTACCTTTGCCGATGTAATAAGGCGTCTTATCTTCTCGTAAATAGGCGTATGTATAGTAGATATTCATACATCTATTCTACCTAAAAGGTAGTGATAGTGAGGGATTTAGCCTGCTTCTTCTTGCTCATTAGTTAGTCCGTAGTATGTATATGAATTCACGTTTGCGTTCTCAAAATCCGCAGTCGCTATAAACTCTTCTAACAGATGTTCAATAAGACTGGGTCTACAATCAATAGTTAGTTCAACTTTAAATTTTTTCTTCAACATATTCTTCAAGCCAGCTGTCTTCAGATAGTGGATAGTCATAGTCATCACCGCCGTGTTGCGGTGTGGGGTCAAAGTCAGCCAGGTATTCTTGGTATAACTTGCGTTCTTCAGGTGTCATTTAGGAGAAATCGGTAGAGGTACATTTAAATATTCAGCTTCTTCTATTAATTCAGACTGGGAGTATTCAGCCCATCCGTCATCTAGGAGTCGTTGAGCAATTCCAAAGATGTCTTCTTCAGATAGATCTTTTAAAAAAGCATCAGTAAGTGCACAATTAAGTTCTTGAACTTGTTCGTCTGTCATTCAGGAGGATTTGCGTAGGTGTAAGCGTCGATGGTTGAGTCAAGATTTTCAATGATTGCATTCGCGCCAATGAATCTCTCGACTGCTTCTTCCGTATAGTCACAGTCTTCGTCTCCGTCTTCATCGAGACGGCAAGAAAGTCCCTCGTAGGCCACAACCAAGGTTGGTGTTTTAGTAACCTCAAGTTCCTCTGCAAGGGCTGTGTAGTTACCGTTAGGTGCACGTAGAGGGACGTAATGCAACGTGGCTCTCTGAGCTTCAGTAAGGCAACTGACGTGAGCTTTTAGTCGCTCACATGGTGGGCAATTGGGTTGTGTGAATACATAGAGCTCGTAGGATTTCATCATGATTCGTCTGGAATAGAAAAGTTTTCACAAACGGCATCGCATAACTGCTTAATAACTTCATCTTTGTATTCGACTTCACCAAAGTGAGATTCAATAATACAAGCAATGTCATGCATTAGCTGCTCACGTGCCATTAGCATCTGGTGTAAGTTCATGCTTCTGTGCCATTTGTATAGTAAAAACCTCCAATACAATTACTGGGGTTTGAAACAATAACGTGCCTATTATGTTTGTAGGAACGCATACCATGATGATACACTAGCATCACAGGTTCGCCTACATTTACAGTGTCAAGTCTTGAACACAAGATAGTTTTAATCGCAGGATCCTTACGCTTGTATTGCATCTCAGCTTCGTAGCCGAGGTGCTCATCTTCTTCAAGTGTTGCTGGGTTAAACACAGCTACCATGTGTGGTTCAGACACAGGGATAGCTTCCATCTCAGTGATGTATGGATTCATTTGTTTGATCTAGTTTTGTTGAAGGTGATAATGATTTGGTCTTCAGATTCACCGTTTGAATGCAACACTGACACACGCCTCCATTCTCCATCGAGAATGGAAGCGAGGTTATTTAGTTGTGTTTCAACGATGATTACTGTTTCAGCATCAGTCATTAGTCAGTAGTGATTAATCGATACGTGCAGTAGGGAATTTGACTGAGAAGATCTAATTCTTTTTCAGCAAGATATTGATCTTCAAATGTTTCCATAGGCTTCCACCATTTGGTTGAGCCTTTTGAATCGGTGATGTAACCGATGTGCTGCTCAATCACATAAGTTGTCATGATTTACCGTAAGGGTCAGGTGTCCAGTTAAATGCAATGTTGAAAGCGTCTTGGACATACGCTTCTTCTACTTCCTCGTAGCCTTTGTCTTCAATGTCATGAATCAAATAAGCATTAGTGTGAATGTATTCAGGAATTAGAATTTCTATTTCGCGTAACAAGCGGTTAGCTATGTAGGCACGAAACTTTGTTTGCTCTACAGCAGATAGTGTCATTTAGAAGTAGCAATTTTTTTTGATGTCTCACATAGGAAACCAGAAGGAAATACTTCCTTCAAATCATCTTCTAATTCGAGCAAAGTTTGAAGTTCGTCTGTCTTGCCGTGCAGGTGTACGTCCATGAAATCGAGTGCATTGATTACTGCTGTCCACTCTCGTTTTGTAAGCACGAGGTGGTGATTAATTACTACTGTCATCAAATAACCTCATCATTGGTGTAGTCCATCCAGTCATCTAGATCTTCTGACTCAGGCTTGTTGCCATAGTCAGCGATGTAGTTAGGTGCCCAGTTGATGAACTGATTGACAGACATGATTGCGGCACGCTCGTTATTGCCATAGATATGAACACAGACTTCATATCCGAAGTAAGTGCTTTGTACTCTTGTCTCGATACCTAGTTTTTCTATCTCATAGATCAGGTGAGTGATCGCTTGAGGCTTGTAGGTTACTGTCATAAGTTTGCTTGCAGTGCAGAAAGAATTACGATGTTGTCTGGTAACTGCTCAAGAGCATCATCGATTGCTTCCCGAACATTGGGAGCATCAACAATGATCTCTTGTGTGTAGTCAGTTTTATCGGTGTAACGGATGCGATACTTCATAAGCCTTTAAGCAGGTCAGAAGCAGCAACCGTTGCTTTCATTTCATTAGGATCAATCAGTTTGAGTGGTGGTAAGTAAGACTTCTCAGCTAAATACGTAGCAATCTCAGCTCTGCTAGAGACAGGCATATAGCCAAACAAAAGATTCAACAGTTCGTTGAGATACTCTTTAGGCATCTTTGGTGAGTCTTGTGCTAGCCCTGCATGGCAAAGCTTTACTGCATCGACTAAGTCTTCTTTGAAGACACTTATGTATTCAGATTGAGTCATGAATTATCTCTTTGTAATCGTCTGGGTATTCGTAAAAATGATCGAGTAATGCGAGCAATGTATCAACATTGGTTTGCCCAGGGTCAATATCTATGTGTAAAAGCACAGCGCGTAATGAACGCCGTGCCATAGATAACTGACCTATATCCTTACGGAACTGAGGAAACTCAAAAGTCGGCAGCTACCGTCACAGTCGGCTCAGTAGTAACAACAGCTTCTTCGACTGGACCACCAGTCAAAGCGTGAGAAAGGATCTGCACAGAGTCACGCATGATTGTCTCGACAAGCTGCTTGTTGCCATCAGTACGTGCGTCACGCAGTTGCTCATACAAGTCATTGTCTGACATCTTGGCTTGACCAACGCGGATGCTACCGAAGCAAGGCTTCATCTTGGAGTTACCTTTCCAAGTGTCGAGGTTGAATGGGCAGGTGAGATCACCGCCGTTGAACATGGCCATCAAGCCATTGATGATGCACTGAGACCAGATGGTTGTCAGACCACTGGTGACAAGCACGGTTGTGCCCTTAGAAGACTCAAGGAACACATTGAGCTTGGTGGCATTGAACTCACCGATGTCATCAGCAACACTGATACCAGTGAGTGTGACGTTACCCATACGAGTGAGAGGCTTACCAGACTGCAACATCAGTGCAGCAGGCTCATTGGTGTCACCTAGGTATTGAAAGAACACTGCATCGGAATCCTTGAGGACGCCAATGCCAACCATCATGTCAACACTAGAGTCACTACCGCCAGCAAATTCTGCGACAAGTGCTGCTGCTGGATCGATTGTTGCGGTGCTAAGAACAGTCATCTGTAGAAAAAATATAAAGGAACAGATACCCACGAATGGGCATTACGAACTACAGCCCCCGGTAGGGGGCATAGAAGTTATTTGTTTGAATCTTGTAGAAGTAACAGCTGATAGTCAGCTTGCTGCCGTAGCAATAGCCATACAAGCAGAGGAGAAACCTCTTCTGCTACGCATAGCTCTTCTACTTTATTTTTGACGCATTCAAGGACGTCATAGACGTTGCTTACAGACGCTGCCATCAGGCAACATCTGAAGTGACTAAGCCTTCAAGCTCAGCAAGCTTTGCAATTGAGAGATAGTGAAGGACAGTCCAGGCTTTCTCGCCTGAGATTTGCCATTGATCGCAACTGTATTGAATCGTGTCTTCAATTATTTCAGTCAGCTCTTGAAGCTGCTCGCGTGACATTTCCATGTGATTTGAGATATAAACGACAGACCATTCGTTGGTCACTTTTTAATCATAGCCCCCAGTCGGGGGCATTGGGTCAGTATTTACCAGGAGTAAATGTTAAACATCAGGCAAGGTCCTCCGTAGAACCCGCCTGGAAAATTAAAATACATAGTTAAACTCCATCAAGTTTGTCAAGTGCGTCTTGTGCTTTACAAGCGCGTCGCTCACTAAGAAGCGGAAGCATCAGTTCTAAAACAGAACGAACTTCTGCAGAACGACCAAGTCGCCACTGCCAAGTAGGTTTCCAGTGAGCTGGTTTAGCTTTGTAGCTTTTGGGACCAATGGTGCCTCCGAAGAGTTGTTGCATACGTTCAAGAATATCCAAATCTGATTGGGTCATTCCAATACGAACTGAAACACATTTAGGGTGAAGAACAATATAACCTTCACCTTCAAAAACACCAGTGGCCCACGCAATATCGTGGGTCATAGTATTAATTCCAACCCACTTATTCTAACAATAATAGGCGCTAGTTGCGCCCATTAGTTAAAAGATACCAGGGATAATATCGCCTGTTAGTGCATAGGCCCCAATGGCTGCAATAACGCCAAGCATTGCTAGACGACCGTTGAGCTTTTCTGCGATTTCGTTGTGTGTCACTTGGACCTCCATGATTTGCATTTGTGGTTCTTTGGCCCAGAGATTCTGTTGGCCGCGTTCGTTACTTGTTACAGTCATTTTAAATTTTATCTAGATGATCAAGAGTATTGAGAGCTTTGTATGAACGACGCTCGCCAAACCAAGGTAATAGTTTAGTTAGCACGTCGTAGCATTGTTCTTTAGAAGTCACTTGCCAAAGCCAGCAAGGCTTGTGATGTGCTTTGTACTGTTTACGTTGATATACATTACCTCCTAGCACTTGTTGAATGCGGAGAATAATATCGTAATCAGTCATTGCAACTTGAAGGGCTGCACTGCTGGGTCTATTTGGGACAAGGTTTATAGAACCTTCTCCTTCAAAAACTCCAGCTACCCAAGCGATATCATTCACTTAGCCTCCTCTTTAGTATCACTTAACAATTGTAGTATAACTTCATAATCGTTATACCGTGGGTTCTGAATAGATACGTGGTGGTACATATAGTAAGCCACTGCATGTCTCACATCATTCAGTTGTTCTTTGTTTAGGTTCATTGCATTAAAAAAGGCCCTATGTAATAGAGCCTAGTTGAATTAACCAATAGATGGTGCAATCAAGGCCACAGGTGTGGCGCTAGTTGACGCAAGATCGAGCGGGAAGTTGTGGGCGTTCCTTTCATGGATCACTTCAAAGCCAAGATTGGCACGATTCAGAATGTCAGCCCAAGTAGGGATAACATGATCTTGAGTGTCAAGAATTGACTGATTGAAGTTCAGTCCATTCAAGTTTGCCGCCATTGTGCTAACGCCCAGTGCTGCACACCAGATACCAACAACAGGGAATGCTGCCAAGAAGAAGTGAAGTGAACGAGAGTTATTGAAGCTTGCGTATTGGAAGATTAGGCGACCGAAGTAACCATGCGCTGCAACGATATTATACGACTCTTGTTCTTGACCGAACTTGTAGCCATTGTTTTGTGATTCGAATTCAGTCGTTTCACGAACAAGTGAAGAGGTAACAAGTGATCCATGCATTGCAGAGAACAGTGCGCCTCCAAATACTCCAGCTACGCCGAGCATATGTAGAGGGTTCATCAAGATGTTGTGCTCTGCTTGGAAAACCAACATATAGTTAAAAGTGCCGGAGATACCAAGAGGCATGCCATCGGAGAATGAACCTTGACCGATAGGATAGATAAGGAATACAGCAGTAGCAGCGGCACAAGGTGCAGTAAAAGCTACAAAGATCCAAGGACGCATACCTAAGCGATAGGAAAGTTCCCACTCACGTCCGGCGTAACACCAGACTCCAATAAGGAAGTGGAAAATAATTAGCTGATAGCAACCACCGTTGTAGAGCCATTCATCGAGAGATGCTGCCTCCCAAATCGGATACATATGAAGACCGATTGCATTGCTGCTAGGGACAACAGCACCAGAGATGATGTTGTTACCCCACAGAAGAGAGCCAGAGACACCTTCGCGAATACCATCGATGTCCACAGGTGGAGCAGCGATGAAAGCAATGATGAAGCAAGTAGTGGCCGCAAGCAAGCAAGGGATCATCAATGTGCCGAAGAGTCCGACATAAAGACGATTGTTAGTGCTTGTGACCCAGTTGAGATAAGAATCCCAGGTATCCTTAAGGGGATTAGACCTGGGCGTGAGAATAGTTGAAGACATTTAAATAAGACATTGTTTGTGTATTAAGGCGAAGTACTCGGGAGGTTATCCCTACTTCATAATTCTACACGTTATGTCTTGATATGCGCATAAGTGTTATTACTTAGTCTTGGAAGAAAGTTTCAGCAAAGGATGCAACTTTCAAGTCATCGAAGTCTGTAGGAATATGACGAGATAGGCGATTAGCAGGACTGATACGGCAATCATTGATTCTTGCATCTGCAATTAATCCGTTTAGTTGACGTCGCTCATTTTGTGTGTGAGGGTTTCTGTAATGGTTGTTATCAAGCTTTGCTTGTCTGTAAGTTCTGGACATAATTCACTCCGTTTCGTATAGCAGGAGCATGGGATTTGCTCCCGCTTATTTACACTTTATCGCGGAACACTAACCGTTGTGAGTTACAGAAACGTTACGGTAGTTGTTGCTACACCAGGACCCAGCAGACCAATGCGCTTAGCAGCGCCGTAAGAAAGGTCAAGCTGACGATTACCGATATACGGTCCTCTGTCGTTGATGCGGACATCCACGCATCCCGAATAGCAGACACGAAGTCTTGTACCAAACGGGAGGGTTTTGTGAGCGGCGGTGTTGGCATACATATTGAATGCTTCACCGTTGGCAGTTGTCCTGCCGTGGAAGTAGTGAGCGTAATAGCTAGTAAGCATGGTGCTGTTAGCTGCGTTGCTTTTAATAGGCAAAGCTGCAGACAACAAACATGCACTAGCAATTAAGCCAGTAGTAAGTTTCTTTAACATAACAATTAGGTATATTTAACTACGCACTAAGTAAGTACGAATATAAATGTTAGCAAATCAATGAATAGTTAACACGTAAGAATTGACATGTTAACTATCAGACAAGCGAAAGTAGTTCTTTAAGTCTCTTTTCAGCAGCTCGTTTTACTGTTACAGTTGAATCTTGAAGTAATTTGATTAACAAGCTTTTGTTTTCAGTTTGTTTTGCAATTCTTTCTCTGACATGATAATACTGATGACTTGCTAGCTTTTGTTCAACTAAGGCAGGTATACATGGATTTTCTGAAAGCCTAAGAGCAGTATTAACACCACAAAATTTAGATTGTGTAATCCAGGCAAGTACAGCAGGGGACTTAGATCTGAAACAGAATTCTAGTCGATCATTAAAAGTTAATTTAGAAATTAATTCATTCAACTCATCTACATTGATAGCTGCAAATTCGGTAGTCATAGTTTTATATAAATAGATTGAATGATAAACAAGCTGCAGTTCACCTCATAAGCGAACTGCGAAACTTTAACTACGCACTAAGTAAGTACGAATATAAGTGTTAACAGATAGTTAAATACTGCACGGGTGATCAATTCCCGTGGCCCTTGTGATCGGGACTTAATGGGGATGTTTAGAACAGAGCCCCGACTATTTGATTATAGATCAGTAATCACTTCTTTGGTCTACGATCCTCAGGATCCTTGTCCATTAGATATATAGCGATGTCTGAAATGTATTCAATTTCATCCTTCTCTTGACGGGATCGAATCAATGGAGCGTGGGTGTAAACTCTCTCGCGTGGAGAATAGTAATGTGGCATAGGTGTGAACATCATGATTTAAACAAGAGAGAGCATTTATTTGTAGTAATCAATGCTTTCGTCCTCATCCATCACAGTTGTGTTATCCGAGGTAGAAGAACGCCAAGCTTCTTTAAGGTTGTCCCATTCAATCTCGTGGACCTCCATAGGACAATCAGCAAGCTCAGCACGAGTCACTGACTCAAGCAGTTCGTCGTGATCTTCAGGAAGTTCATCACGTTCGACAGTAAGAACAAATGACGTAACAACGTCATACATAATCTTGATTTTCATGATTTATAGAGTAAATAATTAACAGACATTTACACCTTCGATAAATTCATATCGATAGACGCCATATTCACAGTCACACAAATCACTTGCGTGATGTGCGTAAGCACGGGCAGTACGTAGGTCATCAAAGAATAATTGACGACTTGGACAGGAGTAGTCATAAACTGCACCTGTACCGTCATACGCTGCATCGCCACGTATCACTACAAACCGAGCGTTTGCCCGAAGGCAGGATTTACGCTCTAGTTCGTGACACCTCTGTAAACGAGCGTCATGGGAACGGTCGTGATTGTATTTATACGCCATATCAAACAAGACGGAGACTAGGCCGTATTGAGAATTGAGTAGTAATTTTCATAGAAGGTTTGAATTTCTTTAAAGGTTGCGTCTGATTTCATACGGTTAGCCTTGTGAGAAATAATCCACACATTGCCTTTGACATACCCAAGTTCTGGACGTTTGCGGTCAATAGTTGGACTAGTGTCGCAAGTTTTGCCGTTGCCAGAAGTAATTGGTATGCCTAGAAGAGGACAAGTGTCTGGTATCTCAAGGTCTCGCCAAGTAATGTCAAACGGAAGGTTGTTATCTTTCGCACGACGCTTAGCGTGAGAGACAAGGTTATAAAGTTGTGTCTTGCTTTGACCGTGATTACGGGAGCAAGTGGAACAACTGCTAGGTTTGTCACTAAGCCAGCGTCGAGCACCTATTTCATAAGTATTACCACAGACACATTTGATAGTAAGTTGGTGAGACTTGCGTTTATCTTTCCAATGTTCCATAACTTTTTGAGTTATGTCAATGATTGTCAAGTTATCACGAGTATCACCTATATGTATCTGTTCAGAGACTGCAGTAAATCCTTTTCGTATAGTCATTATCACTTAGCTTATACCTCATTCTAACTAACTGGAATGTAATTAGTGAGGTAAAGTATAAATGAAAGACCACATTAGACAAGCGAAAGCATTGCCTCAGCTTCTTGGATAGCACGTCTGCTTATAGACAGACCACCACCAAAGTTAGCCCTAGCAAATTGGCGACGTTGCTGAGAGCGTGTTCCAATCTGCGTGCTTGTTTCTACTTCGGTGATACTGTTCACTGCGCTCCACATCGTGTAGGGAGCAAACTCACGCTGACCTAAGCCACCGGTATAGGCACGACGGAGCTTTGGATACTTACGTAAGTCATCGATCTGCTTATCTTCAGGAATCTCACTGGCGTAGACACGCTCTAAGAGTTCACGGAAGTCAGCTTGCTCAATAGGTGTCTCGGCAAACTGACGGAATAGTTCGATTTCATTATTGAATGTCTCACGTGCAGTATCGATTGACTGAATCAGTTGATCGAAGTTGTCATTAGCACCAGTCTTGTGACGGATGCTCACTTTTGCAGTAGCAGCAGACATAGCTGCAGCAAGGGTGTTAGTGCACACGACACGGATGTTAGTGAACATTGCACCACAGCCAGTCTTACCGTCATGACCTAGGAAGCCAACGATGCGGCGTTTGACTGTGTCACCACGGACGATGTCCTGCGTCGCACCACGGAGTGTGGCGGTAAAGCAGACTTTGCCTCCGTCCTGTAGAACGACGACGGTGTCCATGTCAACCTCTTCGCGGATGAACTCCGCCATGCGTAGGAGACTTTCGTTCTGTACGATTTCGTACTGCTTACTGACGATGCCAAGCAAGTCTTGGGTGTCAGTGCGGACGAGACCGTAGGCACCTGATGGCTCACTTGTGAAGCGGATAGCTTCTGAGTCAGAGAGCGGATGTCCGATGACTTCTTTTGGATAAGTAAGCTCTCGTTTCTCGACAGTGAAGAGTGCGTTCGCTGTTTCAAACGCCTCTCGCGCTGGGAGTGTGCCTTCGGTGACAACACCTTGGCCATGCCACGCACGCTCTCCGTTGGCCAACCAGCCGGATGTGAAATTAGCAGGGGACATTTGATTGACATATATAGGACAAACCCCAAATGGGGCACAAACGAATAAAGCCCCCGATAGGGGGCAATCTGAAGGTATACATGCGACAGTCGAATGTCTCTATTTAGTGTTCGACTCTGCACATTTTGAATCCACATTTACAGTTCTACATTTGTGCTGTAAATGATTTTTTATGGCTTGCATTATGCAATCTTGGAGAGTTGTATCGTTCGCTACAGCATGAAGCTTGAGCTCTCTATGTATGTCCGGTGGAACCATCACAGTTATACGTTTGATAAGCCCTCGAAGAAGCAATAAGGATATGTTACAGCTCTATGAGGATAATGAGCCCGAAAGTGCGAAATTTATCAGGAAAGTATTAACAGCACTGCAGTTTTACAGTTTTACAGTTTTACAGTTTTACAGTTATACAGCTTTGACAACATCAGAGACCCAGCGACCAACGCCTTCGTCATCGACGACGTACTTACCCTTCTTGCGTAGGTTCTTAGCGTTAGTTGTCTGACGACAACGGCGTAAGTTCTTAATGCGGTTATCTGCAGGGTCACCGTTGATGTGATCAATCACATATTGACCAGGGTCCTTACGGTGAAACATAAAGTAAACGATGCGATGTAAAAGGAATTGATGATATCCTTTGACATACAATAATTTGTATCCTTGGGCAGTCCAACTGCCTAAAGCATTGAGCTCACTGGGTTCTGCCCCTTTCTTATATAGTCCACCAGTAGAGGGATCGTAATCAAAAAGAGAGAGCAAATGTTCTAAAGGAGGTAGTTTTTTGTGTTTCTTTTTCATCTTATAATCGCTTGATATGACTAGCTTAGCAAGCATTTGTATAATGTGTGAAATAGAGTTAAATACTACGCTGCTACACAAACTACGCTCGATTCTATAAAGTACCTTTTTTAATAGGCAGTGGCCTTCCCTCTATAGATGTATTTTTTCAGAAAGGGTTAGGAAGTAGCGTAGCTAGCGTAGTTTTGTAGTTTTTAGTTCGTAGGTTTAATGTTAAAGTCTTTGATAGCTTTTTTCTTTTGATTAGCAAGGAACGAAGAAGCTGCTTGTACAGGGGCAGGTGGTTTTTCATCAGCAGAGATATCAGAGCCGTTGAAGTTCAGTGCGCCATCGTCAAACCGATAGTTACTGTTGTTACCTATTGGATTAGGCGTGCCTTGAAGCTTCAGTTGATAGTCTGTATAAAAATCATCAGCGCCACCGTAGATATCTTGTGAAGTCTTACCAGAGAGAATGTCGTTCTCATACTTACCAACACGTGCTTTAGCCTGTTGGATTTCAGGTGAGTGAACGACTTCTTCTTTTTCAGTTATAGGTTCAGGAGCTTTTTTAGGGTCTGCATTAGCTGTCAGGTTATCAAATAAGCCATCAAGTGCATTAATAGAGAGACCGTCAGGATTTCCTTCACGTTTTTCATCAGCAGCTTCTTGCCCTTCCATAGCAGCATAAGCATCCCAAACCTTATCAGAATTGCGAAGTTTTTCGTAGTTATCGTCTGTCAAATAACCTTCACCAAGTAAAGCATTTCCTTTGGTTTGATTATCATCTGTTGCACCTGTGGATTTATTAAAACCAGATCCAACATCACTACCATCTGCAAGACCAAAATGATTTTTCAAATCATCAGAGTTCATTGAGTTTCGAGTATAGTTTTTACCATCCCAAGTACTTGTTGCAGTACTAGGTGCATTATTAAAGTTATCAATCTCATCTTGATTAGAGACAACATTATACGTTTTCTTACCAAACTTAGTTGGACCACCAGAGGCATTGAGTGAGCTCAGTTGCTCGGATGTATAGCTAGAGGGGTCAAACCCTTCTGTTGAATAGTCATTAGAAGAGTTGTATTTGTTCTTAGAAAGTTTGTCGTCAAGGAATGCTTGTGCTGCATCTTTATTAGCACTGTAGGAAGTTTCACCTTTATATACAGACATTGGATAATAACAAGAATATATCTATTCTAAATTATCTGAAGTTGTTTAGGACAAGGTTCTTTTTGTTAGAAAAGAAGTTCTGTGCTGCTTCGTCAGATTTATTGACAGGGTCAAACGTGCCATTAGCGAAGTAATTGTTATCTGTAGTGTCTACGTTATTAGGTAAATCTAAGTTTAGGTTAGGAGTAGACTTCTCTCCTTCAGTACTATTACGAGCGTCAAAGTCTTGGGTGTAAGCACTTAGTAAATCTTGATCATTGCCGTACATTGATTTAGATGTTTGATCATTAAGTATTTCACTTTTGTATTTAGCCACACTTGCTTTAGCTTGTTGAATCTCAGGTGAGTGTTTGATAGGTTCAGGTTCAGGCTTAGGCTTAGGCTTAGGCTTAGATTTAGGGGCAGGAGCCGGTGCTTTTTGAGGAGCAGCTTTAGGTTGAGATTCTTTACCGTAAATAGTGCGTTGCTCTATTTTATAATTTGTACCATCTTTACCGGCACCATAGCGAACACTAACGTCACCAGTGCCACGTGCGACCATATTATTGCCACCTGTAAAGCTGTAGCCCTCCTTAAGTTGACCGTACTTATTGTAGAAATCGTTATTACGATTAAGTCCAGTATGTGCAGTACGCCTTCCCATGATATTAACAAGTTACATGTTTAATACAGACATTATATCTAGTATTAAATGACAGTTAAGTAGGCAAACCTTCTTTTAAGAAGTTACGGCAGTAAGACATTCCATACTCCCATGCATAGGGAGGCATAGCATAGCTAAACGCAAAGAGTTTATCTTTTGCACGTTCCAAACGTTCTATACCTACGGCTTGTAAGCAGGCAAGAGAAGAACGGAGAAACTCTTCATAATCTTCGTCAGAGCCCTGCTTCATACCGCTTACATAATATTTGCGAACCAATGCCATAATGTCTTTGGTAGGTTCAGCAAAGTCAATCGTTTCGTTTTCGAGAACAATCTGCATTCGTTTGATAGAAGACATACTAAATCCCATAGCTTTGCGGGTGTCTTCAACAGACAGAGCGTCAGGTGTTTTGTCGCGGAAGGCGAATTGTATAATTCCATTCGAAGTTTCAATAATTCGAAGGATGGCTAGTTTATCTAGCTCTTCGTCAGGCAAGCTTTCGAATAATTCAGTCCAGTTATGTTTATTAGTCATATTCAGTAGTACTTATAACGAGGCATAGCAGATTCGAACTGCTAATAATAGATAGACAATCTATTGTGATAACCGTTTCACTAATGCCCCAATAAAGCAAGTCTAGCTACTTAAATAATAAGTAGTGACCTGCTTGTGTATTTAAGTCAGAACGGAACGCCAGTGATAGAAGGGTCATAAGGTCGAGCCGTATCGATATACTCTTTGATACTTTTCAGTGTCTGATAGGAGTAACCATAAGCTCCTGCATATGAGGCAGTGCAGTCATCCTCTTCAGTAGTTTCAGAGAATGGACGAGGGCTACCACAGATGTTGATAGCACGAACGAGCATTTCATCAATACGTTCGAGGTTGAACGATGAGATGAGGCAATAAGATTGTTCCATAGGAAATATAGAGAACACAAGCGACTAAACCGCCCGATAGGGCGGAAGGGCTGTTTAACTGAAGCCACTCATAAACTGTGAGGCCATATGGTCTCTTAGTTGATTGATACGGTCAGTGTCATATTGTTGAAAGTTGCCGCGCTTCTCTGCTTTCTTGTAGTAGTGAAGAGCATTAATGAGAATCGTGTAGTCTTCTATAGATAGAGAAATATTTATGTTCATACAGTATCAATGAAGGATTAGAGCAGCGGCTATAGAGCCGACACAAAAGCCAGAGAAAAGGGAAAGAATTGTTGTGGTATGCACTGTTAATATATCAATTACTTTTCTAATTTAGCTCTGATTTTTGTAGCTTTTTTAATAAGCTTCTGAGCGGTGTCTCTATCAACACAGGAGTCAGCTTTAGCGTAAGTTTTCGCAAGCTTTTTCAATTGTTTATGTTCATTCATAGGTCAGGAGTTACGGATGCAGAACCGATAACGGTGTCATATTTTCCATCGTAATCAGGCTGCTGTGCCAATAAATGTAAGGGAGTACAGTCGTGAATTGCTTGCTCAGTTAAGCCAGTGATAAGGTCGTTGCCTTGCTTATCAATACTTTTGTATAAGCCAAAGCGTGTCTCGACGACACGGTAGGAGCCGTGTTCACAAGTGAACCAGGCATAGTTATCAGTAGAAACAGTGAGAATATCTTTCTTTTTAGTCTTTGTAGCAGTTGTCATGAGTTGTTCTCCTGTGTTAATTCATTTTTTGTATACAGATTCCATAGGATCGCGACCGGCTAAATTCCAAGGATCGTTATCTGGATAAGGATAGACATACATGCTATAATATCCTGTTGATAACCATTCCCAGAAATCTTCACGACAACAGTTTTCCGTATCAAAACGAGCGTACCAACAGTCTCCAAAGTTAACAATCCCGTAGATAAACTGTTCCCAAGTAGTTGATTGAGTCATTTCCAAGTTCGAAGTTTTACAATGCTAATATTAGTTAACGCTGGACTTTATATACTTTTTCAGGGTGCTGATTCCAGTAGGCATCGTTAGTTCTCAAGTGAACTGCATCGATACCTTGTAAGTTTTCGCTAGTTTCTTTAATTGTTTTTCTGGATTCATAAGTCAGGTGTCACAGTAGCTTTACCTATAACGGTATCGTAACGTTTGTCATAGTCAGGCTGCTGTGCCAGTAAATGCAGAGGAGTGCAATTGTGAATTGCTTCTTCAGTTAATCCAGTAATGAGATCATTATTTAGCTTGTCAACACTTTTGTATAGACCAAATCGAGTTTGAACTACGCGATACTGGCCGTCAGCACAGGTGTGCCACTCATATGAATCAGGTGTGACAGTAGGGATAGTTTTAGTTTTAGTTGGAGCTGTAGTAGGCATTGTCTGATACGGCTGTTGTTTACTTAAGGATAAGAAAAAATCCCTCCGTTAGGAGGGAAAAGACTCAAGCGACAGCTGGAGTTGGGTCTACTGCAGGAACGGAAGTGCCAGTCCAGAATGAACTTTGGCCCTTATAAGCAAGCGGTGCCTTTCCTTGTGCTTGCCAGAAGGACAGAGGAAGACGCACAGTTTCAACACCGTTGTCAGAAAAACGACGCTGTGCTTGCAATAGTGCAATCACTTGATCAACTTGTGATACAGGGATTGATACAAATCCAGAAAGCTGAGGAGCTCTAGGATTACTGTTGTTGCCGTTGAAGAGAACAGCGTTGAAGTTCGTGTTAGACATTTAATTATTAATAATGGACACAGATGAAAAAAGCCCCCATATAGGGGGCAATTGATGTCATCCAACAGAGGCTTTACAACCACGAACCCAGGTCAGCTTGTGCTGAAGGGCTTGAGGTGTTTGATAAACCTTGATCAGATACTTAACGGAGAACCGAGTACCTGATTCTTCCTTGAGTTGCTTGGCAATAGGAAGCATTGATTGATAAGCCATTTGAGTTTCGTGACAGGAGAAGTTAGAGCGTGTACGGGTAAAGCGTCCAGTAAAATCTTTTCTGGAACGGTCAAGGATATTTGCAGCGTTCATGTTTTTGTATATATACAACATACGTCCATCGATTGATGATGAACACACTGAAAGAAAGCCCCCGTTAGGGGGCAATGGATGTTATTGATTAAAAACTAATACTTTTGGTCCAGATGTATGTTTAACAATTAAATCATGAAAGATTCTGTTATCAAATAAAACATCTGAATTTCCAAAGTAAAATTCAGTTATTGGCATAGTAACGAGGTGGTCGTCGTTAAAAGCGTCACGATAGCCATAGTCATTGGCTAGCAATGGACGAAGAATTTGCTTAGATACTTTTTCAAGACTCTTAGCATCCATATTTAACGAAGTCATTTGCAAAACAGTGACTTCTTTGATGAGTTTGTAATTATCATGTCGAGAAATCAATGTAGAGACTCGTTCAAATACATCATTAGAATACCCTGGTTTTAAGTAACTACATCCATCGTGAAAATTAATTGCGTAGAACTCATCTATATTGTTAGACGAGTTTGCAGAAGAACGTGTACGTTTTAGAGCATGTTCAAACTGCTCTTTGATTTCTTTACGAGTAGAACCCGCTGTAATAATTCTGTGTCTAGTGTCAAACTCAGCGCTTTGAAAAGATTGCGTTGCGTTTGTTTGCGAAGATAGAGAGCCGTAGGAGGCCATGCAAAAGATGCAAAGTGCAACCAAAAAAATCCCCACCGTTAGGTGAGGAATTAGATGTTATGCAGCAGAAGACCTACGACGAGTCACAAGGTGAAATACCTCGCGATTAGTTGTGGACTTAAGCTGACCAAAAGATCTCCTACCAACCACAGTTGAATGAACAATTGTGGGATTGGGAGCACTTGTTGCTGGCTTAGACTGTGAACCAGTAGAACCGATTACCCCAAAAGATACAGTGTTAGCCATGAAAGTGATTCAAGCGAAGGAATATGGAATGTAAGTTTCTACACTTGCCATGCTCTGCATGAAAGTCTGTAGATAACTTTGCAGCTATTTGACAGTTTTACGTGCGGTGCCAATGTCACACGCGGCTCGGCGTTTATACTCTTAAAGATCCGCTTGGGCGAGTGTTGGGTGCAAAGAATGTGCACTAAAGTACACAATGAACTAAAGCCCCCGATAGGGGGCAAGAGTTGTTACTCAGAATCTGACTCAGAACCTAAGATGAAGTCATTGTCCATGCTGATGTCATGAACAAGGGTATAGATAGCTTGAGCTTTACCTGCATCACGAAGGAGACAGGTAGCAAACTTAGTCGCTGCTTCATCATTGGGACCAGACACATCAGACATAATGTCTTGAGCGAGATCTGTGTGCCATGTAACCCATGACATTGCCATAGCAAGCATCATGCATTTTTCGACCATAGGGTCTTTGCACTTACGAGTCATGCCACGGAGAGTTTCCATAGCAAGTTCTCCAACTTCAGTTGCAGTGAGACCGTCGTAAAGAGGCTCTTCAACTGAAGGTTTAGCGTTCTTAGCGAACTGTTCAAGTTCAGACATAGAGACTGAATTGGGTACAGATTGAGTCATTTGATATAGACAAAGAACACAATGAAAAAAAAGCCCCCGTATAGGGGGCAAGTGTTGTTAGTTAAGATCAAACATAAAATATATGAAGATCGTTACACAAAGGAAATAGATCATTGATCAAACTTCTGCTAACCAACGGCCAGCATCGTGTAACTTTTCACCTATAAGAGCAATAACGAGACCGACGTTATGTAAGCCGTCACGTGCGCGTTCACGTTGCAATTTCCAGTCAATGTTCTTGACAAACATAATAGTGTCAGGAATGACTTGAGCTGGAGGGAAAGCAAGTGCTTCTTTATTAGAAGAAGAGGTAGTCATTAGAAATATCTAAAGAACAACCAAGAAAAGAGCCCCCGATAGGGGGCAAAGGTTATTGGAACTTACGGTTACCCATACGATTTTTCTTAAAAGAGTACGTAAGGATGACACCGGTTGAGAGGATACCTAGCAATCCGATGACTGCAAGGACAATAGTGTTGCTATCGTAAGTAATCATTAGGAAGAATGGCGGTATGGGTATTGAAGCTGTGAATACATACGATCTTCTTCGATCATGTCAAGCAACATACGTCGCCTGTCATAGTGCTCTTGGAAGATCTCTTCGTATTCGGGTGTACCAACAGCTTCTGATGGGTCTAGAGGTAAGTTCATGGCAATATATGAATGAACACAGTTGAAAAAAGCCCCCGATAGGGGGCAATGTATCAACCATAAGTTGGACAGAATTGACCTAAATACAGTTCAAGTGTTGCCTTAGGGAGGTCTCCAAAGGCACCCCAGCGTCCTGTACTGCAGTTGATGTGAGCTACTTCAGTAGCATTAGGATAATCAACATCTCTGATAGCAATAGAGAAGTTACTAGAGGAAGTTTTTAGATAACAAAGCTGACTACCGTCACGAGTGCTGACACATTGACCTTGACCTACTTGTGCTTTAGTTCTTGTGGGAACAGGAGCAGCATTAGTAGGGTTGAAGTCATGGATACCTGCAGAGACTGGTAAAACAGAGGCGGCAGAGAGAACGAGCGCCGAGATTAGAGTTTTCATAATTTGTTAGAGGAGAATAGTAGGACTGCTTCTTTATGTAGGGGTCTTATTAATGTATTATTTGAAACACCAAGCTTTGACTAAGCTAGCTAATTCGTTAGACGAATAGTGAGCTGCGCCAGCAAATGCTTCTAGTTCAATTTGATGAACACGAGCGGGATAAAGACTTTTAATCTGATCAATATGACCAGATCTAAGTACTTGTGATACCCACTGTTGACGTTCAGTAGGATTGATAGCTAGTGGAGCAATACCACGTTGATCGCCACGACGTAGAGCTGCACAATGCTGAAGCACATGCATCGTTTCATGGCGGACAGTGTCATGCGTTTCTGCATCAGGTTGACCTGAATAGCAGATAGACATAACTTTCTTAGTGGTATATTGTCCTTGCCAACCTTCGCTACAACCAGGTGGATTGTAGAGAACGGTTATACCGTAATCATCTAGAGTTTCTAGAAGATTGACAGTACCAGCATCGACTTTAGCGAGTGCAGGGATGGACATAGAAACTACGGCCACTGCGGCAGCAGCCATAGATTGCAATAGTTTCATGGATGTTTAGAGATAGAGTTCATAACAGCGATCTGATATATCGTCAGCTTCTGCTTGTGTAAGAGTGCCCCAGAGAACAGACTCGTTCACAGCTTCAGCTACCTCTTCACACATCAGCTCGTCATAACGAGGAGTAGCTTGTGTAGATAGAGGTAAGGCGATAGACAGTGCTATTAGTAGGTTTAGGGATAAAGTATGCACGGCTTCTTTATGTATAGGCCCTTATTTAGATATTAACTATTTACGCGAATTTTGCGGGCGGCCTTTTACGACCTACGCGAATCGCACGACGAATAACCCCCATCCGGTAGGACAGGGGAGGGTACTTAGAAGCCAAGAAGCTCTAAGAGTTCATCGAAGTCACCACGATCACGAGCCTCATAGGATTCGTACTCATAGTGCATGGGAGTCATATCATCCACATTGATCTCATGATCAACAATGGCGATATTACGAGTGGAGTAGTAAGGCATTGTGCACTTAAGAAAGGCACAAAGGGAAATACCCCCTGTTAAGGGGGAATAGAGGGATCAGAAACCGGAACTGAAGAGTTTTACGTCAGCCTGTTCAGGACTAACGATATTGAGTAACCGACGCTTATCCTTAGACTTGGAAGCCATCATTGCTGTACCAACGCCAGCGGCTGGTAAAGAACTAATGATGCCTAAGTCAAGGAATGCGAAAGGTAAGGAGACAACACCGAGGCCAAGTCCAACCCAGAAGGGTGTCCATTCGCCAGTACGGTTAGCAACTACACCAGGCCAAATAGGACCAGTGAAGTAAGCACCAAGGAAGTAAGCCCATCCACGACAGCGAGCAGTCTGGAGGTCTTTCACTTGTTGAACCTTAGCCAGGTACTCAAGAGTTTCAGTAGAGGTGGTTTCAGGAGTTGATGTAGTCATTGAAGATATAAATGATGAACACAATGATTCAAACCCCTCGATAGAGGGGAATTGTTATTCTTAGTACAATAAATATACTACTAGTTATGTAAGTAATGCGTAAGCAAATTATGGATAGCCTGCGAATGGCAGGACAGAAGGTAAGAAACTTCGATGATGCATACGCTAGTAAATTAGCTGAATACATCAGTGGGTTTAAGCCAAAGCAAGCAAGCATGGGACAAGGTGTCCAAGCAGCAGCAGGCTTAGTAGCTGGGGCACCAGCAACACGGAAGTTTGCGGTAGAGGAGGAGAATGACATACTCCGAGCCTTAATGGGATATGGAGTACCAGCAGTTAATGCTGGAGTCAGGTACGGCGTACCAGCCGCAGGTTTAATAGGAGTGAGTTCCGGTATTGGTGCTTTGTACGATTTGGCATCACAAACACCAGTCATGGGCAATAATCCACAGTAAAAAACCCCCCCCGTGAGGGGGGAGAGAGTATTAGGCAGCTGCAGGTTCAGCTGATACAGGTTCAGGAGATGTATCAGTATTGAGGACAGTGACAGGGACAGGAGTCTTCTTCTCTTCAGCCTTCTTGTCCATAGCTTTGACAAGAGACTTAGCGTAAGAGAAAGAACCACCAACGACCATAGAGTCGATAGAACCGTCAGCTTGCTCAAGACCAACATCAAAGATGTCGTACTGAGAGTCAGTAGTTGATACACGCTCGAATAGACGGACAGAGACGTCTTGACCAGGGATTTTGAAACGCATGAAATACACAAGTAAATGAACAACCCTGAATAGGGCACACCGACCTAAAGCCCCCGGTAGGGGGCATAGTCTGTTAGTCAGTTACATAAGCAACTGCAGCACCAATGAATGCACATGGGAGCAGATACCAGAGGTGAGTAAATTGCCACATGATGAATGTGTGATAGGCATCAACTGTAAAAAACAGAAGGATGGAAGCAATAGCTCCAACACATGCACCAGTGAGGATAGATTGTTGAAGTGTCATCTGATGAACAGATAAAGAACACAATGAAATAAAGGCCCCGTTAGGGGCCATAGGGCTGTTAGATAGCAAGACTTAACTGTTGAACCAGTTCAGTTGATTGCTTCTTATAGTGATAGTCATTGATGAACTTAGATGTACAAGCATCCATCTGCTCAAGGTTGGCGAAGAAGATCTTCTTACCACGAGGACCAATTGCAGCTAGCCAACCAGAAGATAATTGACCGAATGTCCACTCAGAGATACCGAAGCGGCACTTCTTCGTGAGAGTTGTGTGTACTTGCATCGTTGATGAAGTAAAGAACACTAAGGAAAAAACCCTCCGTGAGGAGGGAATAGATGTTAGTAACCAGGACCGTAGTGAGTAGCAATACGATCAGGAGTGAGATACTTGTTAGCCACACAGTAATCTGCATCGCCTGCGAAGGCGCGTACAGATACAAGAGTGTGAGTATCAGCGTTATCGGAACACTTAGCCTTAGCGTGACTGTTAGTCAGAGCTTGTAAAGGAATAAGTGACATGAAACCGAGAGTAGCACCAAAGAAGATAGCACTAAAGGGCTTAATCATCTGCTTGATAGATATAGATCACAGTGAAATAAACCCCCCGGAGGGGGGGAATAGTTATTAACTAGCGTTAGCAAGCAGGGCTGCTACGTGACGAGGATCTGCAGCTGGGTCAAAGAAAGCAACTGAAGCTGCATTCTTGAGGGAAGCCTTGATCGTCTGACGAAGTGTAATAACTTTGAGGTCAGAATTAGTACGTGACTTCATGTGTAATTGAAGTAAAGAACACAATGAAATAAAGGCCCCGTTAGGGGCCATAGTTGTTACTCATCATCATCATCATCAAAGGAAATATAGGGCATTGCAGCAGGACCACGAGTCACAGCCCAATAAAGGGCAGGCATCGGTCCAGCTAAAACATGGGAATACTCAGTGATGTCAGTATCAATGATTGCATACCAGAAATAAGCCATTTGATTAATAAATAAAGATCACAATGAAATAAAGGCCCCGTTAGGGGCCATAAGTGTTACCACCAACCAATTTCACAGGTAATGGAAGGATTACCGGAAGAAGCTTTGATGGCATTGACAGTGTCGTTCAACACGTCGTAATGATCTTTGGTGCCCCTAAAATCTTGGTAGATTCGGTGCCACTTATCATCATCACGGTCACTTTCAGCATCCTCAAGCCGATTCTTAAGGATTTCAAGATCAACGTCTACATCGAAAAGTAGACTATCGAGTGCTTCGAATGCAGGAGTGCCCTCATCGATTGGAATAGATCCACCGGGAGTGGGGAAACCGTCCTCATCTTTGGTGAGCAGGTCGTACATGGCACGCTTGATATCGCCGTTGCCTAGATAGGCAAGTGGGATAACGGTTGGCTCGTCCTGAGAAGGATTCGCAACATAGAGACAAGCGCGGAAGTCAATACCCATCTGAGAAATCAGATAAAGAACACAATGAAATAAACCCCCGCTTTGCGGGGGAGAGGGATCAGACAACAAAGACAGCGCAACCACGCGGAGCAAGCCGAAGCCACCAGAAGGCAAAGACCACAGGCAGCAAAGGCATAGCAACGCGGGAAGCACAAACGCCAGGAGAACCCAAAGGGGATTCAGCAAAGACAGAACGACAACGAAACACAGAACAGATATAAAGAACACAATGAAATACAGGCCCCGTTAGGGGCCATAGATGTTACTTAAGTAACGAAAGGAAAGCACCAGGTGTTTGGTAACTTCCCTTCTGTGTAAGAGTACGGATATACTTACGCTCAGCGAGAGAGCGACCTGTGAGATAACTCAAGGAGAAAAGTACAGCACCGAATAACATAAGAATTAATGTATAGAGCACAGAGAAATAAACCCCCGTGAGGGGGAATAATTGTCACTCATGCCATATGAGGTAACGACTTCTAGAAACTGTGTTTCTTACTAACATAGTTAACTTGCGATTAGCTAAGTAATATGATGGAAAGGTTTCAAATTCAGTCATTGTAGAAAGATCTACTAAAGTAAACATCTCATTAATTCAAATAAAGAACACTCTCGAATAAAGGGGCGGCTGAGCCCCAAGGCTGCTGGCTGTTGGGAGGCCACTGGGTAGGCAGAGATAACACCAGAGAGAATCAAGAGATACTCACTGCTGCATAACAATCAACACCGCGCAGCCGTGAGCCACGAAGTGGCGAACATTAGTGGAACGTGTAAAAGGAACTAGGGTAAATACCTCTGTAATGACACAAGTAAAGTGACTACGAACCAAGGAGTTCTCCACAAGCTTGTGGAAAACTTAAGCATAACTGTGGAAAACTCCGAGGTGAGTCACGGTGCAATATATGTATCACAACCGTCACGACATGTGTCTTGAACGGTAGATAGATAAGGGAGGTAACTTGTGTCAACAGAAGTGAATACGAGTTACGAACGGAAGTTACACACGATAAGGATTCGTATCGAATAACATAAGTGATAATGTAACTGACGTAAACTCGTGTGAACAGAAGAACAAACGTGAGTTCGTGTAACGAACGAACAACGATTGTTAAATACACTTCAGCTCGATGACAAAGGACAAACAAATGTAAATGTAATTGTTAACTCGTGTTACTTACTTATGTGTAAGCAACTGTTAACTACTACTTATTTTTTTTGTTTGACCGCCAATCGAGGTACAGAGGGTATTAAACCAAAAACGAAAAATTTAGCATTTTTGACCTCCTATAGGGCGTTTTTGTCACAGCAAAAGTCAACAAGCAGGGGGGTCCGTTATATAGCATAATTTTTTATTTCAACTTTTTAGCACTCTATGCGGCGATCTGCTTTTTACGTAATGGTCGTGGCTGAAACTCTTTACTAATACTACGTCTATCAGTTGCATGAAGAATTAGATTAAATAGATCATGATCCTTGGTATTATAGCGATTAATAAGCCTCGGCTCCTCACGTTTAGCATTTTCAAAAGGACTTGAAGTCACAATAAGCTTTTGACGAACTGAACAATCAATCCAACTAAGATCTCTAAGTTTTGATGGCGCTACACCCATCTCAATCGCACCGTAATCAATATCAGTAAACCATGAATGAATCCAGTCAGCATGCAGCTTTTCACGATCCTTAAAATGCAAACATCGTCCCCCTTCACCTCTGCCTACATAGCGGACAACAGGAGGAGCACCCGTACCCGCAACATCAATATGTAGATAGCAATAAGTCAGACCAGAACAGCGTTCTTTACGAGGACGACGACCGACCCGAAGCTGCTTAGTCTTGCTTGATTTCCCACGTGTGTCTAAAGGAAGATTAACAGCTTCAGTCTTTGATAATCCTTTCGTCTTGACGCGATACATCAATGCTTCAGGTGATATCTTCTTTCTGTGAATCTTTTTGAACTCTGTAGCTAATTCCGTGTATTTTAAGTTTTCATAGTTCATATCAATTATGCCTTCAACACTTTAATATTAGCGAACTTAAAAAACAAATATGTGGTTGCTTGAAATTAATGTGCATACATAATAATGTAGTGTGCAGATTGTCTTAATAATCACTAGCTTTGGAGGCTGTGTTACTTTATAAATTGGGGAAGGTCTAGCCTGCTTATTGACTGAGGTTTAGAGTCAAACGCTTTTGCTACGGTAACTACGGTAGTTTTCTATATACCTGTTTATTAATGCACGGTCATCTCCCCCTACTATCATTTTTTTAGAAAGGGTTAGATAGGAGCGTAGCTAGCGTAGTTTTGTAGTTTGTAGAATAAGAGAATATATTGAACAAGTAAGATGTCAGCACAGCAGTTTTTAGATAACGCGATTGGAAAAGTTGGCGAAGTACTTTTTGGTGCTGATTATGATGACGTGATTTCAAAACCAAAAAAGCCTTCCAGTAAGCCAAACCCTTACTCCGCTAAACCTAATAAGGGTAATTTTTCAGGACAATCAAGGAATGTGTTTGATACTATCAAAGACAAGATAAAGGCAATGCCAGGCTCTCAACCTGCTAAACCAAATCCTTATGCTGCTAAACCTACGGGACAGCTAACTCAAAAAAATGCTGGAAGCTTGTTGGGTCTAGGAAGTATGACCACAACTGGTGCAGTAACAGCACCACTAATCCTTGGTGGGAGTGAGGACTCAAGTAGAAAGTGGAGTCGTCTTGGATACTCAAGTCCAGAGGCTTATCAAAAGGCAGTTAGTCAGAATGCTAATAAAGAGAGACCTATCGGCTCGGATACTTCAAGCAGTACTTTTAACAACACTGCTGATATAGACGCAAGGATAAAAAAGCAGCAAGCGGAGACAGCAGCAGCTCTTAAGCAGACCAAAGGTAATTATGATCATTCATCAGGTGGCTACACAGGACAAGTATCTGAAAGAACTATTCTTCCTGCAGAGGAAACTCGTGAAATTCCTGGCGGAGGTACACAAACGGGTAAAAATCTCGGCGGTGGCGGTACGCCAATCAATATGAATAGGACGTTTGATGACCTACTCAAAGGCTTAGGTGTACAGCCGTTTAGCTCTAACCAGTTGGCATCCACAATGTCAAACCCATATGCACAAACAGGTGCACAGACACCCGGCTTTGATACAAGTCAAGGCGACTTCGGTGGTAGAGCTGCTGTAAATTTCGACGCAGAAGGTGGAGTATCTGCAATTCGTTCTACAAATCTGCAGGATCAAGCGCCATTTAACCCCGGTGCTCCACTAATTGAAGGCGGATCGGAGCGAATCGCCCAACAATCCACAGGAATTTCTAGCGGAAGACTGTCAGATGCGCTTGAAGGGGTAAAAACGCAGGAAGCAAACAGGGAAATGACGCCAGAACGCCGTCAATTGATGGCACGTGCTGCATTTATGAGCGGTGACGACAGTATGTCAGGACTAAAAGCGCGTGATGCGGTAAATAACGTCGTATATGCGGGCGGTCAGCACTATGGTCGTGGCGCATTGACCGAAGATGGGAAGCTCGGAGACAAATTTAAGATTGATCGGGCCGATGCTCGCGATATATCCAGCGGTAAATCCAGTGCTCAGTCACTATTAGCCGCACATATCGATAAAAATAAAGATGTAAGCAAAGATACTCCTGCATCCGCACAGAATCCTTTATCTGCTGCAGGGTCTGCTGTGAAATCTGCATTTGCTGCAGGAGCAAAGACTGATTTTGCACTGAATAATAATCAAGGTGCGCCTCAGACTGGTGTCGGTCCGGTTGTGCCTGCCAATGTTATTGAAAACTACGATTTCAGTAAACCAGGTGCTGAAGAAGACTATTTTCGTCCAGGTGGAATTTTAGATCAGTACACTAAAAAGAAATAAGTAGCTATCTCAAACTTTCTACAATAGTGGAAGGTTTGATATAGCAATTGTGGCAAATTCAGATATTATGTTAGGCGCTCAGATCAAAGCGATCGGTAATGCCATTGGAATGAGCGAAGATCAAGTCATTCAGATGGTAATTGGCGCTCAGCGTAAGGGTGGACGTAAATTAGGCAGAGATATTGGAACAGATGAAGCACAAGCTGCCGTATTAAAAAGATTACAGAAAGTTAAAGGCGTAAATGAAGATATGCCAGGTGATATTGATCAATATCGCACAGTTTCAAATAATCAAGTACAACAAGGTGAAGAAGGTAACCAAGATCTACTTCAAAACTTCGGTGGGCGTGATGGTCAAGGGAATATCAAAGATGTGGAGCAGCAGCTGAAAGAAATGGCTGGAGCTGAGGGTAAAGTTGACCCTAATGTTATTAAACGCAGCAGATGGGATAAAGCTAAAGGTGCATTCGTAACAGATGAGTTCTATGCAGCGGATGGTGTGCCTATTCCTGCTGATTTCCAAGAAGCTGCTAAGAATAAGGACTTTGGTA
>Ga0181398_1000041_pt1 | contig 33973 bp, 20 predicted proteins | sample 21SPOviralmetaG_FD_130127 | JGI IMG/M metagenome (GOLD analysis project Ga0181398, IMG submission 130127) | Marine viral communities from the oligotrophic San Pedro Time Series (SPOT) site, San Pedro Channel, CA, USA - 21 SPOT_SRF_2011-04-29 | ecosystem: Environmental > Aquatic > Marine > Strait...
AGGTGTTCCCTTCTCACCAGGTTCATTAGCACAAGGGGAACCATCAGATTGAACCCAACCGGGTTTTCCGTCTTTTGATTTAGATTTACCAAACCAATCACGGAGACCTTCCTCACTTACAGTCTGCTCATTCATTTTATCTGCGTAACCAGCAGCAGCATCAGTGTCGTGTGCGGTATCAGTAATCTTTGCTTGCATCCAGGCAGGAATATCCTTTTCCTTTTTACCTAATGCCTTTCTCAACTTTCTGATGTTTTCTGCTGACTTTTTGAGTTGACTCTGTGCCATTGCAACTTCATGATCACCATTTTTTCCTTCACTTACCTTTTCTCTACCCCTACAATGGGATTTCTGAGAGAATCCTTTTGGATTATCGCAATCGATGGATTTTTTATATTTCGCACTCCATGCTTCAGAGACGCCACCTCCGCCGCCTTCACCACCTCCATCAGAAGAGGAGCCATTCCCGTTGCCATTGCCATTTGAGTAATTTCCATTCCCATTACCATTCTTTTTTTTACCTTCAGTTTCCTTTTCGTCCTGATGCTCATTATCCCGCATCAAATATCCACTGGACATTACATGATAACCTTTAGGAATTTTCTTGCATTTTTTGGAGGTATTACAGTAGTAATAACCCTTTTTACAGGACTTTGCCATTATTTGGTCGGAGCGTCATTATTATTTAGAAAACCTTGTTTCAACAGTTTTGACAGTTCCGTTGTAGATCCAACAAACAGTGCATTATTTGTAACATTACTAGGACCTTTCTGTACAGAATCTTGCTCTAAATCTTTCACTTTCTTTTGCAAATCTGCCAACTTGTCGGTAGTATCTGCAACACTCTTAATAAGTTGTCCAGCAACTTCATATGCTCTAGGACTTGCACTTTCTCCTGCAAGTTCCATAATTCCATTTATTGCTTCTTGACCTTTTTCTATGAGAGAATATAGATTGGCACGAGTATATTCATAATCTTTAGTTATATCATTTCTTTCCTGTTTTGGGGGAACAGGTTTTATTGGTTTTGATTCAACAATGCTACTTTCAATATTAAGTGCATCGTCAATGGACTCATAATTATTACTCATGATTATTAAATATCAGTTTGTCTTGTGGGACTATATTTCTTAGAATCTGAGAAAAATTCCCAGTCCTCATCGAAACCAAAGTTGTCACCAGGTTGGAGAAGTTTATGATCTACCTCATTGATTACACCATCATCATTTCTATCAATCTTGGATGTTGGTGTAACGGTGTAGCGCATCTCACGTTTAGCAGTCTTCTGATCAGTGCTGGTATACATATCAACTTGAACCTTACGGATAAGTCCATCACTGCTATCGGCAACAGGACCAAACAGATATGTTTTTGCTGTAAATTGCAATGTATAAATTAAGGATCTTCTTGTATCAAAGTTTCCTTCATAATCATCTTGAAAATTTACAGATTCAAGGATGATAGGAATATCCCTCTTTTCTCCAATAGAGTCAATTAGATCAACAGTTAAGTTGAAATGTGGTTGAAAATATGGAAGAATTTGCTCTAAAATTTGCAATGAATCATCATTCAATTTTGACATAATATTGAGTTCAAATCCAATATTATATGGAACGGGCATAAAGACTTTCTTTGCCTTTGTTCCATCTTCACAAGTTTTGAAAGTTTGAACTAAACTAGACTTTCTTGTAGAATCATAGGAAATGTTTGACATTTCAAATGACATTCTAGGCATTGTAATTTGAATCGCTTTATTCAGATCTGCCTGTTGGGTTATTCTTGCCAGGAACTTTTGACTAGGACCATATGCTAGAGGAACTTTCAGGTCACTAACATCTTTACCAGCATCATCTTGATGGCGGATATGAATATCATTGAATAAAGTTCCGAATGAAATAATAGTTTTCCTAACTATTTCGTGATAATAATATGTTCCTAACATTAAAATATCCCAAATGGATTGGTTTCAGTAAAGTCTAAAAGATTATCTCCGAGAGTTTCAAACTCATCGTTCTCGGTATATTTATCATAAGTATCATCTTGTACATAACTAAAGACTGGATATTCTGCTCCAGATGTTTGTCCAATTACAGTTTCTCCAGGATAGAATCCAATTGGTTGTGTAGAACCAATACTTACATTAGAAATCTTAAGAATGTGAGTGTCTTGATCATATTCCTTGACTCTTGCTCGTATCATAGACCTAGATCCCATAACAATTTCATTAAAGAGATATGTTCCAAGACCTGCTAAAGTTTCTGGGTCTGCAATTGTAACTGTTGGTGCGTTACTATATCCTCTTCCAGGATCTTTGACGTAAATTGATTTGAGAATACGACTGGATCCATCAATACCAATAGAAGCGATACCAACTGCAGTATGTGCAATACCACTTGCTGGTGGACCTGTAATGGTTACGGTTGGTGCAGTGCCGTAACCAACGCCACCATCTTGAATACTAAATCTAATTACACCTTGACCACTAGTTTCAATGGATGCAGTTGCTGCTGCTCCAACACCACCACCTCCAGTAATCGTAATTGATGGTGGTGTTGTATATCCTGCACCAGCATTTGTCATCAAAATCTTTTCAATCGAGGTAACTCTACCTCTTGTTGTCAAGAATCCAACAGCAGTAGCATTATCACCAATTTGTCCTGTTGGTGAAGATGATATTCCGATGATCGGAACTGAGGTAAATCCACTTCCATCATTATCTAGATGAATTGTTCTTAGATAACCACTTGGAGTTGAACCACTAATTAATGCTGTTGCAGTAGCAGTTCTACCAACCCCAATTAATTGAAGTGTAGTAATATATCCTTCATCCTGAACCTGAGTATCGATTGTTTCAATAGTTGTATCGATAACTTCGTCTTCATATTCAAAGAGTTCACATTTGAGTTGATAAACGTAGTTCTTTCCTAATTGAAAGAATGGATCTTCATGCTCAACAAATTTTACTTCAAATAATCTTTGACCTAATGGAAAATATACTAAATCTCCCTCTCTGGGGCGAGTAGGAGTAGGCATAATGGAATCATCAGTTCCATCATCTTGTCCTGCCATAAATGGCGCAATAAAATCTTCAAATCTTTCTTTAGATAGTGTAATGATTAACTCATCTCTTACACTTACCCCAAATTTTGTTAGGATATCTCCTGCTCCACCATATCCTTCAAAAGTATTGACATATGCTTCAATAGAAAAATTATCATCAAACTTTGATGTCTGTACTTCTTCAATAACTGTCTTTGTATTGACGTATTTTCTTGGAATATAAGTTACTTCAACACCATGAAAAGACAGATGCTCGTTTATTAGATCTTGGACTAATCTCTGTTCAGATGCAGTCCCTTGTAAGAAAAAAGGATTAAGTGCCATTATCCAATAAAGTCGAGAGGTGGCATTTCATATTCCATAGTCATACGAGATTTAATATCACTTAATTCTTGTTCTGCTTGCTGTAAAATTTCACCACCATTTAGTTCAATTCCACCAGGAAGTTTTACTCCTCGGAACTTACTAAGATTTCTTCCCCACTGACGCTTAATAACTGCTGTCAAATATCTCTTGACAAAACTATCATTATAAACTTGTGAGAATGATTCTGGATCAAGTGCTCTATAGCACTCAAGTACAATAAAATTACCTGCACTCTGCGATCCCCAATCTATATCCAAATATAATCTATCTTGCCTCTTATTAAATCTGATCTGTTTGTCTGTCGTTAATAAATGATCTATAGATTCAAGATATGATTTCGTCATAGAATATTGAAGAAGTTCAACTGAATTGAAATAATAAAGATCATTCAGGAACATTTGATACTTGATACTAAACATCCCACCAGAGATTGAACTAGTATCAAATTTAAAAAGTCTTTCTACTCCAATTACGGAATCTGGAACTTGTATGAAATTTGAGTTTTCATAGAAGTTGAAAGTAGTTGCAGCAATTCCAGTAGAAGTTGCTGTAGTAGTTACAATACCAACTCCAGTTTTACCATTTACTTGATTGCCAGATGCAATATCTACACCTTTTCCTCTATCAATATCATCTTGAGAAATTTCGTACTTGAGGTACATTTTCTCAACACCGTCATAATGACGCTCATTAAAATATTGAATGGTATCATCAACCAGATCATCAATTTGATCATCATCCACGTTGATTTCCAACACTGGAGCACCAAGTTGACGCAAACAATAATCTATTAATCCTTGTCTAGTTGACGGTTTTGCCATATTAACCTTCTAATTTTGCTTTGAGGTCTGCATTTTCTTCAAGCAAAGCATCAGTTTGTTCCTTAAAATCTTGTGCCAAAGTTGCTAACTTTGCTTCAAGAAGAACGTTTTGATTTGATACTGCTGCTAATTTAGAATTGTATATTTTAATGAGAACATTAACATCCACTTCACTTTGATTTTCCATTAACTACCTCAGAATGTGCCCCCATCAAGTGTTGAAGTCCAATGAGGTTTATTAGTATATATGGGAGTAACTGAGTTTGGAACTGAGGAAAGATTTGCAATAAATCCATTCGCACCTTCCTTTCTTAGATTCTGCCCTGCTTGGAATCCACCACCCTCTACACCAATCAGACTTACTGTTGTTGCACCAGAAACACCAGTCTCAACAACACCATATGCATTTGAAGTATCTTGTCTGATAATATCACCAGCAGATACTGTAATTGCAACTGATAACACTAAAGTTTCTTTTGTAATAGCAGTTAGAATCTGCTTAGAGGTTGCTACTGGGGTCGCTACTGCATTTGTAGACCTTTGAAGTCCAGTACTATCAAAATATGCAACACCACCAGTTGCATAATCTCCAGACTGATAGTAGAGACCTTTAATATCAAGGAAACCTTTAGTTCCACTTACAACACTATTTGCAATACTTGCATCAGGAACATAAACCCATCTTCTACTATCATCTGCGTGAGTTCCGTGATTATTAACCCCTGCAGTGCTAGTGGCAATGGAGTCATCCTCCATACCAAAGAATCCAACTTTGTTGTTAGATGCTCCAGAACTTGTATTGAAGGCGAATGAAATACCTCTATCAGTGTTACTATCGTATGCGTGGGTGATAGTTACCTGAGTTGTGGTACTGATACCAGCGTTTGTAGCATTACTGATAGTAATTGCTTTGGTACCAGGATTATATGCAGTAACTGTGGTACTATTTGGAATACCTGCAGCAGCAGTAATTCCATCACCAGTATTGATACCAACAATAGAATCAAGAATCAGTGAAGTTGCACCACTGCTGGCTTCTGCCATAACAGTTCTAGTGCTAGTTACATCACCAATATGGAAGATTGGATCATTGAGGGTAGAAGTTGTTGAGTTAACAGTAGTTGTTGTACCATCAACTTGAAGATTTCCCTTAACAATAACAGTACCTTCATTACTTAACCCATCAGGATATGGATCAATGTAAATGGTATCACTACTACCTGGTGTACTAGAAATAATATTATCTTCAATTTTAATTTGATCAAAGGTTGAGTTACCAGCAACGCTGAAGTTTCCACCAACGTTTAAGTTTTTCTCAATACCTACACCACCTTCTACAATTAATGCACCAGTATCCTTATCAATAGAATCTGTAGTAACATTGATTCGGAGATCTGCACCAGTATAAGTTAACTGGTTAACTCCGTTTTCATCATATTCAAATTTTGCATCTTTATCGTCGCCAAATGATAGGAAAGTATCATCTGGAATATGAATTTCACCAGAACCGTGAGGATCTAGTTTAATATCTCCATCAGTATCGGTTGATGAAATTATATTTCCATCAATTCTAATATTATCTACGTTCCACTGGTCAACCTTAAGTGATTCTGCACCACTTAATCCAGAGTTAGTTGCAGGTGCCATAATGGCAACAACACCTCTGTCTTGGTTTCTTGTGTTATGAGAAGCAGCTGGAATATTTCCAGGAGCGTGCTCCATCATTGAGGTATAGTAAAAACCACCAACTGCATTGGAGTTTGTACCATCGTCTCCAAGGAATATCCTATCTTTGTATTGGTTGATTCCCCCGTAACTACCAATACCAGTTACGTATCCAAGTTCACCCCATTGTAAACTGGCTGGTTTGCTAGTACCTGAGGATCTTTTAATCCTAATAATACTTGCCATGTCAGAAATTGCCTCCGTTGATGTCTAAATTCTGCGTTGCGCCCGGTGTCAGGGTAAGAGTTGCTTCCCATTTTCTGATGCTGCTGTTATACACAAGCACCATACCATTCTGCAAGTTTGAAGCACTAACATCACTGAGTTCTGCCAAAGAAAGTCCTTGAGCACCTGCAAGAGAAGATATTACCTTTACTGCTGGTTGTTGACCTACTCTGACTTTAATTTCAGCCATTGATTATATACAGATCAGAATGTAAATATATTTATATTCCTTGAAGTCCCAATCCACTCACAACTTCTTGTTGCTTTAGATATAGTTTTGCATATGATTTTGCAATATCTCTCAAAGTATCATTATCATCGCAGGAATCAATCTCTCTGGATAATTTTGCATATTCAAAATTTTTAGAAACTTTATCTAATATAATATCATTTGGGTCCATTTGCTATCTCCCTTAGTAGTGATTTAATTTCTTCAATATCATCTTTAATTGTATCAAGTTCCTCTCTTTCTGTCTGCCTTCTTTTTTTCATTCTCATATATTGAGAATAACCGGCACTATCGGTATTAATGATAGCGCCAGTGCTTTTATCTCTGAAGAGATTCTGCTCATTTTCAACCTGTATTAGATCTTTATCTTCCATATTATGCAAGAGCAATTGCTCTGAAATCTTTCAATTGTACTGGTGTTGATTCATTAGTAGACGACATAACAACTTTAATTGCAAATGCCGTAAACTGATCAACATTATTTACACTGAATTGATATTCACTAAATCCTTCTTTATCATCTGCAGCAACAAAAGCATCTGCTCTTCCGCTACTCTTTTCAGGATCAATTATGCGATCTCCAAATCCATCACCATCATCATCAATTAGATTATCATATCCAGGGAATGGGATAAACTTCTGGTCAATTTCGCTAGAATCTGCTTTAATTAATTGATAAAGAACGCGGAAATCTGCATCCTCTTGTCTATTTGCTGCAATATAAATCTTGAGACTTGTTGCAGGTTGTGCAAGAGAAATTTGTTTGGTTACAAATACTGCTCCGTGAGGATCATTTTCAATTAGATTTGCTCTAGAATCATCAACATAATCTTTTACCGGTGCATTGGATTTGTTTCTACCAAGTATAAATGTTGCATTCTGAATATCCATTACAGGAGATAGATTTTCATCTTCACTTGTAAATTCAACTCTCATAGATAGTGACTTATTACTTGGAAGCACTCCAAGTCGTTCAATTTCATTAACTTTTGAAGCAACCATCCTAGGTGTATCGAAATGTATAACCTTGTTTAAAGTTATTGGTTCAAATCCTTGATCAATAAAGGAAACCTCATTTCCGCCAGCACTTGTTCCAGATACAGTTCTGATCAAGGAACTTGATTTAGTTCCTTTACCTGGAGTGATAATATTAAACATTGCTTCAATATTACTGAACTGATAATTCTGGGAGATTCCAACCGTGTTTCCACCAAATCCTTTTCTAGACTCGAAGTTAATCATTCCAGATCCAGAACCTCTTGAAGTCGGAGATGCTGTGGTTCTATCAAATTCAATATAATAATTATCTAGATTTGAATTTTCATCAGTATAATATGTTGCTGGGATGTTATGTGAAGTATTAATTCTTGTTAAAGATACTCCATTAACCTCATAAGGTTGGATGAATTCTCCCGTAGTATGTGAAGACTTAACAGAATTTCCTATTGCTCTGGCATCAATCGATAAAGTGCCCGCATCTCCTGCTCCAGCACTAATACTATTATAGGAAATGATTTCATTATTAAGAAGTGCATAACCACGACTTGTACTGATTCCTTCAAAGGTTCCAAACAATGACGTATTAGCAACAGCAACTACACCATCAGTTTCTCCGAAAGTTCCTGTGATGGTAGTTTTTCCAGTATCTGGAAGAATGTCCTCAATTGAGATCTTATTATTTCCACCATGATGTGCATGATTATGTTGCTTGATTCTGAAAATATTTCCACTGTAAATATCATCAATTAAAGTGGATGATCCATTAACAGTAACATCAGCAGTTACTCTTGTTGCTTCGTTTGAGGGATCTCCATAGTAGAAGAGATTTAGAGTATTTGTGAAGTTTTCTCCTTGAACATTGGTTAAGTAGAGAGTATCTGCATTTCCAATTCCAGTAAGAGTAAATCTAGCACCTTTACCTGCTCGTTTTGTTACTGCCATAGTTGACGTAACAATTCCAACAGTTTCACCTTCAACATATCCAGTACCAACAGTGGTAATATTTACACCTTCAACACTACCAAAAGAGTTAATGGTTAATGTTGCTTTGGCACCAGTTCCTTTACCAGTCAAAGATACTAAATCAACATTGGCAATTGATGCACTAGGTTTATAACCAGTACCACTACTTGCAATTGAAACATTCCCTGTTCCAGAAACTGATGGACCACCAAGATTTTCAACAATTCCATTAACACTTGGTGCTGTCGCACCTTCAGCAACTTTTACACCAGATATAACACCTGCGTTAAGTGTTCCAGAAACGGGAAGTTTTAATTTTCTAGGCAAACCTTCGATTGGATTGTCCTCAAGAATAGCAGAGTTATCACCCTTTGGAAGTATGTCACTATTGTAGAAGGTAAGTGCTCCAGAAGGAACAAACTTTGCTTTATACAGTTTGAATGTTAAATCTTGATACTGACTTGCAGTCCAAATTGTACCATTCTGAGATTTAAACAGAGAACCGCCAATATATTGCTTAGTAACAACCACATTTTGAACATCTGGAAGATTTGTTGTTCTAACAGTCTTCTTGCCCATGGTTGCTGTCCACATTTCATATCCATCAGATGCAGGGGATAAAATAACAATAGCATATTCAGTATCTGCTTCCAGATAAACTGGTGATGGGAATCTTACTCTTGTAGCAACAGGTTCAAATGGATTTGCTTCATTGATATTAATCTGTTCAGGATTCAATGCAACCTGGGTATAGTCTTGAACCAGGAAAGATGTTGGCGTACCTAACTCCATAGTTCTGAGTTCAACAAAGATTTTTGCGCCAGGATCTTTTACTGCGAAAAATAGATCAAATGATGTTAGGAAACATCCCTTTCCATCTACAGTAAAGGATTGTGCAAGTGGATCTCTATGCGGTGCCTTAACTTTAACCTCAACTTCAGTCTTCCTTCTCTTTGGTTTGGGTGGATTTCTAACAGAAACCCGACTAGTCTCTTGTGTCAAGATAGTTCCAGATCCGCTGTAAGATCCAATTGCCTCAGAAGCAAATACTGTAGATCCAGGAAGAACTACCGTATTTGGTGGAACTGCAGTAACCTTAACTGTTTTAGTTCCACTCTTAACTCTTATTGCTGGTCTTGGATTTGAATTTGGATTCCTGAAGAAAAAGTTTGCAATAATATCTCCCCAGTTATCAGAAACTAACTCTGCCCTAGTAATAGTGCAAACTGCTCCACTAGTCTTTCCAACTACTTTAGCGCCCTTTTCAACGTAACCATAGAATGGTGCGGTTGGGTTTGCAAGCCATCTTACGCCAAAGTTAATGAGTTTAGATGTTGGAGAATATGTATCTCCTGGTCCAGGTCTATTTCTATCATATGGATCAACCTGATATTCTTCAACATAAACTGCAGGAGAACCCAATCCAGCACCAATGTCTGGTCTCGATTTATCACCAAACTTGTGGTTTGGTTTTTGGATTCTCATCACACCAATCTTTCTGCCAGTAGAATCAAAAACATCTGCATGTTCATAGATTCTGAAGGTTCCGGATTGCATTTCAATTTCACATACCTTCGGAATAATATCGACTTGCTGACTATCAAGATACAAATAGTGCTTAGAGTATGGTCTCAGACCATTAGCAGCAAAGAAAACATTTCTTGAGCGCATCCAAGGATCTGCTTCACCAGAAATTTTTACATCTTCAACATAATTAAACTCTCTTGCAGGTCCTTTAAGTTTTGGTTTAAACTTAGTTTTGGTTGTAATTGTTGTAGTAGTAAATGCTCTCTTCTTCTTTTCTCCTCTACCGCCACCTTTTTTGTAAGTAACATATTCAGTTTTCTTATCAACATCTCTAGTTACTGTTGCCTCTTGCTTCCACTGAGCACCTGTTGATTCAGTTCTATGATCATCAAGATATATTGTTCTGACCCAGTTATCAGATGCTGGATCCAAAACAACACCACCAACAAAAACAATAACATTAAATGGGTTTACATTTTCAACATTAGTAGCATGTGGTTGATTTAACCAATCTACTTCTTCATACTTAAGTGTAAGAAGATCTCCAGTTTTCTGAATGTTTGGATCTAATAATTTAAGATTTTGACTAAGATCGGTTGTTGTAACATCAATTCCTGGATCTAATGCCAATTCTGCTGCCATAGACCAGAAATCAACAGGTGCAATACACATAGCACCTTCTTTGGATATATCCACTGTTGACAAACGTGGATCCATCAATGACTTATCTCTAAAGTCACTAACAATAAATCCACTCTTAAATCTACTAAGACCGTTAGCATCTGTTACATCTAATGTCTTAGTACTCAGTTCGAGAAGAGATAGACTGGTTACTTCTTCTAGGTTTTCAATTCTATCTTCAAGTTTTCCAATATCACGCATCGTGAATCTTCTATTATCACGAAGAAGAATTTTAGGATCCTTGGTTGCACTATACAAATATGGAGGTAACAGAATTTGTGCAACTTCCATTGCATCATCGGTAAGAACTGGTGCCTGAGGAGTATCAGCAGGTTCTCCTTTAATAACTTCAATTTCACCCAGACGATTGATGCTAACTAAATCAATTCTAGGTAGATAGTAACTATACCCTAAGAATGAAGTTTCATCTGGCGAAACAACGTACTTATAATTGTATTCATACTGTCTAATATTAAATGCAAATGGAGACGCATTTGTAGAAGGATCAAACTCTTTGACTCTAGGTCTGAAGTCTAAGAGATCTGAACATCGTAAACCATTTGGCAATGTTGGGATATCACTGGTAAATCTATCCTGCGAATAGGAATTTACAGTGAAAATATCGCCAGTATTATTTGATCCAACTTTATATGAATCAAATACAATTAGCAGTTGTCTAGAAGGTACTGCACTACCCTTTCTTCTAATAATTCTAGAATAGTCGCAGAATTGATGACGATGACCCTTATCTAATCTATAATTTGCAGTTCTGTCACTGTAACTACCTGGTGTTATTTCTTGAATTACACTCTCGATGGCAGAATTTTTAAACTTGACGGATTCTCCAACAGAGAAATTATTAGTATTCAGTTTTACATATTCAATACCATTTGCAGTCGTATTTACAACTTGTGCTACTGCTCTACTATCCTGTCCTACAATTTTTTCACCCACAATCGCATTCTGATCCAAAGAAAGACCAGTTGCAAAAGTCAACTTATCAAGAACAGGTGCTGCAGTATTAGTTGATTCATAAATTGCACGTACATTTACAACATCAGGTACGTTCAGTGAAATTTCATTATCTTCAATTCTAGTTCCATAGAACTTAGAAGTTGTAAGACCAACTGTTGAAGTTGCTCCAGTAGTTCTGACAATTGATACCTTATTTGATCTTGCAAAGTCCTTCGTCTTGTTAGTTACACCTCTTTTCTTTAGAGTTGCCTGGACAGTAACTGCACCATTAGCAAGACCACTGAAAGTTACAGAGTTGCCGTTAGCACCTAATGCAAAGTTTCCACTATTAAGTGCAATTGGAGATCCATTATTGTCAGTAATTGTATATCTCTCAGCATCAAATGATTCAAAGAATACACTAGTAATTCCTGCACTTACATCTACAGCATCAGCAACTTGCAAAGTGAGAGTACCACCTGCAACAGTCTGACCTGTAATCTGTTTCGTAATTGTAAGATCAGCATTTGCTAAGTCAACAGTTGCAGTATTCTCTACTGGCATTGTTGCGTAGAGACCATTTGATCCGTATTGGCGGATTCTTGGAACCATCAATGAGAAATTATATTGACCATTATCTACACTGCTTTTGTTTACACCACCAACAGCTGTTGGTGCTGCTCCTAAAGTTACTGCAGTTCCATCAGCACGGATTGCATTGACAACATTAAAGTTTGGATCTCCACCTGTTTGGTACTTAATTATACTACCAAGTTTAATACCACCCTCACCATCTTGGAAGTTTCTTCCAGAAACTTTACCAGTATTACTGCCACTGATAACTAACTGATCCTTTACACCAAATCTTTCAAGCTCTTGCTCATAAAGAACAGTATCTGCAACGAAATTTGTAAGTAAAGCACTATTTAATCCGTTAGAATCTTGGAATACTGATTTAATATCTGAAGTATCATAGATTGCCATCCCTGTGATACCAGTCTTAAATTTAGGATTCTCATTGATGATTACTTGCTCACCAATTAAAAATCTTCCCGAAGTCTGAGTAAGACTATAATCATTGGTTGCAATAACTGAAACATACCCAGTTGCACCACTAGACAAACCTCTAATATATGAAGTGACAGGTACGTCACCAGTGGTATATGCGTTTGCTAAAGTTAATTTTGTATATGTTTGAATATCATAGAGATAGAGATCCCAATTAGTTGATCCATCTTTATAAGAATCATCCGTCACACCCCACCAGTAAACTCTTGCCTCACCAACCTTAGTTGATAATCCGGCACCAGATGCATTACCAGTGTTGGTATTTCCTGATGCATTTCTCCTTTCAGAGTATAATTCAATAATATTAGTGTTAGTAGTATTTGCACCACCTGCTGCAGCGTCACCAATATTTAAATATGGTGTTCCATGAACATTGTTTACTCTTACTAAACTTCCAAGAGCAAATGGAATCAGCGCACCACCTACTGTTTTAGTAGTTCTTGGTTTTTCTACATCAATTATACTAGAACCAACAAGATCAATATCATATCCTTTAACGTAGGCAGTGCCAGCAGACACTCTAACACCCATCAAATTGTCGCTAGGTGTATTCCCTTCATCAGTTACTTCATCCTCTCTGAAGAGACCTCCGTTGCCAGTCTCATTGTTTAAAGTGTCAACAACATCTACAATAAAACTATCAACAGCATAATTGCCAGATTCTTCGTAAGTTCTCTTTGCAAAGTAATCTCTAATCAAATTATAATTTGATTTATTCTGTAACTTTTTAATTTCACCTTCATCAATTCTTACCAACTCAACAAAACTAGTGTCTTCATTATCAGTGAGTTGTTTTTTAGTTAATTTAAGTTGAATTTTTAATCTATCTGCACCTGGTGCAGCATAGTTAGTAAAACCTTTTGCATTATCATTTAGTTTTGGATCTTGATCTGCATTTACAATTTCCTCAATAATATCATATCCAACTCTGAACGATGGTTTATTATCAAAAGGATCAAGAACAATCTGTTCATTTGGAACATCAACAAAAGTTCCTCTAATAAAATATACACCTTCTGCTACACCGACAGAATAACCTGTATTTGTTGCATTTACTGAATTAATGGTAAAAACAGTATCGCCAGAGACAATAGAAGTATTTCCATACGTTATATTCTCTTGAAGAATTAGAGTTTCACTATCTTCAAACTCAAAACTTGTACCATCGACGCCACCATCTTGATACTTAACAAATAGTGTAATTTCTTCAACACCTTCTTCAGGAGGAAGTAAATATCCTTTGATTGTTCCGACAATCTCCGAGTTTTCCCCCTTTACCTTGGATCCCTTACCATTATTTGCATTTATAACAGCATCCAAATATACTGTAATATCAATTCCTAAGTGGTCTCCATTAACCTTAACCGTAGTAAAGGCATTATCACAAGTGATTCCTCCAGGAATCACCATGGAACCTTCTTTGAACATATGACTGCCAAAGGATTCTATCTGATTTTGCAGAATCGACTGAAGACCCGATAATTCTCTAGCCTGAACAGGATACCCAGGTTTAAACAGAACTTTGTAAAAATTATCTGCCTTATCAAAATCATCATAATAAGGACTTACGTTTAAATTCGTCTTTTGTGGCATTTTTTAAAATTCCAGTATAATTTTGAGGTCTTCTTTTTGGCGGGCATTTCTAGCAATGCTAGATCTGTTGTCAAGATAAATTAATTCTCCTGACCCTTTATTTATTTCAGGAACTGCCATGCCACTGGTGAAGTCAACACCAAGATTAATTAACTTTGTTCCTGTTGGGTTTGTTGTGATTCCTGCAAATCCAGTATCGATGGAAGCGGAAAAATTAGATACATTACCACTGATTACATTTGATGATGCTTCAAAATCATATGGTCTACCATTTGTAGATATACCCGCATAATCTCTTTGATTAAAGGTTGTCTGGTTATAGAAGAGAGATCTGTCTCTAAAATACTTTAAAACCTTTGTCTCAAGATCATATGATGCAACATAACCAAATGCCTTTCCAGTTCCACTAGAAACAATCTGTTCAATCTTCTCTCCAATTTTTGGTGTTCCTGTAATTGAAGAAAATTTGAAAGAACTTAATCCGGAGAAAGTATTTTCTTGATATACATCACTAGTTCCAACTTTTGTTGGATTCTTTACGATACCAACTTGTGCAAAACTTGTATCAACTGGGAAATCTTTTGTGGAATCGTCAAATCTTGCATAAACAAGAACTTTATCAGTACCCAATTCAGTGTACACATCAAATCCATGACCCTTTGATGGGGGAATAATGGGTATTAAATGTGCCGGAGTACCAGTACTGCCTGAATTAATTGATCCCAAGTCAACTAATGCATAACTATAGTCTTTTCCCCCAGAAGTAACTGTAGTATTTGTAATGCGTGTACCTTCTACATCAACTCTAACTTTTGCTCCAGTACCATCACCAATAATATCAAACTCTTGTCCCAAACCATTTGCATATCCTTTACCAGATGCTTGAATATAAACAGTCTTAATCTGATTTTCATTAATACTTGAGTCGGCAGATTCCCTAATAGTTCTTATTTGAGATTCTGTACTAGTTTGCCACTCATTGGGTACTGTGAGATATTCTGTAGAATCAAATTTAATAATGTCACTTGGAGGAATAGTAAATAGATATTTCCAAATATATCCGTCTCCACTATCACCAGCTCTAGTTGGTTCTAGATCTGTAAATTTTGGTTGATCCTGAGAAACATTTCCTTTTGGATTATCACCACTAGATCCATTTTCAATACAAATATAAACTCTATAGTCTTCATTCATCACATAATAATTTGCATCATATAATCTAGATGCATTAGTTATGGGTGCTGGACTAGTAATGCTATAGTCATCACGATATATTTCATATCTGCTTCCAGAGACCCAATTAATACGTCGGACTAATCGTCTTACATTGGCAGAAGTTACCTTCTTACCATATAAAACAAGATCACCTGCATGGTTGTTATAAGCAACACTATCAATTGGGGATGGTGGATTGGTATTCCAAGCAACTGTCCTACCAAAACCAACATTAGTTGGGTTGGGTAGACCAACTGTGATATAGTAAGAGTTACTCGTGGATTCAACAGAATCCACAAAGTTACTGGCATTCAAAATTCTAAATTGATCAGTAACAATTGCTGACATCTTTATCTTTTTTTATATATTTATAGGAGATTACTGAATGTAAAATGACAAGTTGTTATCGGCTTCCAGACTTACACCATCAGCGCGTGGTTTTCTGGAACGTATTGCTCCAGTTTTGCCTTCACCAAAGTTTCCTCTCCTTTGGATAGTTGGGAAGGTTGATAATCCAGCATCAACAGTCAAACCAGTCACCCCAATAGAAATTCCATTAGTTCTATTGTCATAGTTATATATTCTTCCCCAAGAAAGTTTTCCAAGAGAAGTTGTTAATCCTGCCTGAAGATCATCAAAAGTGCCGCTTTCGAGTATTCCAATTACAGGACTACCGGAATCAATATTACAAATAATTTCTGCATTCGATGCAAGACTTGTTATTGAGTTGACAACATAAACGTTATCAAGGAATGACGTACCAATACCAACAACTGCAGAATCACTACTATTTACAGAAGTAACTCCATTACCAACTGTGGTATCATAAATCATAATGGGATATCCCGCTACCAAATCCAGTGCATCAGAAGCAACATTTGCTTCACCATTTTCACCATAGTCTTTCATTGCGCGGAAGTTAAACTTCAATGCAAGTGGATGTCCACCTGTACCAGTTGTTGTACTGATTCCAGTAATAATTCCACTAAATCCTTGAACATTTTGAACTGTATTGATAGTTTCATATAGAGGTGTGGGAAGTTCTGCAATAATTCTTGGTGGATTTGTATTTGTATATCCAAATCCAGGATTGATAACTGTAACTGAAGAAACTTGACCATTTGAAATATTGGCAGTTCCAGTTGCAGTGATTCCAATACCAACACCTATTTCTTTGGGTGCCGAGAACTTAATATCAATTGTAGAAGTTGTATATCCAAATCCGACATTATCAATGGTTACTGCGGAGACAGTGCCTGCAATGGAAACTGTAGAAGTAAACGCAGCAGAAACTGGTTCATTTGAAGTTTCCATCATAAATGCATCGAATGTAAATGTATTCTGATTAAGATCCAGAATAATTTCGTCGTAATCAAAGAATTGTGCATTATCTACAAAGATATCACTTGAAGTTGGAGTAACATCACCAATGATTTTTGCAGTTGGGAAGATCTTAGTTTCTAAGACTGGTCTTACCTTACTAACAATATCACCCTTTACATAGATATCTTTCTTCTGTTTAATCCAATCAAATGGTCTGAAGTTAGTATCATCAACACCTGGACCACTATAGATGTTAGTTTCTACAATATCAGAACCTACAATTTCGGTGATTGCCCTATCATTAATTTGTCTTTGAGATGTTGAAATTAGTGGTTGTCTCAACATTCTTACATCATCACCAATCTTGAGAGTCTCAGTGGTTTCTACCTGAAGAACATCAACACCATCTTGACCAATGTAGAAGAAAATATCAACTTTATCATTGACCTTAGGTGCTTCCATAAACAAGAATGAAGTTCCACCAGTAAACTGATATGCATAACCAGGTGTCTGCAATACACCATTAATGAAGATGACAAGAACTGAGTCAAGATCAATATTTGCAGAAAGAGGGTTATTTGGATCTAATTCAAAACTTAGAAGTTCGCCATTATAGTAAAGTGGGAATCTCTTTCTAGTACCGTTTTGATATCCAAAGATGCTGTCAATATAATCCATTTCACCAAAGGACCAGGAAGAGAACCTATCAGTAAATGTTTCAACAACTTCAAGTTGGAAAGGTGCTATTGGTTGTGTATAATTTTTTGCTGTTACTAGACCAACAGCTTCAAGAATATCGCCAGGTTTGAATGCATATCCAGATCTTGCAACCTTAAAAGTATCAATTAAGAATAATGTAGATCCAATACCAACATTACTTGTTCCTGCTGCACCCACAGTAAGATTTAACAGTAGATTTCTACCAGTTTCAGTTGTTGCACCAATACCCAGTCTAGAAACGCCAACAACTTCTACATTCTCATAGTTTGGTTCGGGAATGATCAATGCTGGATTGATATATCCCTGACCAGGATTTGTGATTGAAAATGCTAAAGTTCCACCAATACCAACGGTCGCATCAACTACTGCACCAGTTCCACTACCACCAGCAGATCCAACACCAACACTAATTGTATTAGTGGTGAATGATGTAATTCCTAGAGTTGCTCCTGCAGCAGGATCAGTTGCTCTTGGATATGGTTGCTCAGTAAAGAAATCATCATCAGAGCAAGTAAAGATCAAACCATCTGTTGCAATCTGAACAGTATCCGTAGTATCCAAACCGTGACTTGGAATAGTAAGTCTCAATACGCCTGTATGAGAAGTGTAATCTGCTTTAGTTGGTGTAAATGGTCCACCACTACTTGCAGTAACACTATTGTTCACAGATCTGATGAACTTGTGTTCGTATGCTAGATCTGTAATGCCGATAGAAACTGGTTCTCTATATCCAGATCCAAAATTATTGGTAAAGTATCTTCTAACGGTACCACCAGTCTCATAAGTATGTGGAATTGTAGATGGACCCACTCTGATTGAAACTCTGGTTGCAGAAATTACCTGAACAACATCAACAGGATAATCATAATCTGGGAAGATAGTTGTTGTACCATATCCAGTGCTACCACAACTAAATTCCAAATTATCCAGTTTTACAAAATCTCCACCTAAGATGTTGTGAGAGTCATTGGTTTCAATTTCAAGGATTCCTGTAATATTGTTATAAAGTGCTGTAGAGATAGCAACTGTAGATCCAACTGTATTAATACCGATGAGGTCAGTAAGTTGACCTGTAGAATTTTTCAGAACTTTAATTTCTGCACCAAGCAAGGGTGCATATCCAAGACCAGGAGTAGAACCTAAAGAAACAATCAGACCACCTCTTGGGAGTTGATTTTGATTAATATCAAAATCAGATTGAATAAATGATCCATCTACAGAAGTAATACCTGTGTAAATTACACTCGTGACTCCTACTGCACTATCATTATCAATTTCATAGTTATTTCCTGCATTATTTTCAGTGGTGGGAGTTTGGAATACGCCATTAATAAACAGAATACCATTACCAGCATCGATACCAGTAGTATTAGCACCGCCAACTTTCAATGTATATGTCTTACCAATTCCTGTGAAGGAATCTGAAATATCATCAAATACCATATTGGTGTCATAATCAGATCTTAGGAAAGTTCTTCCAGAGAATTGTGCAGTTACATATGGGAGATTACTTTCATTTCTTCTTGCTCTATTATTACCTTTTGGTGGATCAATGAAGTGAACTTCGTTTCCAACAATATTGAGAGCACCCCTGTAGATTTGAATAGTTGATCCATCAATGTGTGATGTTGCTGCAGATCCAACAGCACCTCTCTGTACAGCGACTGTTGGGAATGTTGCAGCAACACCAGCAGCAATAAGACCGTTAATAGGACCAAGAATTTGACCACCAATATTTGTGCTAAGACCAACCTCAACAACCTTCATATACTCATCATCAACTCTCAAAAGGTCTCTTGGTTGGACGGAAGAAATGCCAGTAACATTAAATGTCGAAATACCTACAGAGATTCCTCCACTATTAAAATCAAGTTTATGATTAATTGGGGTAAATGTTATTGGTTGTTGTACAATACCATCAATAGCAATGACAGTTTTACTCAACTTCTTAGTAAATTCTAGTTCATGAGCATTTCCGATTCCCGCATCAGTGAAGGTAACGGATATACCTGCAGTAGCGAACTGTGGCGTTGTCGATAATTTAAATGTATCTGGAGTTAGGGCAATTGGATAAACTCTATCTGGTAGTTTATCTGTTACAATACCAAGATGGTTTACAGTTGCACCAATTCCCATCGGTTGTGTTCCAATGCCAATAAAGGTTGAAGTTGGTCTGTAAATTAATTCTTCTCCAGTATTAAAGAAATGATCTCTTAATGTGAATACACCTGTTGAATAATTGATATTAACAGTATCTGTAGGATCAAATGTCTTCACATAAATTGGTTTACCTTCATGAGTCAATGTAAAGTTGGTTCTATTTGCTCTTAGACCATTAAGTCCATCAAATGCAGAGAGGAATACCAACTGATCAGTTGGACCGTATGAAAGTGAATTTGCTTGGTTATCAAAGTCCATCTCTCTGTAGAAGACTTCACTAAATGCTTGTGCCTCTACATTGTATCCCAAGTCTGGATAGAAATTGAGATAGAACTGATTACCACTGATCTCTCCACCAAATGTACCAAGACCAGTAACATTATTAACTGGTGCAAATGGTCCAGGAGTGACAGTAACTTCACTAGTTCTTGAATTTGAAAGAATGTTGACTTGATGGATTGCTGATGTTGTTCCTGCAGAAACACGAACGACTGCTGCTGCAGCAGAAATGAATCTGCTATCAAAAGTTCCAACTCTTACTATATCAGTACCAAATCCAATAGTTGATTCTAATCTTGCACTTCTTTCTGTTCCTGCAGGTTGATTGTTAAGAAGGAATCTATATGTTCCGATTCCAGTTGTGGTATTTCCAAATCCAACAATATGTGTTCTATAATCAAAAGCATCAACCTGATCAAAATTACGACCACGTACAGAAACAATACCTGAATTAGCATCATAAATTGCACTAACAAGTCCAACATTTGATGCACTATAAGACTGTGTAGTATGATCAAAATAATACTCACTTACATAAGTATTAGTTCCATCAAAATCAATTGCAGCTTCAACATAGTTAGTTTCTCCACTAAATCTATTGGAAATCTCAATGTTTGCAAATAATCCATTGAAATCAGTACCATTGAATTCTGCAAGTGTTCCAATATTATTACCACCGGATACACTAGAGAGACCAACAAAAGAACTGACAAGATTTACAGAACCGATTGCTTGAGTACCAATACCAGAATTTCCGGGAGGAAGTGCTTGGAAAAGATAGGATTTTTTGAGTACTTTGATATCATGATCAGTTTCAAAGGCATCTGTTGGAGTAAAGACAAGAGTCTTTCTTCCAAAACTATCAATATTTGCACTAAAGTCCCCAAGTTTAATATTTGTAAACGAATTATATTTTTCAAATATAAAAATATCATTGGTAGTTGATTGAACAACTAATTCGGATAACTGAACATCTTTACTGTCTGGATCAGCAATTTGTATGACATATCTTACATGATTATCTACAAAATCGATCTCTTCAATTTCAACGAAAGTATCCTTAAATCCTCTACTAGAGAACTTATTACTAATATCATCATGAATGAGAACCCTATTAGTTCTACACTCAATATAATCCGTCAACTTTCTATTCTGAATCTGTAGAGCGTTTGATTGCGTAAGACCAGTAACAGGACTTACTCTTGGATCAACATCTACTGCATTATCGAAGTTGTTGATAATATCAACTCTTCTTTCACTAACAACATCAAGAATTACAATTGCCGTAGTTGTTCCACCAAGACCAATACCACTTCTACCAACAGAAGTTACACCAACATCAGCAAAGTTCTTAAGACCTGCTGGGTGAACAATACTGTTTACTGGGGTAGAAAGTTCATCCCAAGTTATGGGACTCTTAATAGAGTATGAAAGATTCTGATAATAGTCATTGTTAGGAGTTACTTGATAATCTTCACTAATTTTGCCAACATCATCACTCCAACCAAGTTCCATTCTTGAGGAGTAATCAACTACAAATTTTGCCCTCTTTCTATCAATATTAGTTACTTCTGCAATTACACCACTAATAATCCCTTTAATAATATCACCTTTATTAAGATTATATTTTCCAGTATATTTGATGTAATCATCTCTCACTAGAGAAATAAATGCATCTTCAGAACGGAATCCATTGCCATCACTATTAACAAATAGTCTTTCATTCTTAGTGAATGTTCCCCTTTTTTGTTTGATATCAATGCGTGGATAGATGTTCTCATTGATAAGAGTTGCATATCCTGATTGATATGTCTTAGCAATACCTGCGTTGGTTGTAAGTCCAACACCCGATGCATCAATTAATTGAAAAGTCAACGTTGCTGGACTGGTATTTGCAAACTGTATTACTTTGAATAATTGATAGTCATAGTCACTAGAATTGAATCCAGATCCATCTGGAGAGGACATTTCAATGCCTTCAACAAATACTTTATCATCAACAGAAAATGGTGCTTGATTATATCCAAGAATTGGTGTCTTAAGCACACAAGTTGCAATTCCAGTTGGTCCACTAACCATTGAAACGATACCCACACCATTTGAATTATTGATTGTAATAATCTTATGTGGTTCAGAATCTAATCCAAATATTGGTGCTAATTGAACAATTTCGGAAATAGATCCATTCGGCGCTTTTGCAACAAGAGTTGTTGTATCAACAATACTCTTAGTCGTATCATTCCAGAGAATAACATCTGGATCAGCAAGATATTTTGCACCGGCAAACTGAATATCAATTTCTTGAATCGTATCTAAATTGTCAACAGTGACAATTGGTGGTACAAATGCTTCTGGTCTAAGAGTCTTATCTGAAGGATAGTCATATCCAATATCACGAAGTCTAGTCTTTTTGATTCTACCAATAGAAGTAGATATTCCAATAATATTAGCATTTCTACCATTTACAGATGTAACATCTTCAAATGATGGGAGTTTATCAAAATTAAATCCTTCTGAAATAACTCTTACTTTAGAAATACTTCCATTAAGTGCGTTTGAGGATTTAGTGCTATATTCTAAAGTATCACATTCAGCACTGATGTACGATAATATATTTGGATATCTGAATGGAGAAATCTTGAACTCAGTTGTTGAAGATGTTGTTGAAATTCCAAATACAGAGTACGTTCCGTTATATTCACTATTTTCATATCTAATTTCTGAATATGCTTTGACTTCAGTATCCGCAGTGCTGATGTATCCACCTTTTTCTAAACCATAGTAAAGTCTTGATGGAATATTATTAGAGTAATTCAGAGTCAATGAAGAATCAGAGTCAGTGCCAAAACCAACACTACCAAGACCAACTACGTTGAAGTCTCTAGAATCTCCTGAACTGATATATTCATTATTGAAATTCTTGTCTCTGTAAATCTTTAATTGATATCCTCTTAGTGAAGTATCCTGAAGATTAAACTTCAAGTCACTATTTCTTATAACATCAATTGGTGGATTGACAGCAGAAATATAATGATTAACTCCACCAGTTGCACTAATACTTACTCCATTCTCTGTTTTTGGATTAGATTCATATAAAGTCTCTGCAAGTCTGAATTTATCAATACTATCTTGAATTATATAATAAATGCCAGTTGTTATACCAGAAGCAACTTCTGCTGCTTCATAAAATACTTTATCACCAGTTTTATATCCATGATCTTGATAGGTAAACGATCCGTCAGAGAGAGTAATACCCGTCGAATTGATACCAATTGTATTGACAAGAATTTTCTTCTCATCTAAATTCAATTTTATATTCAATGCTCCAGTTGTTCCAAAACCAACAACAGTATTTGGAACTACATTTAGTTTGATAACGTCTTTATTGAGTAGACCATGAGTTGACGAAGTACTAACAATGGTTGTAATTCTGTCAACATTTCCAAGAATTTGTCCTTTATTAGTTTCTAAAAGATATTCTGAATTATTAGATCCATCACTATAGAAGAACAATCCTTCAGATGCAGTGGTTAAACCAACTTGTGTTGTTAATCCAATGAGATTTTCGCCTTTGTTTATAACAAATACATCACTTGATAATGTATTTGTATCTGGAATAAAGAATGTTCCTTGGTTAAGGGAGTTATCCCCCACAATAAGAGAATCAACGCCAGCAAGAGTACTCTTAGTAAAAGTAATTCTTTCTCCTGTCCTTAATCCATGATTGGGTATATAAATTGCTCTACAGGGAACAGAAACGCTAGATGTAGTGACTCCAACTGTTCTTACTTTCTTTTGAGATCCACCTGCAGTAGTTCCAACACCAACGGATGTTACTGCATTAAAATAAATTAGTTTATTTCTTTCAGAATTAAACTTTGTGGTTTTTACTGGAAGTTTGACTCTATCAGAACTCAAACTAAGATCACTTCCAAAGGAGTGTGCTACACCAGTAGATCCAAATCTCTTAACAGTAAGTACGCCGTTTGAATAGTCATTGAGAACTCTTACAGTCTCAGTACCATCAGAGGATGTAATTGTTATAGAATTGCCAATTGATACTTCTCTAAATCTTCTAGAAACAAAAATATCCTCAAATTTACCGCCAGGAAGACCTGAGTAATTGGACATTGTTCCAGCAAGACCAACGGACTCTGTAGTAAATCCTATTCTCTTAGGTCCACTAAGGAATGGTATAGAGGTCGAAAGACCACTCACAAGAACGGTATCGTTATTATTTAAATCATATCCATCGCGATTGTAAGCAGAAACTTGATTATCATTGTCCCAAACAAATACACAGTTTACATTTCTTTCCAATTCAGTTCTAATAGAAGATATACCAGCACCCTTTAATTCTTGAACTTCTCCCCTAAGACCAGCACCGCCTGTACCTTCAAAATTAAAGTTAACTCTATCGCCAATAGAGTAACCAACTCCACCATCAATGACTCTAATTTCATCAACAGATCCCTTTGTAACTGACTCTACATTACAGCGTTGTTGGAAAGTTTCATAAGATTCGTTGATAAAGTCATAATCTGCATATGGATCACTGACTTTATATGGAAAGGTATTTCTAACAAGATTATTTCCATTGAAATCAAATGTCTGATCTAAAATTAGATTTTCACCTATTACTTGTGACTTAAATTCATTTCCAACAAAATATGGGTATGCTGGTGCAAATTTCGCAGAGTTTTGCCCACTGGTTGTAACTCCAACAAAGTATGCATAAACTCCATTTGGAAACTCTGGAGTTTTACAGAATCTACCATTATGCAAATCAAGATCACCACTATTATTGTATAAGTAATCTTCTTTGAAGAATCCTGGTTCAAAAGTAGGTGGTCTATCAACAATAGAATTAGTGCTTAATTCATATCCAGTTTCAAGTCTAGCAACACCTGACTGAACATTATCTGCCGTTTGATATCCAAAGGGACCATAAATTGGATTTCCGTCATATGCCCATCCAATAATGGGTGAGTGAGATCCATTTAAAGATTCAAAGTTCGATGCAAGATCTTGGGAGTATCCATATATTCCATAAACCAAAGAATCCTGCTTCTCATCCTTGTAAAGACTAGAATAAATTTCTGGACTTCTTGTTGCGGAAATTTTTCCAAATCTAAACGCATCGTTTATTGTTAAATCTCTAATTCTAGTATCAAAAATTGCACCAGATCCTCTAGAATCTACAAATATTGAAGTAGAAGATGTGCTATACCCAATACCCGGATTAATGACAATAACATCATCAATCTTTCCATTTAAAAGTACGGGTCTGAGAATTGCACCTACTCCACCAGAAGGATCTTCAATTTTAAGTTCTGGGATTGACTTATATTCAGATCCTTTGTTTAATACTTGAACATCAACAATTCTTCCATTAGAAATAATTGGTGCAAGTTGAGAATTTTTACCTTTACTTATTGAAATTCTTGGTTTTGTATGTAAATTGAATACAGTAGATCCATATCCAGTTCCAGATTCATACAAATAGGCATCAGTAATCTCACCAGTTACGATTGGTGTAAAGGTAAAGGTTCCAATACCAGATGCTCCAAAAGAAACATTAGCATTAACTTTAATCTCTGGATATTGGAAAATATGGTAACCACTTCCAATAGAATCAAATTTATTAAACTTTGATTTTTTGAGATCATCGGTAAATGTTCCAGCAATACCAACATTTACAAGTCTAAATTGATCTGAATCTACAAATTGAATAGAATAACTATTTGAAGTAGAAAGACCAACAATGGGATTGCCTGTTGATTTATATGTAACTATTTCTCCATCCTTAAATCCATGATTATTAAAGTATACTGAATTATACTCTGTAGAAATACCACTAGATTTTACGCTTAATTTTCTGTAAGCATAACCAGATCCACTATTGAGAACAGTAATAGATCTTACATTTTTTTGCGATAGAGTTCTAAATTTATGAATACCAGATGCTGATGTAGCAGCTGAAAGACCAATAGTATTGATACCAGTACTTATAGTGGTAATACCTGATGCAGAAGGTGCAAATGCATCATTATCATTTTTAAATAATCTAATAGTGGAAGTATTTACAATTCTAATTACATATTCATCACCACTACTCAAACCTCCTGTTGAGATATTATTTGGATCGTATGCTTGTCCAATCTCAATAGGATTATTACCATTTTGATTGTAGATAATATGCTCACCATCTGCAAGATTATGTGCCTTTGTAAATGTAATGGTTTCATTACTAGGATCAATTCCGCCACCAACATCTAGTCTACGACTGTCAAAAGATATCTCTCTAAATCTTGTTCCAATAACTGGTTCCAAGGAACAACCAGATCCATTACCACCTATCAAATCTAGAGATAGGAATTCATCAAATCCAAATTCTTGAGGGTCAACAATAACTTGTTTAACATTACCAATAACAACTGGTTCAACCTTTGCACCAGTTCCAAGAGGAAGACCAGATCCAACCTCTGCAACATCTTCAATATTTAATTCTGGTGGATTTATAACATCATATCCTTTACCACCATTAAGAACTTCAAATTCCTCTACAGGTCCATAATAAATTTTATCCCTGGAATCAGGACTTACAATCTCTACACCATCAATCAATACTCCAACATTACTTACAGTCCTATCAACACTTTTACTACCTTGTAGTTGCTGTGATAATGGGAACTTTCTAAGAATTTTTTTACTTGAAAGAGTTCTATTTTCATGTCTCTTTAAAGTAAAATTATGTGCTCCAGCACCAAAGTTTGGATTAAATCTAGCAATATCATCAAAGTTTGCAATAGTTTTGGCGTTATTGGCAAGTTGAGACTTTGAAGCGTATAGTTTAATTTCGTTTGCAGCAACGAGTTTTACAAAATAACTTTCTCCAGATGAAAGTCCAATTAAAGGACTTTCTGCGGTGTAGACTATTTCATCACCATCTCTAAAATCGACTGGTGTTGAAAATACAATTGTTCCATAAGTCTTATAATAAGAATTGTAACCACCCAATCCTTGAGTATTGTTTGAGCCTACTGTTTTAATATATCCATCTGGAAGTATAGACTCAATAATATCATCTTTAATAGTATATCCTGGAAGAGAATTTGATGCCAAATACCCAAAGATTGCGAAATCGTCTACGTAAATATTGGATGTATTTGCAAGATATACTTCATTACCTACAGTAAGAACTACTCCAGAACTCTTTGCCTTTACAATCTTTCGTCTAATACTGTAATCTTTATTAGGATCTGGTGTAAAAGTACCAATATTGGATAGAGTAACTTCTTTGGTTAATGTGTTTATTGAAGACACTGTTGCAAATGATGCATTAGCAACATTTGGATCAGGTACAACTACTTGTTGACTATCGCCAATGAGAACCTCAACAGAATCTCCTAGTTTAAGAAATGCCTTATCAATATCAGAAAATAGTGTGAATACAGAAGAATTTACTTCCTCCACTTTAAATCTTGGACTGGTATTATAAATCCAAGAATTAGCAAACATTTGCTTATAAGTCCTATCAACGACAGGATTCTCAATAACCTCACCAACATTTCTTGTAGTTATTTCCTCATCTTCTTCCATCAGAGGAATATCTACCAAAGGTTTTAATTCTGATAGAACTCCAGTGATTCTCATATCACATCTATTTTCAATATCACCATCCTCATAACCAAAAATGGTTTCATCTGCTCTTACAACATCAGAGATATTAATTTTTGACGTGACACCAGTACAACCATAAAACTGATTAATACTCTTTGAAGTATAATCAATTCTATTATTTCCAGAAATAATGGTCCCTGTTTGACCAAATCCAATTGTAGAGTCAACACTAATAACTGACGCATTTACTTCAACTGGTTCTAATGATCTAGATGCTCCAGGAATAGTAAAAATACCCTCTACAAGGTCTCTATCATTATATCCAACAAATACCCCAAGTTTATAAAAAGTTTGAGTGTCTCTTGTAAAAATCTCAACATCAGAAACTGATGCATTTGTATCAAGATCATTTGACTTAAATACTGTCTGACCTTCTAATCCAAAAGGATTACCCGAAATATTTTCCGCTACGATAACTTCTCTTCTGATATATTCGGCAGAAGATGGTTTAATTAGTCTACCTTCAAGATCTAATACTTCAGCATGAACACCATAAAGAACTTTGAAAAGAATTCTAATAGATTCTGCAATACCCTTTGATTGATAAAAGTTTCTTGCATGCTTGATAAAGTTTCCAACATCTAAATCAGAAACAAAATCATACTCTTCCAGACCCGGAGTAAAGGTTTTTTTTAATTTTTTATAAAATTCTTGTAAGAAAACAACACTTAAGTTCTTTACTACTGATCCATTGGCCGCGGCGGATGCAGAAGTTTCACTAAAAACAATATTCTGACTGTTTACATTGCTGAGAATATTAGAAATTCCTATATCATATCCAGAGATTCCACTGAATCCGCGAACACAACTATTGAAAGAAGTAGTAGTCTTTGATTTATAGGTGATAATTTCATCACCAATTTGTAAAAGACCATACTCGTCAGGAAATCCTTTTGTGGAAGTTACCTGAATAGTATCTTGAGAAGATGTAATATCTCCTGTAAGCGATGTCTCACCTACAACAACCTCTGGAACGAGATTATCTACTCTGATATATCGATCAAGATTATCGACAAGATCTACACTACCGCCCTGATGTTCTAAAGACAAATAGTATTGTCTAAAAAATTCTATGGCGTTTGGAAAATCAGCAACTAAAAACTCTGGAAGTTGGCTCTCAATAATTTTATTGAGTTGCACTCTCTTCTCAAATTGCGACATATTTTATTTCCTCTCTAGATCTCCGTTGGAATAACTTGAAGTATAATAGTCTCTTGTGAAAGACACGCCAGAAATATCTTCACCAGATGCAATAACATCTTTAACCATATTTATTGTACTACTTGAAACGCTAAAACTGAGGTAAAGATCTTTTAAACCAACCACATCATTGGATTCTGGGAAAGCTTGAATCTCAACAATATTATTTGGTTTTTCAGTTTCAACAATATTGATAGTATTAAGAATAACCTCCCCCTTTATGTAATCAACTACACCTGCTTCTTTGGCAACAACAGTTTTTATTCCATTAGCGCCAATCTTAACTATGGAAACAACTCCACTCTTAAGGTCTGCATTTGGTAAATCTGTGATATACACCGTTGAAGTATCACCAACAATTTTAAATCCTGTAGATTTAATATTCAGTCCATTTGGTTTTACATTAAATCTATTACCAAAGCAAATTTCGTATTGAGCAAACTGATTAACCAATACTTTCATATCTCTTCTAATTTTCACCTTAGTGATGTTAGAAGTAATGGCAGTATCAACGCGATCAATTAGTTGAAGAACCTTACTATACTTAAATCTTCCACCAAAACGATTCATATCAACATCTTTAGAGTATTTTGTAAGACTATCAATAATATTAGTCCTTAAACCATCAACAGTAGCAACCTGTGAGGAGTTATAATAGATATTAGATTCAATTTCAACATAAAGAACCTTAAGATCAATAATTTTTTGATTAATACCTGCAATTGAGTACTGCTTAATCTTATTCAGAATATTTCTCTTATCAAAATCAGAGACATATGTGCCATTCTTGGGTTTTATGCTGATTTGAACGGTACCAAACTGTGGTGGTACTAATTCTTCACCACCAACAACTGCAACAGACTCTGTATTTGGGTAAATCGAAGCAATAATTGCCTCATAATCTCTTGATGTAACCGCTCTATATTGCGCTGAGTACAGTCTTGGGGCGAAATACTTAATAGAAGACACATCTTCAATTCCGCCACCGTTCATCGCCTTCTGGATGGTTGTAACGGGTACTGATCCACTAGGAATTACCCTCTTACCTTCCTGATCTTGGAGATTTGCTTGAAATTCAAAGACGGAAGGTCCATTTCCTGCTTCACCATCAGTAACAATGTAACTTACAGAGATAAGTTTGCCATTTTCCAACTTTTTACCAAAATATCCATCACCAAACAGTAATTCATACCTCTCATCTTGAACTTCCTGGAGCAAATAGATCTCTGAGTTCTTATCAATGTTTAAAATATTGTCAACTCTACTAAAATCTCTACCAGTGCCTGCTTCACCAACATTAGAAACGTTTACTCTAATGGTTGAAGCATCAATATTTGGATTATCAAGGATAAAACGCTGATCTATAGATGTATCAGTGACAAATTGACGTGTAAGAAGAGTTCCTTGAAAAAGTTCTATTGGTTTTTGTTCTGTTCCGAACTGTGCTACACCATTAACCACTGCTGCAGTGACTTTTTCGGGTAGTGAAAAGCGATATGAACTATTATCTTGCCCTCCAACACACACCAGACCTGCTTCAACGGTGATAAAACCGCTACTGGTAGTGGTAGGGACTGAAAAGGTTACGTTTGCCTTAGCGGCGCTTGCAGAGCGAGGCACGTAACCAATGTTTCGTGCTAGTGATACGACATTTTCGCGTACTGTTGCACCATCTAGGAATGATTCATTGACTACAAGGTTAGCATTGAACGCATTAATGTACGTATTATATGCTAAGGTGTCAATTAATATCGAAAAATTAGATCCCTCAAAGTCAAAATCCGTAAAATTTGAATTAGAACGGAGATATGCTTTGATTTCTGATTTAATTTGATCGAAATCTAAGTTAGTAAACTGAGTAAAAGGCATTGTTTATCGTGTTGCCTCTAATATGAATGAGAATGACTGGGTTGGATAATCTAAACCTACAATATCAAAGAAAACATTTACATCAAAACTGTTATCATCAGGTTGTGGATTGACTTGAACCTTTAAGTTTTCAATTCTATCCTCATAAAACAAGATTGTTTCACGTATTTGATCCCTAATAACACGACTTGAGGCGACATCGACGAACTCAAAGAGACTTCTGCGAATATCAGACCCCAAGTCAGAGTTAAAAAAGCGTTCTGTAGGTATTGTTTCGACTAAATTGCGTATAGATCTAATGATTGCACGCTCATTAATGAGTACAGGAAGGTCTTTCGTCACAGGATGTGGATCAAATGCGAAACTAATATCCTTAAATGCTCTGGAAACCCTCTTGCTAGGCATTGAAATGGTTTATTTTTCTGAATTTATTTATATCCACTATTCAGAAATTTGACCATAGGTAGGTTCTATTTCATCATTATGAATTTTTTCATATAATTCACTCTGTTGCTTAGAATCGTGCTTTTTAGGCGTCATATCATCATTAGCAATTTCACGAAGCATCTTTTGATGCTGATGATTACCTAGATTGTCAAGAAAATCGTTCATTTTTTCACTTTGGTGGTAGTCAGTAATAAGTCTTGTGGTACCCCACATTTCTTTCATGTAGTTGGAATTTCTATCGACAGGTGAATTGCCCATATTGATCATCCTCACATCAATCTGATTTTAGGTATTTATTAAAAAAGAGGGGTCGTGCCCCTCAATGTATTAACCTCTGCCTTGTCCGCGATAGACTTTTTTAGCAGTGTTGCGAGACGACGCGGCGTACTTCGTGTTTTTTCCGGATCCTTGACGAGTTTTCTTCGGTTGGGATTCAACGAATGTTTGCCCATTAAGACCAGTTCTAGAGCGTGCCATAATTAACCTGTAGTAATTTTAGTATCAAGTTCCGAAGGATTCGGAGACCCAGTAGAGTAGAAGTCCTCTGCTAGGTCTGTAAGTTTATCAAAGTATTCAGTTTCGGTCAAGTCCTTATAAAGAACTTCACCCCTATGGAGAATTGTATAATACTCCTGTGTCATATCAGATTACGCGAGTCTTTTCGTGACCAACTCTGACGCGAGGATCACACCAAATCTCAAATCCTGCTTCCTTTGCGTCCAGACAGAATGATACATCCTCTCCACACATATCCTGTACTTCACCAGATTCAAAGACTTGCATCTTCGGGGCAAACCAAGGATACTTAATCTCTTCGTGCTCAAAGACTCCATTCTTGATCAGCAACCATCCAAATCCTGCATAGTCTACAGTGAATGGTTTCTTACGCTTAGCAATACTCTCAAGTGTTTCGTGGTTCATAACACCACCATTATTACGGAAGTCATCTTCTTCCATCCAATGTGCAACTGAGGTGGTCTGACCGTCTTCGGTACAATACCAACCACTTGCAATATCTTGGTCCATCAATACTAACTGATAGAACTTCTCAGTGTTAAACACAATATCACTATCAATCCATAACTGATAATCATACTGTAACTTACCATCCCAAGGTTTCTGATCAGGTCCACGAAGAACATTAGCACCTAAACACTTGCAACGGGCGAAGTTCACCATTGAACTATAATCTTGGGAGATCTGAATCGATGCTCCGTTCTGTACTAGATCAAAACATAATTGTACAAAATTCTTCAGATACGTGTATGATACACCGCGACCTGGTAAACAGAATACAATGGTCTTTCCTTTAACCATCTCTCTTGCCTTTGTAAAATCCCATTCTGTCTCTACGGGTTTTTTTACAACGGGCGATTTTGCTTTTACTGTAAATCCTTTTGCCATAATTAGGTCAAATTAAAATGTGAATGCATTCAAATGTAATTATACTCCATTATAAGGAGCACGTCAATCTTTTAGTTCGGTTATCAGTATAGAATCTCCATCAACCTCCAAATTTAACTGTGTACCTTCATACCACCCAAATTCAGAGATAATCCACTCCGGTACTTGAACGACATATTCACCTGTTACGGGATCGACCTCTACAGTCGAAAAATTTTTGCCGGGATTTTTTTGCATAAGAGGTATTTCGTTTTCCATTTTTGTTTTATATAGAAAAGTGTAGAGTTCTATAAAGAGGTCGCGAAAGCAAGACTTTGTAGCCTAATGGTACCTTAGCGTTTTAGCCACACGCGCACGGCGCGGCGCACGCGGGGGGCGGGGGCACTGCCCGACACCCACCCACTGTGTGCCACTTAACTCACTGCCACAACCAACGGGCGATGCGCTCTCTGTTGCGTAGGGGCATCAGGCGGGTGTACTCTACCCAACGCTTGCCCAGTTCGTGACGCTTGATCAGTCCCTGCTCTGCCATCACTTTGAGTAGCATTGAAAGACCCGTCCGCGCTTCATTAGGCAAACCCAGAGCGGCGTTGATGTCAGTGGGGCGCATTCCATCCTGAGTCATGCCATCGTCGCCGTCATCCATAGGAAGGACTGAAAGGATCGCCCACTGATACGTAGCACCGAAGGACTGACGACTTGTGATTGAGGTGAACATGGTTGGTTTGTTTGCTTGTGTTTATTGTACAGGGTCAGAAGGGAGAATCGCTATCTCCCTTGTGCCAGTTATTCAACCGAACATCGCTTCCGCTAGTTCCTCCCATGTGTGGTACTGGGTAGGGTTGCCGGGTTCGGGGTTTGCCTTTGGAGCATCAGACAACATGCACGCCCAAGCGTTGACGTGGTAGGTGTAAGGTTGAAACGTATTGTCATCCTCACAGTATGCAAGACCCTGACGGGGGATAAGATCGCCGTGATGGGATGCGTAGTTTAGGTGATCCATTGTGTGGGGTTCCAACTGAGTTAATTCTACAGGGTGAAGGGACCGAATCGCGATCCCTTTACAATTGTTTTAGAATGCGACCAGTTGATCGATGTCCCACTGATCCACTTCGGTTGCTGTTGATTGGATCCACTGATTGACGTGCTTCGTTGTGGTGACACTGTAGCGGGTGCTGCTGCGTATCCATCCCTTACCAGGCACCAGAGCAGCGACAGGGGTCTTGTATGAGAAGAACACCGACGTACCGTCTGCCAGGTCAACTTGAGTTTTGTTTGCGCCGAGTGATTGAACTTGCATGGTTGGTTGTTTCAACTGAGATAACAATAGGGCATCTGGTGCGTTGTGCCTATTTCATGTGCCACCTGTCAAACTGGCACACAATCCAAATTCAACCCCCCTAGCGTGCTAGGATGAAGGTAGACTCTAAAATTGGTTGAGTTAGTATTAATTAAAGGGGAG
>Ga0181398_1000042_pt1 | contig 33318 bp, 18 predicted proteins | sample 21SPOviralmetaG_FD_130127 | JGI IMG/M metagenome (GOLD analysis project Ga0181398, IMG submission 130127) | Marine viral communities from the oligotrophic San Pedro Time Series (SPOT) site, San Pedro Channel, CA, USA - 21 SPOT_SRF_2011-04-29 | ecosystem: Environmental > Aquatic > Marine > Strait...
AATCTTCAAGTTGCCACCACCGACTTTAGATTCTTCTTTTTCTTCTTTCATTTTTTCTCGTTTTGCCTTTGCCTTAGCAAGTAATCTTTGTTTTGCTGCTTCTCTTTCATCTTTAGGAATAGGAGTTACGGCACCAATTTTTTGATCAACATCACCAACATCATACCCTTCCTTCTTTACACAGTTATTATAAGTTTTACCAAACATCTTTTTGGTTCCTTTCTTCTCATATCCTTTCCAACACTTCTGTCCTTCATCAATCTGCTCTTGACCACCTTTAATTGGTTCTGGTTTGATGAGGTCAACAAATTCATATTCTGTTGCTTCGAAGTCATCTCTCCAGTTTGATAATTCATATGACTCTTTCTTAGTGCTATTGCCCCAGTTGGCAGCACCCTTCTTACGACACTTGACTAATGCTCCAGAAGCATAAGCAGAAGGCCACACAGAATAACGAGACTTGACCTTATGATAGCAGGCATCTTTTGTGCCACTACCTTTACCTTTTTTATCCTTTGCTTCTGTTACCTCTTCTTTCTTCTTCTTATCAAATTTTCTACCAATAGCACCACCTACTCTTTCTCCCACTTCACCACCAACAATTCCAGTTCCAATAGATGCAGCTCCTGCACCAGCAGCACCACCTGCTATACCACCAACGACACCACCAATAACTTTACCAATTTTTTCTCCCTTTCCTGCTTCCTTCTTTTGTATTGCATTTTTAGTTGCAGTTTTACCAGATTTTAATCCACCCTGTACTGCTCTACCACCTCTTTTTCCAGCAACCTTAATGCCAGATCTAACTAATCCACTATATTCTAACAATTCCATTTCTTCTTTTTTCATTTTCTTTTTGTCAGTAGCAACATAGGTTGGTTTTGCAGCACCAGTTTTTTGCTGTTGACCTGGATCTGCTTTTTTCTTTCTTCTGGCAGCAGAGAGTCTTTCTGCCTTACTCATACTTGCTCTTTTTGCTGAAGAGACACATTTTGGTGTTCCTTCTCCTGGTTCATCACTAGCGCAAGTCCCACCTGTGACGACATTGACCCACCCGCTTTTATCATCTTTAGACTTGGAACCTTTGAACCACTTATGTAGGGTGCCTTCACTTACTCCTCCACCATTTCCACCACCATTACCGTTTCCATTTCCACCATTCCCATTACCATTTCCACCATTCCCATTGCCGTTTCCATTATTATCACCATCTTCTCCAGATTCTTCTCCGTTTTCTTTGCGAAGATATCCACCAGATGCAACACGATATCCCAATGGAATTCGTTTACACTTCTTATCAGTATAACAATAATAATATCCTTGCTTACACTTTTTCATCGATGAAAAGTAGTCTATTCTTTATTATTTAGAAAACCTTGCTTGAGCATTTTTTGAAGTTCTGATGTCGATCCAACAAACACTGCATTATTAGTAACATTATTTGTGGTCTTTTTAGTTTCGTCTTCTACATCCTTAAGTTTCTTTTGTAAATCAATTAACTTATCAGTAGTATCAGCAACACTCTTAATCAACTGCCCTGCGACCTCGTATGCCCTTGGACTGCCTCCTTCCCCTGCTACCTCCATAATGCCATTGATTGCCTCCTGACCCTTCTCTATGAGGGAGTAGAGGTTCGCACGACTATAGACATAATCTTTCTCTATATCATCATCCTTCGATTTTATAATCTCTGGTTTTTTGATTGGTTTTGACTCTACAATATCACTATCAATATTCAGAGCCTCATCGATTGAATCATAATTATTATTCATAACAATCAAATATCCTCTTGTCTAGTAGGACTATAATCTTTAGAGTCGCCTAAAAATTCCCAACTCTCAGTGAATCCAAAATTATCTCCAGGATTTGCATTTATTGGATCAGGAACTGCAGTGTATCTCATTTCACGCTTTGCAGTTTGGGTATTTGTATCTGCATACAAATCAACCTGAACCTTACGAATGAGACCATCAGTGCTTTCTGCAATTGGACCAAACAGATATGTTTTTGCAGTAAATCTTAGTGTGTAGATAAGTGCTCTTCTTGTTTGAAATGAACCTTCATAATCATCCTGGAAATCAATACTGTCAAGTATGATTGGAATATCTCTCTTTTCTCCAATAGAATTAACAAGATCAACTGTTAGATTAAATGATGGTTGAAAAAATGGAAGTATCTGCTCAACAATTTGAAGAGCATCATCATTCAACTTACTGAAAATATTAAGTTCAAATCCAATATTATATGGTACTGGCATGAAAACTTTTTTCGTGTTTCCGGAAGTATCATTGACTTTGAATGTTTGAGTTACACCAGTTTTTCTTGTAGGATCATATTGTATAGAAGTCATTTCAAATGACATTCTAGGAAGAGTGATCGCAATCGATTTTGATAACTGTTCTTGTTCTTGAATTTTTGCTAAGAACTTCTGCATTGGTCCATAAGAAAGACCAACTTTTGTTTCATCAAGAATACTACCATCACTTTTAGTGTGACGAATTGAAACGTTGTTAAATAACGTTCCAAAAGAAATAATAGTCTTTCTTATAATTTCGTGATAAAAATAAGTTCCTAGCATTAATAATTACCAAATGGATTTGATTCTGTGAAATCTAATATACCGTCAGCTTCTAACTGAATTTCTTCATTAACATCATATGGATTATCGTAACTTTCATCATCATAGTTCTTAACAACATATCTAGCAGATGAAATGGATCCAACAATAACTTCACCTACATTAAACTTACCAGTATTTAGTGATACTCTGAGATGAGTGATAGGAGGAGTTCCAGGTGTTACTGAAACTGTTGTTCTAAAGTCCCTAACTCTTCCTGTTATTCCTGAGGATTCACCAGTTATCAATTCATTGTAAATAAACGTACCAACACCGACAGTAGAAGGTCCTGTAACACTGATAGGTGGAGATGAGGTATATCTAGAACCAGATTTAATTATATTGATTGCATTGAGTTTGCCATCACTAGAAAGACTTGCAATACCAATTGCATTTATTCCAGTTCCGTCAGGTGCACCAATAGTTACATTTGGTGGAGAAGTATATCCATTTCCTGGATTTGTAATTTCAACCCTAGTTAAATTAAAGTCTAAATTATTTACAGAACAAGTAGCAGCTGCTCCAGAACCCCCACCACCAGAAAATGTTATTGTTGGAGGAACTGTGTATCCAATACCAGAATTTGTAATTTCAATTCTTTTAATAGACTTTACATTTCCAACACTAGTAGTAATGGCAACTGCAGTAGCTGCAAGTCCTGATTCTGGTGCCGAAAATGTTATGGTTGGTGTAGATGTATATCCAGAACCATCATTATTTAAAAATATTTCTGAAACACCTCCAGTTGAAACAACCGCAGTGGCAGTGGCAGTGGCAGTGGAACTGACAAGAGTAAGTGATGTAATATATCCTTCATCTTCTACAGTATTATCAACCTCTTCAAGAGCAGTATCAATAAGTTCATTTTCATATTCATAAAGTTCACAACTTAACTCATAAGTATAACTTGATCCTAATTGATAAAATGGTTTTTCATGCTCAACCCTTTTAATTTCAAATAATCTTTCACCAAGTGGAAAATAAATTAAATCTCCCTCTTTTGGTCTGGTAATTAAATCTGCAAAATCATATTCTGTAATCAAACCTTCTCTAATTCCGGAACTAATTCCTTCCAAAAATGGTGCAATAAATTCTTCATATCTTTCTCTGGATACTGTCAAACTTATTTCATTTTTTAATCTTAAACCGAACTTGGTCATTATGTCACTATCAGGAGCATATCCATCAAAGTTATTAATATATGCTTCAAGTAAAAAAACATCATCAAACTTTGATGACTGAATCTCACGAATAATATCATCGGTTTTAAATATTTTTCTTGGCAAATAATAAACTTCAACTCCGAACATTTTCAAATGTTCATTTATTAAATCCTGAACGAGAAACTGTTCACTGGGAGATCCTTGTAGAAAAAACGGATTTAATGTCATGAGTATTACCCAATCAGGTCCATAGGTGGTAATTCGTAATCCGATGTCATTCTCTGTCTTATTTCATCCAATTCTCTTTGACCATCCTCATAAATTGCTCTTCCATTTAGTTCAAGTCCACCCGGAAGTTTTACACCTTGGAATTTAATTAAATTCTGCCCCCACTGCTTTTTAATTGCTGCTGTCAAATATCTCTTAACAAAACTATCATTATATATTTTTGAAAAACTCTCAGGGTCTAGTGCTCTGTAACACTCTATAACTAAGTAGTTATCTACTGTTTGCGATCCCCAATTAATATCAAGATATAATCTATTTTGTCTTTGATTAAATCTAACTTGTTTATCAGTTGTTAGCAACATATCAATGTCTTCAAGATAAGTCTTAGTCATTGCATATTGCAACAGTTCAACAGAGTTGAAATAATATAAATCGTTCAAGAATAACTGATACTTGATACTAAACATTCCTCCAGAAATACTACTAGTATCAAATTTAAATATTTTTTCAATACCAATAACTGAGTCTGGAACTTGAATAAAATTTGATGTTTCGTAAAAATTGGAAGTAACCGTGCCCAAACCTGAAATATTTGTTGATGTTCCTGTAGTAGTAACAATTCCGACACCAGTCGTAGTTACACCAACGGTTCCACCCCCAGCACCTCTTCCTCTATCAATATCTTCTTGAGAAATTTTATATTTTAAATATGTTTTTTCTACACCATCAAAATGTCTTTCATTAAAATACTGAATTGTATCATCTAATAGATCATCAACTTGCTCGTCTGCTACATTAATTTCAAGAACAGGTGCACCAAGTTGTCTTAAACAATAATCTTTAAGTTCTTCTCTAGTAGTTGGTTTTGCCATCAGTATTCTCCTCCATCAATAAGTCCGGCTTCAAGTGTTCCTGCAACAAAAACATTATTTTGGAAAGTTGATATTCCTACAAATGTTGATAATCCAGTTACTCTCAATTCATTCAATGTTGTTAGATTAGTAACTCCCAGTTGTCCTATTGTTGTAATACCAGTGATATTAGCATTACGTGCAGTGAGTTCATCAAAAGTTAAATCATCAGCAACATAAAGATCTCCACCAACGTAAAGATCACCACCAGTAGTCGTAATACCACCAGCAGATGCTAATGTAGTAATTCCAACAACGTTTAAAGTTTCGGAAACATTAACTAAATCAAATTCTGCAATACCATCTACATCTATTGATCCATTTACGTCAAGTAGTACTCCTACTGTGGCAATTCCACTTATATTCCAATTTCTTGCTGTTGCCTCATCATATACTATGTCATCAGCAACATAAAGATCTCCACCGACGTAAAGATCACCACCAGTAGTCGTAATACCACCAGATGATGCTAATGTAGTAATTCCTGCAACATTTAATCCGTTTAAAATATCAACGGCTGCATTAATATCTAAATCAGATGCAAAGGTTGAAATTCCCGCAATAGTAATACCTTGACCAAGATGAACTTGTTTTTCAATTCCAAGACCACCCTTAACAATTAATGCACCTGTTGTAGGAGAAATTGATTGAGTGGTATTTGAAAATGTTGCGATACCAGTAATATTCAAAGATGACGAATCAATAGTATCCGTCATAAAGAATGTTTCGGTAGAAACATCCCAAACTAAAATTAAACCATCTTTTGTTTTTAAAGATGAGTTTACATCAGTTAAATTGATTAATCGTGTTGGTGGTGCAGAAGCATTTGATAATACACGAATTACGTTCTGAGAACCAATTCTATCGTTTATGTTGGGCATTTACCTACTTACTCCTGCTCTTACTAATGCTGATCCTTCCACGGCTTTATACTCTTTACCGTTAGCTGAAGTTATTTTTAGATCATATACATATCTACCAGGTTTCAAGGATAATGATTGTGTGCCTGTTAGACTGATTGACAAAATTCCCAAATCAGCAGATGTTACAGTAGATCCAAAAGATACTGACGTAGATGACGAATAATGTTTTCTCAGTTGCCCAGAAACTGTTGATCCAGTTAAATTTAAACTAGAATTTGTTCTAGTATCCTCTAATTGAAAAGATGTATCAAAATCAAATCCTTGCTCGATCACAATATTGGATACATAAACGGCCATTATTTTATGATGATAATATACCTCTAGCTATTTATATTATTTGTTTAGGCTAGTTATTTAAAATAAATTGTTTAAGTAAAGTCTTTATTTCATCAATATCTTTCTTCATTTCATCCAACTCTTCTTTTTGAGACTTTTGTCTTTCCATAGATGCAAGTCTTTGATTATATCCAGAAGTATCATGACTCACTATTGCCCCAGTATCCTCATCTCGATAAAGATGAGGATGATCCTTAACCTTTATTAATCTTGTCATTTTAATGCTATAGTTCTAAAGTTTCTAATTATTGGATAATTTGCTTGATCCGTTGATGACATAACGACTTTAATTTGATATCCACTAAAATCACCCAAATCGTTTGCTGTAAATTCATATTCCAAATATTGATTTTTTTCACTTGCCGGAACTCTAATATCAGGTCTTCCATCATTTAATGAGGAATTAATAACCTTTAAAGATCCTTCAGAAGTTGACTCAAGATTATTAAATCCTGGGAAGAGTTCAAATTCTTGTTCAACTCCAGTAGAATCTTCTCTAACCAAACTATAGAGAACTCTAATATCTGCAGGATCTGGTCTATATGCATCTAATATAACTTTGAGAGATGATGCGGGTTTTGCCAGACTTATTAAATTGGAAATATAAACAGATTCATGTGAATCATTATTTCTGGAATTTGTAGAAGAATCTATAACATAATTTGTTACGGGTCTATTAATATTGTCAGAAATAAATTCCACAACAGAATCATCTAAGAATATCATTGGTGATAGATTTTCATTGGTTGTATTTAATGTTACTGTAGAATTAAATGATCTCCTTCCAGAAACATTGTTAAATGTGGATTGATTTAATTCATTTGCTCTAGAACAAACTATACGCACAGAACTTAAGTCATTTTCTTGATTTGGAATTACAGGTTCTATAGTATTTTGAAGGTTGAAAGAAACTTCACTTCCACTAATACTTGTTCCTGTTGTAGTTCTAATATTTGAAGACACTGAAGTTTCTTTCCCTGGAGATATTATATTAAACCTAGGATTAATTCTATTGAACATAATATTTTCGGATGCCTTGATTTTAGTGCCACCACCAATTAATTCAGTTCCAAATGATACTTGTGGATATGTACCATCTGTTGCTCTATTCAGTCCTATTGCCTTTCCTTCAATAGTTGATGTTGCCGATCTATCAACTTCAATAAAGTATGAATCACTTTCAATTCCAGTATCAGAAATATCGTAAACTATTCCATTAATTCTTCTAAGGGAAATTCCGTTAAACTCATATTTCATTATTTGATCACCTATTTCGTGAGTTTCTACGACTCCCTCAATTCCTCTAGTAGTAATAGTTAACAGATTTGAAGTTGCGGTGCTATATCCAATGACTTCATCTCCAATCTTGGCATATCCAATATTTGTAGAATTAACACCTTGACCTTCAAAAGTTTCAAATATGGAAGAATCTTCAACTTGAATTGTTCCAGAACCACTGGTTGTAGCAGAAAGTTGTTCTGTTAATATTGTTGGTGTCGTATCAGATATAATATCATTCAATATCAATTTATTATTGTTTGCATACATTCCATGATTAAAATGTTCTACCTGCAAATAATTACCGGAGAAAATGCCACCATCTCCTGTTGAAGTTAATACATCACTAGATGTAGGAACTACAGTATTTCCTAAACCAACATATTTTAAGTCACCAACTGGTATAGATCCCTGAACATTTGTTAGATATAAGGTATCGATATTACTACTAGCAGTAACTGTAATAACTGCATCTCTACCAACCTGACCGGATGCATTCGTAATAGAAACAATGTCACCACTTCGATATCCAGTTCCTTCGTTAACAACTGATATTCCAGTAATAGTTCCACCAGCACCAACACCACTGATATTGACTGTTAACCCACTACCAGAACCAAAAATATTAGATGTATTTCTTGTTCCGGTCTCATATCCCAAACCAGCAACAGTTTCTGTAACACCAGTAACACTACTTCCTGTAGAAACAATAGTACCAAAACTATTTCCTACACCGGTAATTCTTCTACCAGCAGTCAAAATATTCACTAAAGGATCACTAGAAGTAATTGTAGTAATACCAAGAGTTACATTTTTTGGTAATGCTGTAATTGCATTTTCTTGGAGTGTAGGAATATATCCATTACTTGAATCAAGTGGTGGATTTCCAAAATGTGCAATACCCGTATTTGCAGTGAATTTTGCTTTGTAAAGTTTAAATTTGAGATCAGATTCTTGAGATGGTGTCCATGTTGAACCATTCTGTGATTTAAATAAACTTCCTATCGCAAATTGTCTAGAATATTTTATTGCTTGAGAATTTGGAAGATCTTTAGTGCCAATGGTTTTTTCTCCCATCGTTGCAGTCCAAACTTCATATTGATCTGAATTTGGTGCAAGTAAAACTAACGCATATTCTTGACCGGGAGGAAGATAAATTGGTTGATCAAATGTTACTCTTGTTGGAGTTTCTGCATCTGCTGAAGTAAAGATATTATCAGGAGATAAAGTTTTTGCTTCACCAATTTTAGTTAAAGTTGGTATTCCAAGTTCGACTAATCTTATCTCAACCGTAACAGGTTCATTACCAGCTGGTTTTGATGCAAAGAATAAATCTACTTCTGTTAGGAATACTCCATTATCATCATCATTGTCACCACTAAAATCAGGTGCCTCAATATCTTTACCAACAGTGAAAGTTTGTGCCAGAGGATCACCTGTATCTGTCTCAGTAATTATTCTTGTTGCAGATGAAGTTATAGTTGTAGTTATAGTAGTTACTCTCCGCAATTCACGGAATATACCTCTTGCTGTATAAGTTGTATCACCAGCAGAGATTAATTTACTACCTGGTAATGGAGTTTGATTGGTAGAGCTGCTACTTAATCTAAATGTTTTCTTTCCTGTAAAAATTCTTGGATTTGGTGCTGGATTTACGTGTGGATTTTTAATAAAGAATGATCCAAATAATGTACCATTGATATCAGAAATAAGTTTCAAATCTTTTACATAAGCAATTGCACCACTAGTTTGTCCAACAATTTTTGCACCTTTCTCAAAATATCCACTAAAACTGCCTTGTGCTTCTGATGACAGAGCATTTAAGTCGATATTTATTGTTTTGGATGATTGACTATATCCAGATGGTATAGATTCCGATGTTACATATGGATTTGTGGTGTAAGTAAGTGATGGAGAATTAAAGTTTCCTTCTTTATGATTTGATGCTGCCAGTCTAAATGTTCCTATCCTATTTCCACCATTATAAACTCTTACTGTTTCTCCTTTTTGGAAGGCACCATTAGAAGAACCATAATTGTCTAGAGTGTTAGAGTTTGCAATTTCAATTAGTTTTGGAATAAAATCTAAATTACTGTGATTATCTAAGAATTGATAGTGTCTTGCAAGAGGTCTGAATAATGTTCCAAAGAAAGAAACGTTTCTAGATCGAATATATTTTTCATCTCCCGAAGAAACAAGAACTGTATTGACATTGGTACTTGTACTTCTTCTTATTCGGTTTGCTACTATTTGAATCGTATTACCGCCATCATTATCAAAGTCGAGGCGGCCTCCAAAATTAAATATCGTGTTTGTTACACCCAGATCTCGTCTTATCGTTCTTTCAACTATACGAGGTGCAAGTCTAATAGTTCTTGTCCAATTATCTCTATTTGGTTTTAATCGAATTAGTCCGTTATATTCTATAACATGGAATGGATTTACATTTTCAACTCTAGTAGCAAAACTTTGATTTAACCAATCAACCGAATCATATTTTAACGTAACCACATTACCCGTTTTTTGTACATTTGGATCTAACTGATCATAATTTTCCTCAGAATCAAATAGATTTAATGGTTGCTCTACAGATGAAACTAATTTTTGCTGTAAAGTATTTCTAAATGCAGTTGGTCTCAGTTCCCCATTACTAGAATTAGTAGTCGTTAAGTTATTATCAGACAGAGATTGATCATTAAAATTATCTACAAATATTCCACTCTTAAACCTATTATTTCCTTGAGAATCCTCAATTCTTAAAGATTCTGTGCTAAGTTCTAATAAACTTAAAGATGTAAATCTCTCTAAATTCTCAACTCTATCTTCAAGATTGCCAATATCTCTCATGGTATATCTTCTATTATCTATCATGCTAATTTCAGCATCATCAGTATTATAAAGATATGCAGGAAGTCTAACCTCTGCTAACTGCATTAAACTAGGATCTTCATTTACCGGTGGAACTGGTTTTATGGAAGAAACTCCTCTTCTAGTAATAACAGTCCCAAATTTGTCAATGTATACTCTATCAATTCTAGGAAGATAAAAATCATATCCAACAACAGATCCTTCACCTGGTTTTAAGGTAAACTTTGGTTCTGTTCCAAAATTAGATGTTCTTGATGCAAAATCAAATGGTGATGATGTTGTTACTGAGAAATTTCCAACTCTTGGTCTAAAATCTAACGTATCAGAAGCTCTTACTCGTCCTGGTCCAATTGTAGGAATATCTTCGGAAAATCTATTTGCATCATAACTAAGAACAGTAAATACATCACCATTATCTGATGCTGGAACTGTGTAATGATCATATACAATTAATAATCTTCTTTCTGGAATCTGAGTTCCAACTCTGACTAATCTAGAATAATCATAGTATTCGTTTCTTTGACCTTTATCTAAGGTAAAATTATTTGTAATATTTTTATATTTTCCGAATGTTATTTGCGTTACATTTGAAATAATTCCAGATTCTTTAAATGTTACAACTTCTCCTACTGAGAATGTTTGATCATTCAAATATACAATTCCAATATTATGTGAAGGAATTGGTGGTATTGCTGATGAAGAAGAATTTTGAACAATTCTTGCCAGAGCTCCACTATCGGAACCAATAATATCTTCACCAATAATTGCATTAGTATCTACTTGAGATATTGATAAGAATTTAATTCTATCTAAAATAGGATCAGCAGTACTTGTTGATTCATATATTGAGAGAACTTTAGCAACATCTGGGACATTCAAAGAAATTTGATCATCTTGAACTCTCAATCCATAATATGGATTATAAGTCAATCCATCATTAATTGAATCACTAGTTGCTGCACCAGATTGAGCAAGTGTAGAAAGATTTACAATTTCTAAAGCACTTCTTGTATATTCTTTAATCTTACTTTGAATACCATTCTTTTTAAGAGTGACATTTACAACAACATTGCTTGATTGACTTGGTAACAATCCATCAATAGTTACAGTATTTCCATTCAAATTGAAAGCATCGGGTGTTATTGTTCCAATTCCTCCACCATTATAGTGTACGGAATATCTTTCTTGATCAAATGCTGCATATGATGCACTAGTAATACCAGTGGGTAAACCAAATGTCAACTGTCCATTTCCATCTGTTGTTTCTCCAGTAATTTGTCTAGTCACAGATAATTGTGATCCAGAAAGATTTACTGAGGAGATATTAGAATCTGGAAGACTTGCAAACAGAGAAGCATTTTCATTATTTCTTAGTTCTGGAACTGCCAATTCAACATTGTAAGTTCCATCAGAACCTTTTCCTCCATTAAAAACTTCAGTTACACTAGAAATACCAACCACTGTAACTGTAGTTAAATTTCCACCTACTTTCGAAACTCTATTATATCTTAAATTAGTTCCATCTTGATATTTTACAATATCACCTTCTTTAATACCAGTGAAAAGTTTTCCTGGACTTGTGAAGACACCTGTAGAACTTACAAAGTTTGCTTGACTAATTCCTTCAATTTGTCTTCTGCTAAGAACAGTATCTGCCGCAAAACCGGGAAATCCAGATGCATTTTGTGCTACAGACTTAATGTCTCTAATACCGTAAACAATAAAACTTTTTAATGCTAATGATGCATCAACACCATTAATTATTATTTGCTCATCAGCAACAAAAGTTCCTGATGTCTGGTAAATATTTAATTCTGCACTATTAGCACCTGCTGCAACTGCAAAACCACTTGCTCCACTACTTTTACCTTGTATAAAAGATGTTTGAGGAATTTCTGCGGCAGATACATTTCTATTAAATGTTAGAGATGTATAAGTTTGAATATCATAAAGATACAAATCCCATTGAGTTTCTTGATTTGAATAAGCAGCATCAGTTAAATTGAACGTATACACCCTTGCTTGTCCAACTACCTTTTGACCAGATGTATCTGCTTTAAATTGTGTTTTTAAAGTTACAATGTCATTTTCTTTTGGCGCACCAGCAACATTGTTAACTCTCAAAAGATGTCCCATTTCAAAAGGAACATTGATAGATGATACATTTTGAGTATCTCTTGGTTTTTCTACATCAACCGTTGATGTTCCGTCTATTTCAACATCATAACCGGCAACATATGCTTTTCCGGGTGATACATCAAAACACAGTAAATCATCGGAAGGAATATTTCCCTCCTCTGTTGTTTCATTTTCCAAAAACAAACCATCATTATCAATTCTATCATTCAATGAGTTTAAAACTTTTAATTCAAACTCATCAACTGTATAATGTCCTGATTCGTCAAATGTTCTTCTCGCAATATAATCTCTAATAATATTATATACAGTCTTATCAACTATTTTCTTTATCTTTCCATCATCAGATCTAAAAATTTCTATAAAATCAGTATCATTAAAATCTGTTAATGATTTTTTAGTTAAATTTAATGAAATTTTAAATCTATCTGCACCCGGTGCTGCAAAATTTGTAAACCCCTTTGCATTATCATACAAAGAGTCATCATCTTTGGCATTAATAGTTTCTTCTTTTATATTAAATCCTACTCTATACGATGGTGTATTCGTATAATAATCTAATATGAGAGTTTGTTTTGAAACATTAACAAATGTTCCTCTTACAAAATAAACTCCACTATCAATAGACAGTGCAGAACCCGTAGATGTTGCATTAGGTGTGATTAATGATGCAAATGATGTTCCAGAAGAAATTGTAGTATTTCCGTATTCTACATTCTCATTAGCGATCAATAATTCCCCATCCTCAAATACAGATGTTTCGGAATCATTACCTGCCGCAGAATATTTTACATATATTGTTAAGTATTCTACCAGATCAGACTCACTGGTAAATACTACATTCTTAACACTAGCAGTTACACCAGAACTTTGTCCAGTTATAGATTTTCCAATGAAATTCTTAATATAAAGAGAAACATCTACTCCTAAATTAGTAGAATTTAATTTTACTGCAGAATAGTCACTATCAAAAGTTATACCTCCAGGTATAACCATAGATCCTTCTTTAAAAATATTACTTCCAAAAGACTCTACTTGATTTTGTAAGATAGACTGAAGAGTGGTTAATTCTCTAGCCTGAACTGGAAATCCTGGTTTAAATAAAACTTTATAGAAGTTTTTATCTTTATCAAAGTCATCATAATATGGGCTGATATTTAAGTCGGTTTTTTGTGCCATCTTTTTTTAGAATTCCAGAATGATTTTAACGTCTTCTTTTTGTCTAGAGTCTCTTTGAACTTCGGGTCGATTATCAATGTAGATTATATCCCCTGTCTTTTTATTTATCTCCGGATCTGCAAGACCATTTGTAAAAGTAACTCCCAAATTAATTTGTTTGGAGTTAATTGTTATCACACTACCATTCACATTAGTATCAATTGTTGCTCCACCACCACTACTAGTAAAAATAATATTTGTACTATTATTAAATGTAGTAATACCCACGGTATCTAAGCTCTGTGTTTGATCGAATTTATTACCAAAACATAAAGATCTGTCTTGATAATATTTTAAGATTTTAGTTTCACTATCAAAAGAAGCAACATATCCTTTTGCAACAACATTATTACCTTGATTTTGTGTAATTTGCTCTCCAATAGTTACAGTCCTAGAACTACTCAATCCAACAGAAAAAAGTGAAGAAAATGTGTTGTCCGTAAAAGTCTGTCCAGATCCCACAAATTTTTCTGGATTTTTTATAATTCCAACCTGAGCAAACTTTGTATCTATGGGAAAATCTTTAGTGGAATCATCAAATCTTGCATATAATAATACTTTATCTGTTCCTAATTCAGTATATACATCATATCCATGTCCTTTGGATGGTGGAATAATTGGTATTAATTTAGATCCGGATCCAGAATTTGTGCTCAAATCTATAATTCCATAAGTATATCCTTTTCCACCTACAGTCACTGCAATTTCTGTTATAACACCACTATTTGTTGTTATAGAAACTTCACCACCAGTACCATCACCTAAAATAGATGCGGTTCCATCACTATATCCTGTTCCACCATTTTCAATATATACTGTTTTAATTTGATTGTTATTACTATCCGAATTTCCACCATCTCTAATAATTTCGATATCAGAGTCTGTAGTTGTTGCCCAATTGTTTGGAACAACTATGAATTCTGTAGAATCAAATTTAATAACGTCTGATGGTGAAACTTTAAAAATATATTTCCATTTATATCCATCTGAGTAAGAAACGGGTTCTACATCAGTATGTGTCGGTTCGAAAGTTGATCTAGGAACAGTTGGGTCAATCCCTGATGTTCCATTTTCTATACAAATATAAACTTTAAAATCACTAGTAATTACATAGTAATTTGCATCATATAACTTTAAAGCTTTAGTTATAGGTGCTGGATTATTTCTATTTTCATATTGTCCATAATCATGCCTATACATATCATATTGGTTATTTGAAATCCATTCAACTTTTCTTATAACTCTTCTAGCATTCTCTGTGGTAATTTTTTTACCAAATAAACTAGTATCTCCATAATGAGATAAGTGTTGAAAATTATCTACAGGATTGTTAGTCGTGCTTGTATTCCAATCAGAAGTTCTACCAAATCCAACTGCAGTTGGATTTGACAAACCTAAAAAAGCATAGTAAGAGTTATTACTGATGGACTCTACAAAAGAACCAGCATTCAATATTCTAAATTGATCTGTTACGAATGCAGACATATTAATTGTTTTTTAGATATTTATACGATAATATTAAGTTTCAATTTTTGGAAGAGCACCAGTCTTTCTTATATTAGTTCCACCTCTTCTCTGAATGGTTGGATATGTAGAAAGTCCAGAAACAATATTTCCAGTAACACCAATAGATATTGGATTTGAAGATCTTGTTCCTCCAGATATTCTACCCCATGAATATCTTCCAACAATATTATTTGGATTACTTCCAGTAGTGGTAATTCCAACAACATTTGTATTAGAATGTACATTGCAAGTTATAACTCCAACATAATTAGATCCTGTTAATAATGAAGATGACCAATCAGAAATATAGTAGATATTATCCAAACATGTAGTTCCAACACCAATAATTTCGGAATCTGAACTATTAATTGATGTAACACCATTTCCAACATTTGTATCATGAATGTAAATTGGATATCCAGTTACTAATCCACTAAGTGTCGCACTGTTGTCAATAATTGAGAATACAATAGCTAATGGATTTGATCCAGATCCTGTAGATGTTGTGATTCCAGTAATAATTCCAGAAGATCCCTTTATAGTACTGAAGGATGTGATTTTTTCAACAAGACCAGTCGAATATCCAACTGTAGAAATTCCATTAATAATCAGTGCATCGCATGGTGTGGAGTTATCAGTATATCCATTATCCGTTTCATAACTAAACAGTTCAGAATTTTCAATAAACACTTCAGTATCAGTTGTAGATACATCTTTAATAATTCTTGCTGTTGGGAAGACTAGAGCTTCCAATACATCTCTCGATTTACTTACAAGTTCTCCATTGATTTTTTTATCTGATTTTTGTTTAGTCCAAGAAAGTGGTTTGAAATTGGATTCATCAATTCCTTGATCAAAATATCTATCTGTTTCAACTTTATCAGAGAATGATACATTATAAACAGTTCTTTCGTTCTGTGTAACTGTATCTTTAATATAATTATTACTTATGACTTGAACATTGTCACCAGTTTTTAAAGTTGGTCTTACATTATCTACTGAATTGGAATCAGTTGCATCAACACCCTTATAGAAGTAAATTTCAATTTCATCTTCCGGTAAAGGTGCTTTTGTGAATGCAACTGAAGTTCCTCCACCAAAAATAAAGTTAGTCACCGGTTTTTGGATTACTCCATTTATGAATATCACTAATATATTATTAATATTTTCTTCCAATGGAGATCCTTTCTCTGCTTCAAAACTGAGAAGTTGTCCGTTATAATTTAGAGGGAATCTTTGTCTTTTTCCATTTTGTAAAACTTTAATAGAATCAATATAATCAAGTTCACCAAATTCCCATGCAGCAAAATTATCAGAATATGTAGAAATTACTTCAATTGTAAAATCTGATATTGGAGATGATAAAGTAGAATCGGTAACTAAACCAACTGGTTTAAAGATATCACCTCTACTAAATGAATATCCAGGTCTTGAGAAATTAAATTCTTTCACCTCAAAATAAGTTGAACCTATTCCAACAGAAGTAGAAGCACCACCAACTATGACATCCATTAATAGTCCAATACCGGTGGTTGTTGTGTTACCAATACCTTCTCTATAAACACCAGTGACAGGGAGATTGTCATATGATGGATCAGATACAAATATGGATGGACTTGTGTATCCTGTTCCTGGATTTGAAACATTGAGAGTTAAGGTTCCACCAGCACCAACATTTGCGGTTGCTATTATCACTGCTGGAGTTCCCGAGTGCCCTTCTTCAAAGACAGTTACTCCAATAGAAACCAATCCATTATATCCAGATCCAAGGTTGTCGGTAGTTCCCAGTCCCACAGATACAATAGTTCCACCAGCACCAACGACAGCAGTCACAGAAGCACCTACAAGTGGAGCAAATCCAAGTCCTGGTGTAGATCCATAAGAAACTATGATTCCACCTCTAGGAGTTTCATTTTGATTCACATCAAAATTGGAAGTTACATATTCGAGAGGGTCACTTTGGGGTTTAGTGATTCCGGAAAATTCTACAGTTGTTATTCCTGCAGTAGTATTTTCTAAAATTTCATAGTTGAATCTATCAGGATTGTTATCAGTTTTTGGTGATTGATAAATGTTGTTAATAAAAACAAGTCCATTACTTCCTTCTGTTCCAATACCAATAGTATTTGCACCACCAACCGATAAAGTAAATGTTCTTCCAATTCCAGTAAATTGGTTGGATATATCATCATATACTCTATTATTGTCATAATTTGATTTTAAAAATACTCTACCATTAAATGAACTTGTTTCAAAGTCCAAATTAGATTTGGTTTTATTAATTTGTGGATTTCCTCTTGGTGATTCTGCAAAGTAAATTTCATCATTTACAATATTAAATGCACCTTTATAAATTTGTACATTTGAAGAACTTGTATGGGTTGCAAGAGAAGAACCAACAAAACCTCTATCAACCTCTACAAGTTTTACACTTCCAGAATTTGTTATAGGTCCAATGTTTGTATTTCCAAATCCAATATTAACAACTCCCATATATTCATTATCTATCAATAAAATATCTTTTAGATTGATAGATGAAATTCCACTCAAAGGAAGAATACTTGTGGCAATTCCTATATTTTTTGATAAAGTATGAGTTGTACCAGTAAATGCTAGTGGATATTGAACAAGTTCATCAACACTAACTATGCATTTGGTATTTCTCTCTTTCATAGTAAATCTATGAGCATTTCCTTCACCTAAAGAAGTAAATGTTGTTCCAATACCACTTTGAGCTGCTGTAGTTGTAATTGCAACTTTAAATGTGTTTTCTGTTAACTTAATTGCATATACTGTCGAAGACAAAACATCAGTTGCACTAGTCATCATGGCACTAGTGCCAACTCCAACAACGGTTGAGTTTGGAGTATAAATTAATTCTTCACCAGTCATGAAGAAATGATCTTCTACTGTAAATATTCCTGTAGTTGCATCAAGAGATGCTGAATTTGGATTGAATTCTTTAGAGAAAATTGGTTTTGTTTTATTAGTTAACTTAAAATTAGTTCTATTAATTCTATCACCATTAATTGAGTTGTAGAATCTTTTATCAATGCTCTCGGTTACAGCACCATATGATAAATTATTATAAACGTTGACAATATCAATTTCATTATAAAAAACTTTACTAAAGGTTTCAATATCTACTTGTTGATTTTGATTATCTGGATGGAATTTAAGTATTAAGTTCGATCCGGATACCTCACCACCAAATGTTCCAATACCGGATAAAGTATCTAAAGTATTGTCAGTGGCATCTACTGAGAGGAAAGGTAGTTGTTGAGTATAGACATCAGATCCATCAAAAATCATCATAACTTGATGAAGTGCTTTACTAGAACCTATACTTACTTGAATTAAAGATTTTGATGAATTAAATAATGTCTTATCTAAAGTATCAATTGTTGTTGATGCGACAGATACTGTAGACTGATAACTCGATTTGTAAATGGCACTTCTTTCCTGTCCATCTGCTTGGTCATTAGATTTAAATCTATAAGCACCCTGTCCAGATGTAGTTGTACCAAATCCAACAATATTTGTTCTTATTTTAAGTTCATTACTAGTGGTATTTTCATGTATTAATGAAAATACTCCACCTCCAAGATTAGTACAAGTGAATAGACCTATTGAATCTCCGGTAGAAGAACTTAAATTATTATCAATATAATATTCGGACATATATGTATTTGTTCCATTATGTGCGATGTATAATCGCACATAATTCATATCTTGCGTGGCAGTATCAGTAACTTGTGCATTAACATATAAAGATTCAAAATTATTAGAATTTAATGAAATAATTGTTGTTGTACCTAAACCAACAGTTGTAGTTTCTGTATCGATAGATCCAGTCAAATCTATAAATCCAACTGATTGAGTTCCAACTCCAGCAAAAACTGTATTAAAAGTTTGTTTTATTAATTTTATATTATAATCGGTATTGAAAGGATCGACAGGAGTAAATCTCAAAAGTGTTTCGTCAAATTCATTTTCAAAAATATCAAAACTTCCATATGGATTATCTGAGTTTTGTAATGATTCATTTTCGACGATTACAGTTTCTATCCCATCACTCAAAATAGTAAGATCTGTTAACTGAATTTGATTACCCTGATCACTAGTGACTCTAAACAAATAATTTTGATAGGATATATCATCAACTTCATCAATGGATAAAAATTCTGTATTTTCTGCTTCAGAATTAGAAAATTGATTGCTAATATCATCAATCTCTAAAACATTGAGATTTTTTAATTCGACATAGTTTGTGAGTCTTTTTGTTTCTAGTTTTAAGAACTTAGAATTTGAATCAATAACATCTTGGTCTAAAACATTATCAAAGTTATTAACAGTGTCTACTCTCTTTTCATCTATAATATCATAGACAATTTGGAACTGATCTTTGATTTTATCTATTCCTGCCGATGTGGAAGAAATTATTCCTGTATCGGCAAAGTTTTTCAATCCACTAGTATGAACTAAATTTTCTACAGGTGATTGCTGTTCTTTATAAGTTATTGAACTTTTAACAGAATATGATAAATTTTGATAGTAATCATTATCTGGAATTACTTGATAATCTTCACTTAATTTACCAATTTGATCACTCCATCCAATGTTCTTTAAATTGGAGTAGTTGACATCAAAACTTGCTTCATTAAAATCTATCGATTTTATTGTTGCTTTAGCACCAGATTGAGTTCCTGTGATAACCTCTCCTACGGATAATTCATATAATCCGGAAACTTTCAAATCGTTTCCATCATTTTTTGCGACTTTTAGATCTCTAACTATTTGATTTGACGATAAACTCTCACCAACAGAAAATTCTGATAATTTTTGAGTTACCTCAAATTGTGGGTAGTCATTTTTATTAATTAAAACACCAGAATAATCTTGGACCGTTTTTGCAATGCCAGTATTCGTTGTTAAACCAGATACACTAATTTCTACAGTATCATTAAGACCATCAAGTTTGTAATCAGTTACAGTAAAGAATTTAAATCCATAATCCTCAGAATTAAATCCATCACCATCACTGCTAAGTTTTTGAATTCCTTCAATAAAAACTTTATCTCCAATATTAAAAGGTTTTACTGAAAATGTTCCAATTCCAGGTGTTGATATATCACATTCAAATTTTGTAGGATTTATACTATTTACATTTATGATTGCAACTCCATTAGTATTGTTAGTTGCAAATATTTCTACAGATTCATCAGGTAGACCTGTTGGTGCAACACTAATGTCTATTGAAGAAATTGAAGCCGCAGTAACGTTTGATTTTATTAATCCAGAGTCAATTATATTTCTGTTTACAGAATCAACAATTACCAATGTTGGTGCAGAAGAATATCCATCTCCACTATTAGTAATTAAAACTTGATCCAGAGTATTAAAATCCTTTAATACAATTGTGGGAGATACATTTGCTTTAGGTCTTAATGTTCTATCCGAAGAATATGTAAACTTATTGTTTAGTATTTTCTTTTCTTTTACAGTTCCTACAGTATTTGATATTGCATTTACAATTAAATCCGATCCATTAGTGGAGTTTGTTGATTTTAAAGTTGGCAGAGATTTATATCCAAATCCAAAAGATAATGCATTTAGGGAACTTACCGGACCCGATGCAGAATTTGACGTTGTTGAATAATCTAAAACATCGCATTCTGTTGAAATATAAAAAGATCTTTCTAGTTTTTCAAAAATATTTAAATTAAATGTTGTTGTACCTATTCCAGATATCTTATAGGTATTATTATATGCACTTTCTTCATACTTAATAGTAGAATAATTTTTAACTTCAATATCAGATTTAATTATTGTTCCATCTTTTTCTAATGTATAATATAACTCTTCTGAAATATTTGAATTGTAATTTAATACTAAAGATGCTGCAGCAGATCCAACTGTTCCAGTTTTAGATACTGTAAATTGATTCGTTGAACCAACAGAGATAAATTCATTATTAAATTTAGAGTCACTATAAATTTTAAAATCATATCCAGTCAAACTAGAATCTGAAAGATCAAATACCAAATTATTGTTTTTAGTTGGATTTAACTTTGGATTAATTAATGATAATGATTGCGATCCTGTTCCTGTTGATGCGAAACTTACAATAGTTGGAGGATTTTGTTGAGAGTCGAAATATGTTTCACAAAGTTTAAATCTATTATTGTCAATCTTAAATACAAAATATTCTCCATATCCACTATCTTCATAAAAAACTTTATCACCAGTTTCAAACTCATGATTGTTTATAGTAAATTCATTTGTAGATGTATTAATACCCGTAGAATTGAATCCAATTGGATTCACTACAATATTACCTATTTGAGAATTATAAACAACACGAACTGCTGTAGAAGTTCCAATTCCTACAGAAAGATTTGGTTGAACATTTAGAGTGATAGTATCTCCATTTTGAAGTTCATGTGCAGTAGAAACAGAAACCGATACTTCTCTTTTATCAATGTTTCCAAGAACTTGTGTAAAGTTGGATCTCAGTGAATATTCATCATTATCTGTACCATTAGTATGGAAGAATACCTCTTCACTATTAATCTCTGTCTTTAATCCAATAAGATTTGGATTTTTGTTGATAACAAAAAGATTTGTTATATTAGAAGCATTAATGTTAAATTGATTTAATCCATCAGTAGATATTGATAATGTTGTTCCACTGCTAGTATAAATGACTGATTGGTTTGTTTTGAATGGGTGGTTTTCAATATGAAGACCCTTGGTTGGAATATCCCTAGTTACAGAAATATCTCCAAAGATAAAGGACGTTGAATATCCAACACCAGATATTGTTCCTACTCCAACAGATTCATGAGGATTAAAGAAAGCAATATTGTTTACTGTAGATTCAAATTTTTCTAATGACTTAGAAATAGTGAAAGAATCTGGTAAGAAAGAAACTGCTGTACCAACTGTATGTGATGTTCCTACTACTCCTCTTTCAATTCTTAAAATATTTTCCTTTCTGAATATACCAAGAATTTTCAGGGTTTCCGTTCCAATACCAATACTACTACCAACTGATATTTGCTCAGGAATTGGTTCTACATAAATTTCTGTTGTGATTCCAGATGATGTTATAGTAGATAAACATCTTGCATTTTCATAAGATGGTACTGAAATTCTATGAATTCCATTTAATGTTGAAAGATTTGTTGAAAATCCGGATATAGTAACATAATCTAAGTTAGAGAGATTATGATTTGGTAATATTGAAATTTTTATCTTTTCTGCGGAGTTCCAGGTAAAAATAGAATTTTCATGTGAAATAGAAGTCGTTTCTATATTTGTAATATCTTTTCCTTTTACAGATTTTACATCAACATCCAATCCACTTCCAAAAGTATTATCCTCATCAAAAATTAATTTATCACCAACTTTATAATTGACTCCGGAATTTTGAATTTCTAAAGATTTTATTGAATCTGATGTGACAGAAATAACTTCTATCTTTTGATCTAATACATCACTTATTTCACTAACAAAATCATAATTTGCATTTTTCTCTGATGCTTTATAAGGTAAAGTATTTCTTAATAAATTTGAATTATTAAGATCAAATGATTGATCTAAATTAGAATCTGAAAGTAATTTCGATCTATACTTATTTCCGATAAAATATGGGAATTCATTGATGGTAGCATGATATGCATAAACACCATTTGGATACTCATCGTTTTTTTCATACCTTCCATTATATTCATCAAGGTCTCCACTTTCATCAAACTTATAATCTTCAACAAAAAATCCAACATCAAACTCAGAAGGTCTATTATCTATGTTTGAAAGACTCGCAGAATATCCAGAAGTTAATAGTTTTACTCCTAAAGTTATCTCAGGATCAATATATGCATATGGACCATAAATTGGATTTCCATCATAAGCCCATCCAATAATTCCTGATAAAGTTCCATCTTCTAAGAAAGAATCTCTCAAAGACTCAAAATACTTCGATACTGAATATTGAAGTTTATCTTTACCACTAGATAAAACTTCACCAGTAGAGAATTTCGTATGATTATTATTAATAGTTAATTTTCTTATTTGTGGATCAATAAAAGCATTTTTTCCTGATGAAATAACTTTAATACTGGTATTTGATGAAGAATATCCAATACCAGTATTGATAACCTTGACTTCACTAATTTGTCCATTATCATCAATTATTGCTCTCAATTCAGATCCGGTTCCTGTTCCAGAAACTATCAAATCTGGAACGGAATAATATTCTGTTCCTTGGTAACTAATTAAAACGTTTGTAAGTTTACCACCAACAACAACTGGAGTCAATTGTGCAGATTTTCCATTCTGCAAAGTTACTGTTGGTTTTCTTTGATAGTTTATAATTGTCGATCCATATCCAACTCCAGACTCATACACATATGCATCAATTATTTTTCCTTTTACGACTGGAGTAAGAACTAAATTTTCAAAAGTTTGAGTGGTTGATCCAATTCCAGCAGTAGTATATTGAATAGAAACTGAAATATCTGGATATTTAAAATATTGCTCTCCACTTCCGGTGCTACCAAATTTTTCATAATTCAATCTTTCATAATTTGAAATAATGGTTCCTCCAACACCAGCATTACATAATCTAAAAGAATTGTCATCAACCTTTAAAATGTAATATTGATTTGCACTAGAAATTCCAGAAATTTGACTTGTTTCATAATCATAAGATATTAATTCACCATCATTAAATCCATGATTATCAAAACTAACTAAATTGTTTACTGTAGATATTCCTGTCGGATTGACAATTAACTTTCTATTAGTATATCCTTCTCCACTATTAATGATTTTAATACTATCAATTTGTTTTTTGGAAGAACGAGTTGAAAATTTATGACTTCCCAAAGATCCTGTAAAAATTCCAACGGGATTTGTTTGGGATTGTTGATCTTCTAAATTAAAATATAATTTTATTGCTTTATTGTTCGTTACTTCAACAAAATATGTTGAATTGTCAGGCATAAATTCGTTGCTTGTCAATGTGCCAATTTTTATGGCAGTATTTCCTAGTGAATTGTAAATTACTTGTTCACCATTAACAAAATTGTGGTCTATTAAAAATGCAATCTGATTTGTCGTTTCATTAACTCCACCACCACTAGAAAATTCATCAGCATTAAATAAAACTTCTCTGGATCTAGAAACTAATATTGGTTCAATAATAGCACCACTTCCATTTCCACCAGAAATATCAATAGAGGCAATTTTATCAATATCATAATCTTGAGTATCTACATATACTTTTTCAAATTTGCCACTGATTACTGGTTGAATTTTCGCACCACTACCAGCACTATCAGAAACTGCAATACGTGGTAGATTGATCACATCATAGTCTTCCCCACCAAATAAAACATTTGCATCATTAATAGGACCAAAATATACTGCATCATCAGATTTATAGTTATCAATCTCAATACCATTAATCAACATTCCAGTTTTTCCAGGAACTGTTGGTGTTCCAGAACCCTCTTTAATATTTTTTTCTAATGGAAATTTTCTTAAAATTTTCTGTATTCCAAGATCATTTTCTTTTTGAGAATTTAATACAAAAGTATGAGTTCCTAATCCAGAATTTGATACTTGGAATGTCAAATTACTTCCAGAACTTATTATAGATTGAGATCCATATAGTTTGAATTTTTTATCTGATATTTTCTTTACAAAATATGTTCCTGTAGTTAATCCAACTAAAGTTTCTCCTTCAGAAGAATAGAATACTTCCTCTCCTGTTAAAAAAGGTACATTATCAACTTCAAAAGTATTATATACTTCATTAGATAAATCTGTTAAATTTGAGAGGTTGGAGATGGTTACTGACTTAACACTTTCCTGAACATCTAAACGATAATTTTTTATTATGGAATTGTTTACTGTAAAATTAGATCTAATTCTAGATGGTAAAGAATTAGATGCAATATATGCATACTCATCTTTATCAACATAAAGATTAAGTACGTCCGACAACAATGAATCAGATTCGAATGTAGATCCAGAAGATTTGGTTTTATTTAATTTTCTTCTTATGTCATACTTTGTATTGGCATTTAAACTCGGTTTATTTTCCAAGGTTAAAGTATTTTGAGATTTATCAATATTTGTAATATATACTGGATTTGAAGAAGTAACTACAACTTCAGATTCTCTTCCCAGTATTTCAACTTCATCACCTATTTTTAAACTTGATCTATCAATAGTAGATAATAATTTATTAGAATCATTATTTGCAATTTCGTATCTTGTGCTGGTATTGTATATTAAAGAATTAGCAAAAATTTCTTTCCAATCTGAACTGTTATTTTTAATTTTATCTCCGATATTTTTTATAGAAATTAAATCACCTTCACTTGTGTTGAAGTTTTCACTTTCTTGTTTTAAATCACTAATTACTCCAAAAATTATTAATTCTACTTTTTTGGTAACATCTCCATTTTCATATGAAAAATAAGTATCATTAGATCTAATATTTGATGATTTTGCTATTGCAGTAGTGATGCCCGTGCATCCAAAAAACTGATTTACACTTTTTCCTGTATAAAAAATTGTATTGCTACCAGAAATTAAAGTTCCTGATTCTGGAAAACTTAAAGTAGAATCTACTGTTAAAATATTATCTCCTACTAATACACTTTCAAGTAATTTTGTATTTGGGGTAATTTCAAAATTACCCTCCACTGAAGATCTACCATCATTGCTGATATACAGATCAATTTTATAAAAAGTTTTTCCTTTTCTTGCAAATGGTTCTACAGCAGAGATTGATGCTGTCGTAGTTGCATCAGTATTTTTTATAAGAGTTTCACCAATAATTTTTAAAGGTTCTCCAGATATAACTTCTGCAATTACGATCTCTCTTCTAACATAATTTGCAAAAGATGGTTTAATTAAATAATCCTCCAAATTTACAATAGATGAAGATTCACCAAAAATAACCTTAAAAAGAATTTTTATTGCTTCGTCAGTTCCTTTCGACGAATAAAAATCTTTTGCTCTTTTTATAAAATTACCAGCATCAATTTCTTCCGCAAAAGGAATATTTTCTAATCCTGGAGTAAAAGTTGATTTTAATTTTATATAAAACTCTTTTAAAAATAAAGAACTTAGATTTTGTACAGGCGCATTACTTTTGTGGGATGTGGCAGTTGAAGTAGAGAATACTAAATCTTTATTATCAGAATTTTTATCAAATTCTGATATTCCACTAAAACCACGAACACATCCAGTAAATGTATTGGATGTTATACCTGTATAAGTAATAATTTCATCATCAATTTTTAAAAGACCATATTCATTTGGAAATCCTTTAGTACTAGAAACTTCAATTATATTATCAGTAGATGTTACATCATTAGACGATAATGTACTATCAACAATAACTTCCGGTTTTAAATTATCTACCTTCAAATATTGGTCAAGATTATCAGTAAGATCAACGGGACCTCCTTGATATTCTTGAGAAATATAATATTGCTTTAAAAAATCTACTGCTTTTGGACTTTCATCCAAAATGAATTCTGGTAATTGATTGGAAATTATATCCTGAATCTTGACTCTAGATTCAATTCCAGTTTGTATCATGCTACTTTCTTATAAGACTTCCGTTTGAATAACTTGATGTATAAAAATCATTAACAAATCTGGTTCCGGATATTTCATCACCAGAAGCAATTACATCTCTTACCATATTTATTGTACTTTTGGAAACACTTAATGAGATATACAAATCTCTCAAACCAACAACATCATTGGATTCTGGAAATGCTTGAATTTCTATAACATTACCAGCAACCATAGTCGATGTAATATTTAAAGTCCCGAGAATAATTTCTCCTTTTTCGTAATCTACTGTTCCTACTTCTTTAGATACTACAATAATATTTCCATTTGCATCAATTTTAAATATTGAAATAATTCCTGTCTTTAAATCCTCATTTGGAACATCTGAAAAATATACTGTAGAACTTTCTCCAAAAATTTTAAATCCTGTGGACTTAATATTTTTTCCTTCAGAATTCACATGAAATCTATTTCCATAACATAATTCATATTGTGCAAAAGTGTTCAACACTGCCTTCAAGTCTCTACGAATAATTACTTTTGTAATATTTGAAGTAATTGCAGTACTTGTATTATCAATAATTTGTTGAACTTTACTATATCTAAGTCTTCCTCCAAACTTGTTTAAGTCTAATGAATTGGAATACTTTTGGAGAGAATCCGTAACCGAAGTTTTTAGTTCTCCTAAACTTGATACTTTCGAATAATTGAAATAAACAGAACTATCTAACTCCACATAAAGAATCTTAAGATCAGTTATCTTTTGATTAATTCCAGATACGGAAAATTGTTTTAATTTTGATAAAATTTGTTCCTTGTTAAAATCAGAAACAAAACTTCCATTTTTTGGTTTTATACTAATTTGAACCGTTCCAAATTGGGGAGGATCTAACTGCTCACCACCAACTACGGAAACAGATTCGGTATTGGGATATATTTTTTTAATTATAGCTTCATAATCTCTTGATGTAACTGCTCTGTATTGAGATGAATATAGTCTTGGAGCATAATACTTAACAGAGTCAATTGATTCAATTTCACCACCATTAATCGATGATTGATTAGTTGTAATCGTAACAGTTCCGGGGTTGATAATGGTTTTTGAAGTGTCAGCAGCTTCTAATGTTCCAGAAAAAGAGAAGTTACTAGCACCATTACCATCTCTGCCATCTGTTACAATATAATTTACAGTAATATAAGTTCCATCACCATCTTCACCTAGTTTTTTACCAATAATCCCATCACCAAATCTCAATTCATATTTTTCATCCTGAACTTCATTTGTAAAAAAGATTCTTGAATTTTTATCAACGTTAAAAATATTTTCAGAAAGAGAATATTCAATACCTCTAGTATTTTCTCTACCAATATAAACTTTGATAGTCGATGTATCAATAAAAGAATTATTTAAGATAAATCTTTGATCTAATGATCCATCATATAAAAATTTCTTTGTTAAAAATATTCCTTGCAGTACATCAATTTTATCAAAAGAAGCTGTCTTGTTAACAACATTTGCCGTAATATCCTCTGGAACGGCAAATGTGTATGTAGAGTCATTAGCACTACCCACACACACTATACCTGCCTTGAGGGTCAATGTGGGTGTGTCTACGTCCGTTGTTACATCAAATGATATCTGTGCTACTGATGCTGTTTTTGAACGTGGTGCATATCCGATGTTTCCTGCAAGAGAAACAACATTCTCTCTAAGAGTGGCAGAATCCAAAAAGGATTCATTCACGATCATGTTTGAATTAAACGCTGTTATGTAAGTATTATATGCTAACGTGTCGATTAAAACAGAAAAGTTTGATCCCTCAAAGTCAAAATCCGTAAACGTAGAGTTTGCACGGAGATAATCTTTGATAGAAGTTTTTATCTGATCAAAATCTAGATTTGTATACTTTGTGAAAGGCATTTTATCTTGTTGCCTCTAAGAGGAATGAATATTCTTGTGTTGGAAACTCTTGTCCTATAATATCAAATATAACTGTTACATTGAAAGTGTTATCATCTGGTATTGGATCTACTTCAACAACCAAATTTTCAACTCTTCCTTCGAAATTTTCAATTGCAATTTGAATTTGATCCTGAATTACAGATGCTGTGCCAAAATCGACGAATTCAAATAGACTTCTTCTTACGTCAGAACCCAATAAAGAGTTAAAAAACCTCTCTGTTGGGATAGTTTGAACAATATTTCTCACAGAACGACGAATTGCGTTCTCATTTTTAAGTATTTGTAAGTCTTTTGTCACAGGATGGGGATCAAAAGACAAACTAATGTCTTTAAATGCCCTTGATATCCTCTGAATTGCCATCTTTTAAGAGTTTTCGTAATTTTATTTATACTTTATTCTTGAAGATTTCTTTGTCCTTCCTTTAAATCATCGTGCATGATCTCTTGAAGCACTCTTTCTTCTAGATCATTCGTTTCTTTAGGCAATGACCAGTAATCTGTGATCAAACTTGTCGTTCCCCACACTTCTTTCATATAATTTTTATTTCTGTCCACTGGTGAATTGCCCATTTTACTCCTATTTTGTTAGAATAGAACTTTTTGAGGGGTTCCTATCCCTATTTTATTTATTTTTCACCCTCTTCAGGTGTATTTTCACGTTCTTTTGCCGTTTTCCAAAAATATTCATCTTCACGACCCATTCCAAGTCGATCATAACCATTTTCAACACTGTAATATTGTGTCGAAACTTTAAAATCAGGCATTTTGGGGTCAATAGGTGTCAAACTATTGTCAAAAATACGCATCCTATTGTTTGGATACAGTCCATATTGCCCATTTTCAAGTTCAATCAGGTTATGAGACTTGTGTTCAGCAGGATTTTCACTTGTGGCATAGTCAACATAGTCTGGATCATGGTGATAATTATCAATTGTACAAACATAGGTTCCTTTTACAATACCATGATCCCTTGTGTAACACTCAAAGTCCATTGAACCAATAAATTTCTTATCTACCGAGACAACCCCGTAGTCCATACAATTCCAGAACTGTAGGTTTGGTAGACTCATGTCCGGTGAAGGGGTCTCAGGATCCGAAACGAAGGCACTAATGGGCAGTTTATCATACATTGCCGCATACTCTGGTAAATAAGTCTCAAAATAAAAAGCACGTCCAGGAATCGACTTAACCGAAACCCAGACGCCCTTTACAAATTCACCGTGCCCACTTTGATGATCTGTTAGATATTCTTTTCTAACCCATACTTCCATTGAAGGAAGATTTGCTATCAAACATGCCATGTGACTTTACAAAACTATATTATGTATTATCGTCCTTGCCCACGATACATTTTACGTTTTCCATTACGAGAAGTCGCGGCATATTTCGTGTGCTTCCCACTCCCTTGACGAGACTTTTTCGGTTTTCCCTCTATAAATCCGTCACCACTTAATCCAACTTTTGAACGAACTGCCATGATACTCCTTAATACTGTACGATTTTTGTTTCAAGATCTTGTGGTCTTGGAAAACCCTTCTGATAATACTTTATCGAAAGATCCTCCATAATATCAAAATATTCTTCCTCCGTCAAGTTTCTGTATAACACTTTGCCCTGATGGAGAACTGTATATTTTGCCTGCTTTTTCATCAGATAACTCTTGTCTTCTCGTGACCAACTCTGATACGAGGATCGCACCAGATTTCAAAACCTGCTTCGATTGCGTCTAGACAGAAACTTACATCCTCTCCACACATGTCCTGAACCTCTCCACTCTCAAAGACCTGCATCTTTGGTGCAAACCATGGATACTTCATTCCAGAATGCTCAAAGACTCCGTGCTTAATCATTAACCATCCAAATCCTGCATAGTCTACAGTAAATGGTTTCTTACGTTTTGGCATCGTTTCTGCCGTTTCATGATTCATGACTCCACCATTATTACGGAAGTCATCTTCTTCCATCCAATGTGCAACACTTGTTGTCTTACCATCCTCTGTCATATACCATCCACTGGAAATATCCTTGTCTAGTAGAATTAATTGCCAGAACTTCTCAGAGTTAAACACAATATCACTATCAATCCATAATTGATAATCATAGTGTAATTTTCCGTCCCAGGGAACTTGATCCGGTCCTCGCAGTACATTCGCACCTAGACATTTGCATCTTGCAAAATTCACCATTGATGAATAATCTTGCGAAATCTGAATGCTTGCTCCTGCTTGCACAAGATCAAAACAAAGTTGTACAAAATTTTTGAGATATGTATAAGAAACTCCTCTACCGGGTAGACAAAAAACAATGGTCTTGCCTTTCACCATTCCTTTTGCCTTATCATAGTCCCATTCTTGAGTGCTCTCTGATGGTTTGGGTGCCTTTGCTTTAACAGTAAATCCTTTAGCCATAACTGTAAGTAACTACGTCAATATCATAACACTGTATCTATATGAAGTCAATAGACTCTAGACCATTAGTCAATATCTCTAATAATAATACAGTCATTCTCAACCTCAATGTTTATTTCTGTTCCCTCATACCACCCCTTCTCATCACATATCCATTCCGGAATATTCAATATGTACTCACCACTTACTGGGTCGATCTCTACAGTCGTAAAATTTTCTTCGGGATTTTTTTGCATATTTTTGAATCCTGTATCCATTTTTTATATATGAAAAAATTTTTTTATTAAAGTGATATTGAGAACGCTCTTTGGGTCGTTTATAGCTTAGGGAAGTAGGGGGTTTTTATATACGGGGCACGGCAACGCATAACATAAGGGGGGCAATCACCCCCCACTGCTGTTTCACGAACGAATGATATTAGACTGTTGCATACTTAGAGTTGTTAAAGTTGGCATAACTAAATTGCTCACGATTGACCAACTTAAATGTACCGTACTCATTGGAGTAGACATAACCCTCACCACCGATTGGAGTTTGACCGATATATGCCTTTGGACCATTATTACGGCAGAGATAGATAGCATCCTCTTTAATCGACTTAACTAACAACCAGAAACTAATGAGTTTCTCATTCATAAAGGTCGATGCGATCACGGGACGATTCTCACGGATACAGGAATTGAGTTCCTGTTTAATAAGTGTTGCTTCCTTATCTGATACGAACTCAACGTCCTGTGCCATCACCCTTGCGAAAGAAATTACGTCGTCTAAGTCATGGAATCTCTTCAATCCGTCATCATACAAACCAGACGCAATCGTTGCCAGAGGTTTCACGAACTTACAATAGAATGTGTCTGTGATTGTGAAGTTCATCGGATGTGCGATTGCGTCCCTTAAGTCACTCTCTGCTGTGTAATACGTATGAGGTGCCACGATGATTTCCTCTTCTACGGTATCATCGAATTGATACGTGATTGTGTTCGGTGTGTATTCATCAGTGCCACCGAATCCGATGAAGTCCCCCTGAAAGATACCTCCGTTTTGTGGAAGATAGTCAAGGCACTTATGCAGAATTGTTGCAACGTTGCCCGTGTGGTTTGCATCGATGTCCTGATGCGATTCGTTGATTTTGATCTTTACTTTGTTGAATACGGACTTTGTACCCACGAAGAAATTACCGGTCGCAGGATTCTTTCCCCATACGATTGCAGGTGCCCCGTCCATTTTCACACTCAGGTGCCCCTCTGTCCTCAGCAGGTCCAGAACTCTCAGGTCCCCGGTGAGGATGGAATCTTCGGGGTGTTCGATGTGCTTGTTTTTCATACTGTTAGTATTGCAGGTTTGAGGGGGGAAATCAAGTGGTCTTGTGCCACTATGCCAACCGCATACCATTACGGAACTCAGTGGTGTGGAATTCGGTGCCAGTCCAGAGACGGACGAACCATTCAAAGTTTTTCTGAAAGACGTTCTCACCAGAGTAACCGAACGCAGCACAGAGGGCATTGAGACGGGATTTGGTGGTGTTGCTCTGATATCCACCGTCATAGAGTTTCATAGAATTTTCGTCGATCTCAGCAATCAGATTGCCGTGTAGGTAGACCTTGCTGATACCGTCCTCAAGGGTGACGCAGGTGTTCGCAGAGGTCCAATTGGTGTTGTCCTCGATTGCCTGAACCATCTGGGTTTCGATCTTACGCATGAGAGGCAGGTAGAAAGGGTTTGGAGGTGTGATGGGGTGCTGTCCCCTCCACTTCTATACAATACACGGTTTTGAGGGTCGTGCCAAAATCGTGTGCCACTAGTCCGACTGTCCATGGTCGGCCGCTCTGAGTATCATTTAGCAGTTACAATGCGATGATACCTTTGTTCTTTATGAAGATTTTTAATAGTTCTAACCTCATGAAGTTCGGTTAGAGCATAATCATAACCGTCCTCATTTTCAAGATATTTTGCATATTCAATGGCAGATAACTCATCTTTGAAAATCATCATTGATTTGAAATCTTCATTTTGGGAGTGATACCCACCGATGACAGAATAAAACATGATGTTAGATAGTGAAGGGTTAGTTAGTATCAGTTACCGAAGAATTCATCGTGACAATCAGCAACGAAATCTATCAGTTCATCGTTACAATCAAGACCGAAACGATCACATAC
>Ga0181398_1000043_pt1 | contig 33209 bp, 48 predicted proteins | sample 21SPOviralmetaG_FD_130127 | JGI IMG/M metagenome (GOLD analysis project Ga0181398, IMG submission 130127) | Marine viral communities from the oligotrophic San Pedro Time Series (SPOT) site, San Pedro Channel, CA, USA - 21 SPOT_SRF_2011-04-29 | ecosystem: Environmental > Aquatic > Marine > Strait...
CATACTGAGGTACAGCAGAACCTGATCCTTTGAAGTGTCCATATGATATTGCAAACTGAATCTCTTGATTATTATTTGTTGATGGATCTTTTTGATATACATCTAAATAATATTCACCAGAACTTTGACTTTGTGCTGATGAAGTAAACATTCCACTTATTTCTCCAGCGTTTTCGGAAAATAGTGCAGCTGTTACTACATCTGAGTCTAAATTTTCTACAACATCGTCTACTCCAAACTCTGAAAATACACTCGTAATTGCTCTAGGTGTAAGTGGGTTTGGTCTAGGCCTTACAAACGGTCGTCTGCTTGGCTCTTGTTGTGGTCTTTCTCTATCTCGTGTAACTCTATCGCTTTGGTTTGACGCTTTAGTTGGAGATAGTCTTGATGGTGAAACTGGATTTCCTCGACTGTCTTTATATGATGCCATTTTTTATTCCTCTATTATCTATATGCCGGTGATTCTAAAATATTAGTACTTACCTCTTCTTTATTAACTGTAATAGTTACAGTTGCAGATCCACCTGTTTCGTTTCCAATAATCGTTAAAGTTGTTGAAACAGATTGTAGTGGTTGTGCTTTTGCTACAATTTGGAATGACTTTCCAACCAAGCTTATAGACTTTACATTTGTTTCAATTGGAGATGGAACAGAAGGGTTAAATCTAGAATCTACAGCTCCTCCTGCAGCAACATTCAAATAACAAACATCCGAATCTGCTAGTATTGCTGTATATCCGTATGTATTATTTCCGTTTTGGAAATTAGTTGTTGAAGGAACAATAGTTGCTTGCTGTCCTGCCGAAGTTAATGTTAATGCTCCTGGAAGAGCTGTTACTACAGGCATTTTTGAAATATTTTTAGGTAATGTAACCAATTTATATTTCATCATTTGTGATTCATCAGGTGAAGCTTCAATTATCGGCATAGACTCAATAGCCTGTCCGTAATAATTTGTTCCTAATGCATGATTAACATCCCATAATGCGTAATCAATTTCATCATCTGCTAGTGCAAATTTTGTTATGTTAAAAGCTGACCTATTCTTTGCAAGAAGTTCTCTTCCCTTCTTTGTTAAGATTGCGTCAACTGTGATTGTTGTTTTGTCTAAATATCCCATTACTGTTTCTCCATATCTGTTTACAGATTATATCATAAATAAATATCAAAGTCTTTTAATTTTATATATATTACGTGACTTGATTTCCGTTTGGTTGTGGTCTTCCTGCCGGAGACCTTTGAATATTGTATCTTCCTCCAGTTATTGCTTGTCCTCGTCCTGCGGCTATTCCTCTGCCAGCTGGTCTTCCACTATAACTTCCTAATCCTCTTCCTATACCTTCACCAGATGTTCTACCTGGTCCTTCACCTAAAGTTGGCTCTGCAGCTGTTAGCGTGAACGGTGTTGTATCTATAATTTCTACTATTGGTCCGCCATCAATTGTTTGAGGCGAATCTATATTAAAGTCAGATGCGGCCATCTTACATCCATCATATATTAAGTTTTGAAGACCTTTTGCTCTATAATCTTGATATTGTGCAGATCTACTTAAAACTGATATTCCATTTAGGTTTGATATTGGAGCTCCACTATGTGAAACTATTGCTTGGCCGTTTAGATTTCCATATCCTAAATCTGACTGTCCAAACTGTGTTCTAGGTACCTTAATGCCTAAAGATTGGCTTAACTCAGTTGCATATCTATGTAATTCTGTGTATTTGTATGTTGATTCTCGCTGATTGCCAATAAAAGGGAAAAACCATTCTTTACCTCTATCTCTACAACTTTTATTATCGGCATATGGCGTAAGTCCGTTGTTTAATATTGGAAAGTTTCTAGGCCTGTCAAACATAGGTTTATTAGGAAGTAAATTACTTGCAACATATTCCTGTTTATTAAAGTCATACCAAGTTTCATTTTCTCTAGGATCCATTGGATGACTTACAGTCATAACAACGTCTCTTTCCCAATATGGATTGGATTGAGTTATTGAAGTTCTAGTAGAGTCTGTTAATATATTTATAGTTGGTAATTTTCCTTCATTTTTACCACCCGTAAATGTATCTGAAGATGGTATTACATGGAATCGACTGGCCGTATGTGCTTGGAAAAGTCTTTCAGTTCCACCAGTTCCGTTTGGATTGTAGCCATAAGGAGGTAAAAATGTACCAAATAAATTTGTATTTCCATTTGCACCTTTTGTTGATTGAGTAACATGTACAACAATAAGTGCAGTTTGTTCACCTTCAGAATTTGTAACTGTTCCATCAGCATGTACTGCTCCACATGTAAATTTAGAATGAGAGCCAATAGATTTTGAAATATTTGTAGCAAGAACTGTTGGATTATTACTGTATGTAAACTGTTCTGAATTTGTTACTCCACTGTCAACACATGTAAATGTTGCAACAGTACCGTCAGCGGCTGTTAGTACAAGAGTTGTTCCATCATATCCACCTCCAGGGTTTGGAAAGGTTCCGCCTAATTTTATTTTTGCAGTGGCAGCCTTAGATGGAGTCGTTTGAGTACCAGTTACACTATAATCTATATAACTTCCCTTTGAATTTCCCCAGTGAACTGGTAAATGCCATTCGTATCGAGCTGCTCCTTCATGCTGGTCTCTTTCCCAACACATGAAAATATCATCCTTTATTAAAGGTGTAAATGCAGGTTTAATTGTAGCTTCTAGTTCTCCAACAGTTGTTCTAAATAAACCTGTAGGATTCTTTTCTCGCTGTCTTTGTCCTCCAAGACCATAAGATGGAAATGGCTGAGGTAATGTTTGTGATTGGTCTCTATTTCCTCTATTAGGATTTGGAGAAAGTAAATCACCATACCTTGATTCTTCAGGTCCTATATTATCCCAATCACTATAGTACGAAGTACCAGGACCATTGTGCTTAAACCTTCCTAATTCAGTTGTATTACCATTTAAGAAAACTCTTGCAGAAGCTGAACCTTCGTAATGTAGGCTTTCTCTTGAAGGTCTATGTACAGGAATTCTAGGTCTTTCTAATATATGAGGTTCAATTGAAATATTAAAATCTGGTTTATTTCTACCAGGTACATTCTTTTTCATTTGACAAAGAACAGTATCATCATAATATCTTATTAATTTAAAAAACTCATTATACTTAAACGAACCAAAATGTTTTTTCCAATAATGTTCGTCATAAAATATTACTTCATGGTAAAATTCATTATATTTTGCTCGTGGATCTCCAACAAGGTCATTAAAATCTATACCACCTAATTGGTGTTCCATATCAATATTAATTTGGTCAACAGGAGTCATTTGTATGGAGACTCTATTTTGATCGTTGTCCATTGCTTGAGGTAGTTCTGCTTTTTTATTTACACTAAGATTGCTACCCAACGCGTTATCTTGAATTCTTATCTTATCTGGATCTAAACATAGTCCAACATAATTAGGAACTATAGTTGCAACTTTTTCTTGGTCATCCTCAAAGTCTACTGTACCATTAAATCCACTAGCTGTTGCAAATGTAGATCTGTTGTTTGCAAACGGAGTTAAAATATTCTGATTAGGGTGAGAAGATATTATTGAAGTTCCATCGGATAGTGCATATGTTTTTAAATCTGCTCCTAATGAATATCTAACAATTAAGTCATTATATGATGATGTATAAGTATTACCGTCAATCGCCATAGGGTTAAGCACGTGATTATTAAATGCAGACTCAGATAAAGGTTTCATCCAAAAGCGGAATTCTTGTAAAGATCCACTATAATTTTGATAGTTTATTCCTGGAGTTTTATTTATTCCCCAATCAGTACTATTAACGGCTCCTCCTATAAAGAATGAATCATAATTTAGGCCAAATAATCCATCAGAATATCCTCCTTGTAAATCTGATGGTGTATTTTCAGGTGTAAAGAATGTTCCACTAACATATGTATCATCATGAAAGCCATCTGAATTCCATGAAGAGTTTGCAAGTTTACCCGTTGTTGTTGAACCATTAACAAACATACTAGATGATTGCTCATGTGTTATAGTTCCTCTAGACCAATCAGAAGATTTTTTACAAAATAATTCATATGTAAAATTTTCAGTATTTTGAGATGCAATAGTATTTTGTACTGGAGAATTTCGTCTAACCATTACATTCCACCAATCTCCATCAAAAATAGGGGCCCAATCTGTTGATTGAGATACAAAATGTGTAGGATATTGGAACGTTCCATCATTTACACCTAATCCAAATTTTACTCTACCATACGTACTATCCTTATCAATAGGAAAATCATATGATTCACTGCCAGACGGAAGATGTTTAGATGCGTGTTCTACTGCAATGAATGAGCTAGAATTAATTTGTACAATAACCATGTCTTTTTTATTGGCATCGTTTTTAAGCTCATCAAATTGTGCTTTACCACACTTTAAATTATAATCTAACATATCAGGTAATTTAAACCTAAATTCTATAGTATCTGGAAATTGTAGTTTTCCACCGTTATCAGCAGTTATGGTAGGATCTATAACTGCATCCCATGAGGATGTGATTGCAGAGCTTCCGTTAAAGTTTAACCTATAGTTAAATGTGTCATATTCATAATATGAATGTGAAAAATAATCTACTGGTTTTGGTGAACCCCATTCTTTAATCTTAAACATGGTTTGAGGTATACCATAGATATTCATGTATGCTTTAAGGTTTTCTTTAGTACCTTTTGTTTTAAGAAGGTGTGGTAAATTGTTTAATAACCTTTTACCAAATTCTAGTCTTAAGTTTTCACGAGGTACAGATTGTGATGTTTGATACCTGTCAGATGCATATATTACAGATTGTGAAAATGGAGAAGTACCTTCAATATAACTTGCTGAGGCAAATTGATCGTCAGGAGCATTCCAATATGCCCAATCATTTGAATCAAAATATTTTACTTTATCGCCATAGTTTCCATCAGAGTCTGTTCCAATAACATATGTCCATAGGTCTTGCTCGTCTGACTTTAAGCATTGACTATATCCTAAAGACTTGAGTCCCATGTAGATTAAGTCCTTTGAAAGCATGTCAGAACCACTAAAGTGTCCTTCAACTAGTTTTGCATCAATTGCATTGTGCCTATCCCAAGTTTCTGGAATTGCAGTAACATATAAATAAATATTATCAAAAAATTCACCTACCATATTAACAAATTTGATATATTCGCTATTTATGTTTTCATCTTTACCCAGTGTAGGGTCTTCATGAATATGCAAAGGTACAGCTGTATTTTCTAGTGAATGAATATTTTCTCGGTCATACATTGATGCAGTTGCATACATTCCATCAAACCAATCCAAGGCCGCTGAAGCCGTAACAGATAGGTTTGTGTAAGGTCCTTTAGGATATTGTATATCTGACCTTTTAGGCCATGTGGCTGGAATAAACTCTCCAAGCGAGCCAGAACCATAAGATGAAGATTCTTCATATAGAAACCGTTCGTATCCATCAAATCCAGAAACTATAGTATTTTGCTTGTTTTTAAAGTTTTGAACGTTTTGTTTAAAATGGTGTGAACCAGTTATATTAGCATTGCTAGCAGTTGCAGGAGAAGAAGTTGATAAATTTTCTATTTTTTCCTGGTAATATTCAAACTGAGATAGTTTATATTTAAAGTTGTCAAGTCTAGATGTTGCAGAGCCAAATCTTACAAAATGGGAATATCGTCTATAGTCAACATTTAATCTAACATCAGATAAACTGCTTGAAAAATATCTATTTAGTACATTATTAACAACTTCTTCTTTTGCACTAGTAAGTGTATTCCAAGACTCGTAACCAGTTGTTCCACCACCTAAATTATCTTGGCTACCAGCTGCAAAATTTGCTCCTGATAAAAAGTTAACTTCTTTTTGTACTTCAGGAGATTCTACAAATACTGATTCTCGGACAGGTGTTATCATTTCCTGTACTATCCAGCACGGTGCTTTAGTATTTATTTGGCTTGGTAAAGGGTCATATAATTTTAAAACAATAGAGTATGGAAATTCTGGAGTTGTTATTTTATCAATTGACCAATTAACAGCTAAAGGTACAACATCATTTCCAAAATTTACATGTATGTCTACCCAATGGTCTACTTCACCTTTGATTGATAATTTATCGGCAAAGTCTTCAAATATTTCTTTTTCTTCTTGGGTTGCATCTTCACTAATTTTTAATCTAATTTCTTTTCTACTTTCACTTATTTCATCTAGAAATAAATCGTTAATAGAAGAATCAGGACTTCCAACCAGTGTTCTAAGAAAGTTATATTTTACATTAAATGTACCAGAGTTTACATATTGTCGTATATCGTTGTGTAAATCTAGAAAAACGACTGGATCTTGATTAACAGTTCCATTATCAAGTATTCCACCTTCTGCTACTTTATAGCTTGTTATGTCTGTGTCCGCAAATAATAAAGTTTCATTATCTTTACTATAGATATGAAGTTCAACCCTATCATCTACATCATATGCCTTACCAAAATCAGATAATATAGCCTTAGACGGTATTAATAGTAAATCTTCATCTTTATATTTAGTATTCCAAGCCATTTATCTTCCTTGTATTCGGGTATTTCTACCTTTAGAACCATCCGGTTTTACACTTTGTACTGTTTTTTGTTGAGGTTGTACTGTTTGTACTCGTTTTTGTGGCAATGTTGAAGTTTCAGGCGTTCGAGATACCACTGATGTTTTGGTAGGGTTAACAACTCTTTCATCTGGTACTTCATTCTGTTTTGGCTCAGGTCCATATTTTGGAACTCTCCAAGGATTAAAACCACGATAGTTATCTCTAATATACCATTCTTCTCCTGCAGGATCCCATCCTGTTCTTGCCCATTCATTTGTTTCTATATTAAAATCAAACCATCCATCTGTTAATTTATATTGGTCATTGTGCTGTTGGTCATCTATTAATTCACCAGTTGGTGCACCATAACCTAAAAATTCATTATTTTCTCCACCTCTAATTTCATCTCTTTCGATTATTATACCACCAAAACAGTATATATAAACTTGAGGAGTTTCTGTTTGTCCTTTATTATTTTTAATTCTACAGTGATAATATCCTGTGTCAAACTTAGTTGCATTTATTAATGCTAATTTTTTAGTCTTACTAACTACTCTATTACTAATCTTTTTTCTAGTTTCTAGGCCGTTTTTTGCAGGATTATCAGAATTAAATATCCACTCATAAGATAATCCGTCTTCTACTTCTAAGTCATTATCACCAAGATAGCTATATGCATCAGCAACTAATATACGAGAATGATTAGCTGGAAATTGTAATGCAGTTAGTGATAGGGCTTTATCTTCATATATACTCCAACCATCTGATATTTTCCCGTCTATTGTTCCTATTGAAGGAAAAACAATAATACCGGTTGTTTCACCAGAATTAGGATTTTCTCTAAGTAACGGCGCACTTTTTGGACCATATACAACAGTTGGTAATAATTCACTTATTGAAGTATCAACAACTGATACATAATTATCTCGTTCTAAAACATATCGCTGTGGTACAATAACAAAGTCTTGGCCTATAGCATCACTATTTACTTGTGAAATAATTCTATTATTAGGATCCCTATGGGTCTTGTCTGCAGCTGTTTCTAAATAGTCTAAGCTTTTATTTATTGAAAAATCTTCTACAGTTTCTGCTACAATATGAGCTCCTGCATCCCAAGGATAATAATCAGATTGTACTGTTTGAATTGTCACAGCACCATTTTCTGGAGAAGTTACAGTTGCATCTTTTCCTGCATTTACGTCATTTCTAGGTGCCAAAGGCCTATTAGAAAATTTTCGCTCTACTTTCTGTGTTCTATATCTTGGTTTTGCCATTATTAATCAATTACTTTAAAGGTTAAATCATCATCAAAAACTTTAGTCATACTTCCGCTTATACTCTTAATAACAAACTTATATCTCCTAGATGTTTCAAATTGATCCATCCATATGTCAAAATAATTTCCTTCTGAGTCACAACTTATTTTAGTATAGTCATTATCAAAGGCTATTACAACCTCTCCAGTTCTATAGTCTTCTACTGACCAGTATGAGTTTGTTGGAAAATGCTTAACTTCCATTTCAGTAGCAGTTGTTGAGTATGACTTTGAAACAAATCTACTTCTTCCAACAATTCTAATACGTTCTTTACTTTCTCTATGTATTCTATCTCTATTATTTTTAACATATACAAAAACATCGCTATTAATATCTAATTCAGACAAACTTGCAGTTACAGGAGAAAAATCGTCCCATCCAAATTCAAGCTTTGGCTGATATATTGTGTGTGTTTCTTTTGAAAAGAAAGTTAAATCACCATAATTTTTACCGTCATATTCTTGTGAACCTAATCTTTTTACTATAAATCCATCATTTGCAATAACAGGACCTCCAAACCAGCTTTGACTTAACCATGCCTTTGTAATTCCTGTTACATTCATATTTATGTCTGAGGTTTGATATTCAAATGATTGGCTAGCTACACTTCCTGTCCACCATGTTGCTCCTCCTTCGGTTGTTTGAGTAGTTAGATTCCCATCTGTTCCTGTATATAGATCTGCACTAGCTGTTTCCCATGTAGTTCCAGCTGCTTGTCCGTCTCGATATTTCCAACTTGCACCTTCTGTTGTTTTTGGATTATGTGTATCTCTACCTATTCCCATATCCCAAGATTGAGATGCAGCATATGCGTATATATCATACGAAAATGGCAATGAAGATGCTTCATGTGTATACATCTTTAAGTTTGCTCTAAACGTATTTGCAATATCACCAGACAATATAGAACTAGATATATATCCTAAATTAAATTTAGTTAATATTCTAGAATTAAATGTATTATTGGTGTTTGACTCCGATATTATTTTTTGAAGTTGTAAAACCTCGTCTAAACCGGTGTTTTTTGATTCATACTGTTCGTATAATGTAGTATCTATTGATGAAGTTATGCTATATATCATTTTTATGCTCCAACTATTCTTGCTTCAATATCAGTATCTGGAAATCTGACCTCGAATATTGATGGATCCATTGAAGGATACACCACATTGTTTTTAGTAGCTTCACCTATATCATAATAATTAGGAGAATATCCAGACGTTGCATCAAACTTATTTACAAGTGTTAAGTTCAAAATTGATTGTACACCTTCAACTTGGTCTAAGGTTGCAGCAAGATCAGATATTGAGATAGGTTCATTTATTTGCCATTTGTCTATTGCAAAATATTTTTTAGCTTCATTAATTGTCTTAATAAGTACTTCTTTAGATATTGAATCAGGTCTAGATAATATATCAAACTTTACTCCAATATTAATTACATGTGCATTTCTTAAATTTATTCCATCAGTTAACATTCTATACTTACTAAGATATGTTTTTAAATTTGTTTTTGTGGCCAAGTTAGGTGCAATAAGTTGTTTATTTGCATTATATGATAGGCAATAAATATTTATAGCCAATGGATTAAAGGTTGTAGATCCATCAGGTTGTAAGTTTTGTTCGTCTCGTTCTACATATGCCTTTGCAATACTTCCATATTTTCCAGGTAAAGTATAAACTCTAGCAATATAATCTTCTTTAGTTACAGCTCTATTTTGTGTAGAATACGCAGCAAGTGCGTTTTGTCGTATTTCATCAATAGTTTCTTGACCTCTACCACCAGTTGCTCCTGTTGGGTTTGTACAAGCTATTGACTTTCTACAAAAATCTACTACAGTTGAATCTAGACCATCAGTTCCTCCTAAAAATTCAGTATTTGTTATGTTGGTTAATGTTCTAGCTGAAACATTTGAAGATATTCCACCGCCTGTATAGTATCTGACAACTAGGGTTGTGTCTGATGGAGCTTTTCCATATCCTCTAGTGAATAGTACATTTGTAGGGTCAAAAGAATTGTCTAATCCTGACGTATTACCATATGGCAACTGCATGCCTACATTTATTGGATTTGGTAAAATAATTTCGTCTGCATTTGCCGATACTCCTGCACCAAAATGTAATTCTATTTGATTATTTGATGTTATTCTTTTAGTAAAACGTCTTGGTACACGCCTTAATGATAGTATATATGGAACAGAATCTGCATATGCCGATAATAAAGGATCTTGAGCTACTCCTTGTTTAACTTCAGTATAAACAGTATCCTGTGCTAAATAATCTACTTCGTACCATTTATTTCCATCTATATCTTTACAATCAACAATATCAATAATATTATTAGGTCCTAGTCTAACCCTATCAAATTTCTTAGGTTCATTAAACGTAAAAGTTTGTGACTCTAATTTTCCAGAAATAGAACGTACTGTTTTTTGTAATAAGTAATATTGAGGTGCACCTGTATTTTCGTCAACCTTATATATTGAAACTTCTGTAGGGTTTGAAGAACTAGACACACTAAAATCTATAACTTCTAAAGTTCTAAATTCTATATCTGAATTTTCTGTAGATTTAACAGTTAGTCCTTCCTGTATTTCTACAGCATACCTAAAATCTGGTCTAATATCAACGCCATTTCCGATGGCTGGAACTAAATGAAAAACATCTAAATCAGTTGTTGCGGCCGTAGATGGATTTGGTTTATATCCTAATGCCTGTGAAATATCATAAATATTTTGAGGCTCTTCTGCGTGCAATAACATTGACTCTCTAAGTTGATTGTCAATATATAGTGATAGTACATCTCCAACATAGGCTGTCATTTCAATGAACATCATTCCAGGAGAAGTTTCATTAAAATCAGTATATGTGTCAGGAAAATATGTTTTTGCAAAATTAACTAACTTTTCTCTAAACTGAGAAAAATCTTTATTTAAGTATTTTACATCTTTTTTAACTAGTGCCATTATTCTACTCCGCCTATTACAAGGACTATTGATTCTTCATTAAATCTATTTCCGGCTAGTGTAAAGCTAAGTGATATTCTAACACCATTAAAACTATCACTAAAACCATAGGCTTTATCAGCTACTCCAACCACTAGATTTGTTATTTGTACATATGGTAACCAGTATGCAACAGCTTCGTTTATTTCTTCTTCTATCTTTGTAATCATTTCATCTACATTTTGGTCAAATAGAAAATCATATATACTAGTTCCTAATGTTGGATGAAATGGTCTTTCTCCCTTTCTAGTCAGAATTAAGTTTTTAAGATTTGCTGCAGCGGCCTTTATAGTTGTCCTAGTCTGTGGAAAAGGAGAATCATTTTGGTCTCTAAGCGGCAAATCTATTCCAACTGAAATTCTATCATCTTCATCAGCTGGATTAATTCTAAATATTTTTCTAGGAGGTATTGCCATTTACTATTTACCTTTCTTTTTATTAATTGCTTTCATTAAGTCAGTATAATCTCTAGTTAAAACTTGAGCCATATTATCATCAACTTCAAGATGTTGCCTATCTTTAGGTACCATCTGTTGTGCTGATGGTTTTTGGCCAAACATTTGATCTGGTGATTCAAGTCCCATCATTGATGCTAAACCTTCTTTACCGTCAGAATATGTTTTTCCTCCCATAGTTGGCCATTCTTCATTTGCCGTTTCATTCAATACCTTATTTAATATAGGATCTCTTGTAAACTCAAATTCTTGATGTTTTTTTCTACTCTTTCCTTGTTCATAAGGATTTTTAGGAGAGTTGGCAACATCGGCTAACTTCATACCATGCCTAATAGTTTCTTTTGTTAGTTTTTTCTTTCCTAGAACTTCATTTAGTTCTTCACGAATAGCTTTCTTAACTTCTTCTCTAACAACTTTTCGTATTACGCTTATTAGTTTCTCTGTTTTTTTCATAATTGTTCTCGTTACTTATATAAATATCTCGTTTGCTAACTTTTTTGTTCCTATATCCAAGGTAATGGTCCAATAGGTGGTACTCCGGGTATAGTATACAGTCCAGTTGGAAACCAACTAGCTAATAGTGCTCCAAATTGATTTCCCATTGTTAATGCATCAGCTCCAGCATCTCCTACTGGAAAACCACCGTCAATTGGAGGTGGTCCAGCTGGTGGAATTGCTATTGAAGGTGCAAAACCTGGAGCCATGGTTGTTGCATATAATTGTATTGCTGACTTTAACATATTTCCTGCATTATCAGTGTCTGAATTCCATCCTGCTAGTGCTCCGGCCATTGCACTTTCTGCCGCACTTAACATTGATGATGGAGCTGGTGCCAATACTGTTGTAGCTCCTGCTGTGACTGCTTGTGCCCAAGCTTTTCCTGCATCACCCTGTTTCTCTCCACTAGAAACTTCACCTCCAAAGTTGGCATTATAAACATTTGCAAAAAGTGCAGGATTAAATGGCATAAATATTCTCCTAATTAGATTTAGTACAAAAACTATTTTCGCTTAATATATCTGGAGCGGCTGATTTTAAATCTGCATAGTCCGCTGTATTTATTGGTGTTCCGCTAGGTCCGCAAGCTGTTGGGTGAGTTTCTGCCATGAGAGTGTCACATAACTTTTGCATCCAATCAACAAGTGTTTGTCCCATTGCTACAGGTTCAGCTTCGTCTGTCGATGCATTTCCTAAGTATATTTTTGGTGAATCTATTATTGTATGGTCATCGGCATCAATATTAAACGTACCTTCTGTTGAAAAGCCTACTGATATTTTTGCCGTTCCTAATATGCTATCTTTTTTTGAATTAAAAACTATTCTATCTGAGTTTAATATTATTTGATTTCCTTCAAATGAATCTTGTTCGTCAGGTGCTGAACTATTATGGTATGAATCCTTATTTGTACTTGCAATTTCTAAGGGTATTTTTTGACCATTAGTAAGTACTACTTGTGATGCATCACCAGCCGTTGTATAATCTTCTAAGTGGTAACCTTCTCCAGTATCTGAGGTATTTCCGTATCCGTTTTGTATTGTTATTATAGGATCTCCTGCAGCACCTGCATCCGAATATAGATTAGGATCTCCAGCTTGAGGATCAGAAGTACTTCCCATTCGTATTGAATTTCCCCATCTACCTTGTACTATTAAATCACCTTCATATGGTTGAAGTGATGATACTTCTTTTGGTTTAAATGAATTACCAAGTGTTGGTCCGCTTGGTTCAGCATCTCCCTTATGTCTATCAAATTCAGAAGGAGTTAATTCTCGATATGGTAATGAGTATGAAGCTGCAGGTAAACTATTTTCATTTACATCTTGCCATACATTTTGTGGTAATGACATCCAATATTTTTTAACAGATCCTGTTTGTCTTTGTGAATCCGGAGAAGCTCCAATTACCAATAATACTATTTCAGATACTAAAGGATATTGTATTATATTACCATTTGTTGGCATTGTCCATTGTAATGTATAATCACTTCTATTTCGTTCTGTTTGGATGGATCTTGCCAATACGCATCCAACCGTATTTCCATTATCTGGATTATATTCAGGGTGAGCTTCATCTAATATTATATCAACAACCTCTGCAGGTTCTATTTGTAAGTTATTAACCGATTGTTCTAGGCCTTTTACTTGTGCTCCGGTATTTACTGGCATTACTAGTCCCTACTTTTGTCTTCTAACTCTGTAATTGTGTTTAAGAGTTGTTTCTTTTCATCATCACTTAGAGTAAAATCTCCTCCAGAGTCTGTAGCTCTTGTTTGAGCTCGTTGAATTATTCCTGCCATTTTTATTAAATGGTCGTCATTTTTTAGAGATGCATCAATATAGTCTTTAATTAATGGTACTATAACTGTAGCATCTGTCATGTTTTTTATTAGGCCTTTTAGCTGACCTATTAGGGTATTAATTTGCTCGTCTTTTTTTCTAGAGTTTTGGTAGATCTCTGAAAAAATGTTAGACAAGGTTTTGCCCTTAAATACTTCATCATCAAACATATATTTTCTCCTAATACTATTTATCTATATATAAATATATCCGAGCTGCAAAATAAAAATTGCCCAAGCACTTTAATAAGCACCTGGGCAACCTTCATACAAGTAAGTTTAATTACTTCTTAACAAAAAATGATGCTACGATTAATAATACTACTAATCCAGTAAAACCACCTTGTCCGAATCCATCCACTAATGATGTTAAATTCGCAATTACATCCATTCCAAATACATCACCACCTGTTACAACGAACCATAAGATCGTTACTGGTAATACTGCCATTAGAATTGTTGTTAATCCGCCAAAAAATCCTGTAATCATTTTTATTACATTATCCATTTGATTTCTCCTCTTGTTTATTGCCACTAGCATTGACTAATTGTTAATGTTTAGAAACGGTATGCCAACCCTAAGTTGAACGTACCCTCTCTATCTCCGTTTGAGTCTTCTTTAAGACCTAATGTATAATTTGGCTCTACTGCTAGAGCTTTCCATACTACAAATGAATAACCTAAACCAATTGTTAAGTTGTCCATCATTTCTTCAGTTGGTGCTTGAACAGAAACAAACATATTCGCGTTATAATTGTAACGGCCGAATAGGTCATAGTTTTTGTCTCCTACTGAATCTTCACCGGCAGCGATTAGACCAACAGTCCAAGTATCGTTTAATACATATCCGATACCCATATTGTCAGTTAAGCTTGAAAGCTCGAAATCTGCTCCATCCTCTGGTGCATTATAGGTTGTAATAACCATAAAGTTTTGAGCTCCTGCAAACAATGTTGCGCAAGCTAATGTTAATGTTAAAAATAAATTTTTCATAAATTTTCTCCTTTTTTAATTGTTATGCTAGTAACGTTGTGTGGCCACTATTGGCCGTTTTCAAAATTAAATATACTAAAATATACATCTAGATATTTATCCTTGCTTCTTGATATTTTTGGAATGTCTCTGAATATTCCTTTTTGATTATGTTGACAACCTTCGTTATGTACTGTGTCCTAGTGTTTGTCATTTCTCTAATCATAATATATAGTGCTTTTTTGTTAAAGTTTTCAATACTTTCTCTATCTCTAAATAATTGTAGTACCGCGAACGCTATTCTCTTGTCTCGATCGCTTTTAAAAACCTTAGGTATTTTTTTGTCATAGTGTTCTATAAATGACTCCATGAAAGCTGCTCTTTGGTCATCGAAGTCCTTTTTCATTTGTTCATTTGTTAAATCTCGTTGTGAATCTATAACAACAACAGGTGCTTTTTCTTTAAGTGCCTTATAGTTTTTATTATTGTTTTGAATCAAATAATTTTTTGCAACAATACTAAAATATGAAAAGGCTTTACCTCTACCTTCAACAAATTTAGGTAGTTTTTCAAGCATAAATGCAACTACTTCTTGTTTTAATTCTCTTGCTCCATAGTCAAAATAATAAAATTTAAAGGTATGAATAATATTTTCAGAAAGCTTATCTAACGCTCTATGTATATGTTCGTTAAACACCTTATTTCTTAATGGAGATTCCGGATCTTTATTATATGCAATAATAGCTGCTTCCGTTATTGGTGTAAAATACATCTTATTTTTTCTAGGTCGACCTCTTCTTTTACCTTTAGCGGCTTCTGCAGCAATTCTAGCTTCTTCGGCTTGTTGTATAGCTAGGTCTTCGTAAAACTGTTCTATTGGTGATAATTTTCCTTGTTTATTAGTCATTTAAAGTCTCAATTTTGTCAATAGTATCTGATATTTGTTTGAAGACTTGTCCTACTTCATCATCGTTTTCAAAAATACCTTTACTATCTATAGTTCTTATTTTAGTTAAAATAGAAATTAGACTTTCTTGAGTTTCATTAAGACTAGAATCTGATTTCTCTATTGCTTCTTCGTATTTTTCTAACTGTTTTAAAAGGTTATATATTCCATAGCCTAAAAATATTAATAATATTGATAATATGATAATTGTCAATATCATTTAGTATCTCCAAATAAATCTTTAAATAGATCTTGGGCACTATCGTTTGCATTAGAAATTTTTGGCGCCTTTTTCTTAAATGTAGGTGTGGAGTTTTTTACAAGTGGAGCTGAAGCCGTTTTGCCACCTTTATTCCAATGCTCAAACTCAATCATTGATGCCATATGGTCAGCTTGATGTAGTAATAATGGCATATGGTTTCTAAGCTTTCTGTCTTTGTCCCATGTCTTAAGATATGCAGCATTTCCTTCATCATATAAACCATCATGGGTCATTATAGCGATCATTTCATTTTGGTTATATTTTATACCAAACTCTTGTAAAAGCCATAAACTACGGTGTGGAACTGACATATTTTGAATATTTGGATTAACGTTGTATATCTTACCTTGATTCTTTCTGTGCCACTCGCTTGGATTTGGTACATAGTATTCATTCTCAATATCTCCAATTTTACCTAAATCGTGATTAAGCGCAGAAAACGCAAGTTCTTCAGTTGTATAACCACTCATATCTGCTCCCATGCCTTTCCATACATTATATAGTTTTGCAGAACATTCCATGACTCTTAGTACATGGTCAACATATCCGCCAATAAAACAATTGTGAAAGTGTTCTATACCAGATGCAGGTGCCATCATCATTCGATCGGCAAATCCATCGTACATTTCTAATAATTTTACTTTTCTATCGCCATCAAATGTCTTATCAATTTTTGACGTTAAAGTATTCCAGTTTTGTAGTAATTGTTCTTCTGTAAAATTCATAATTATCCTATTGTATCTATTACGCCTAATTCTAAGGCGTCTTCAGCAGTTAAGTAAAAGTCAGACTTCATTTTTTCTTCCCACCAATTTGCTGGTTTTTTTGTTTTTTCACCAAGTAATGTATATATTTTAGCTTCTACTGATTTAGAATATTCTAGGCCAGCTCTTACATCTGATAGCTTTCCTTGTGAGAACGTAGATCCTTGGTGAAACATGATTGTTGAATGCTTAGATGCAGCTCTCTGTCCTGTTCCACATGCTAAAATTATTGCTCCTGCCGATTGTGCAGAGCCTCTACATATTGTATTTACCTTTGTATCTATCAACTCCATAAAGTCAATTATTCCAAACATCTCAGAAACATCTCCTCCTGGTGAATTAATTATTAAGTTTAATGCCTCATCTTTGTATGATTCATCACGTTCTCTAATAATAGTTCTAACCTTAGTCATAAAGTCAAATAAGGAATATTCAGCAATTTCTCCTACTAAATATAAAACACTTTCAGGTATGTATACTCCTCGTTCTGATTCTTCCCAAGCTGATGATTTTTGTGGTTGTAGTGTTTCGGTTTTTGCCTGTTTTCCAGGTAATTCTCGTTCCATATCTTCGTCGTATAATGCCATATTAGTCAAATAATAATTTAAGTTGTTTTTTATCATGTTTAAAGTTTTTATCTTCTATTTTACCAAAGTTTTCTCGTACAGATGAGTCGTGATAGCCAATTGCGTGAGCCATTCGTATACACATAACCTTAAATTCATGACAAGTCATTTCTTTAGGAAGCTCAAATATTATTTGCTTTGCCTCTTTAGTGGATCCACCCCGTTGGTAAATTAGTTTATCAGTCATATTTATTAACATATCAGTTCTCTACTTTAGTTTTAATATGTTATAATATAAACAAAAAAATTTACATGGTAAAATGTTTTAGTAATTTTTTTCCCAATACTCTTCGGCATTGAATTTTCTAGGAAATTTTCCGGCCAATATTCTAGATTCGTACTTGATATTTTTATCAAATGACTTTTTGTCCTTTTTCCAACGTAACTTTTGGTATTCTTTTTTAAGTTTGTATAACCTTCTTCCAGCTTCTAGCTTTATCTTTTCTTTATCTTTTTTAGTAAGTCTATTACCTTTATCCTTTATTTTACTAGGCTCTATGGTACCTTTTAAATCAGGTTGTTCTATTCCTTTATGATAAACTGTTCCATCTCTATCAACAAAAACTGCCATCCATTTCCAGCCTCTTGGTCTACCAGAAGATTTTTTTAGAGTAACATCTGGACCACCAAACTGTTCATATAGACCTTCCTGTACACAAGTAGGACAAGTAACGGCAGTCGTATCTTGCGATACTTTTGACATATCACCACATTTTTTGCACTCCATCCAACGATATGTTGCATTTTTTCTTTCATTCCATGCTGTTCCGGGCCTGTATTCTACATAATATTCCATAACTATTCCTCTATATATTCTTTTTAACTTTCATAGGTCGGTAAACTCCTTTTTCGTCCTTTACCATATGTGTTCTATCTTCTCCGTAAATATCTGGGTCTGTTCCTTCTAATTCTTGATTATTCAGTGTAGGCTCTATTGGCTCTTCTAAATCAATAGGATATGGTGTATTGAACTCCATTCCTTCAGGTACAGACATTTTTATTCTAGGTTTTTGCATTGCAAATGCCATGTTTGCTGCAACTACTAGTGCAATTGCTAATGGGTCAAACACAAATATAATCATTAATAAAAACCAATTAACAATAGTATTCATATCTCTACCAGTTGTTTCTGCAAGATATTTTAATGGTCCTAATTCACGTTCTTGTTCATTGTCTACTTGCTTATCTAATATAGCCATATCAGTCTTTGTTATAGAATCTTCAATTGCAGCCAATTTTTCATTTATAATATTTCTATCCTCTAATGTTGTAGCTAATTCATTTTGTAAAGCTCTTCTACTTGACGATGAGGTTGTAGTTATTAATTGGCCTGATTCTCGATCTATGTATTGTACTTGAGCTGGATTTGACAGAGATATTCTTAAATCAGAAATAGATTTAGTCAGACTTTCTTTTTCATATTTAATATCTTGTTTAGACTCTTCAAACCTGAATTGTTTTTGTTTTAATATTGATAATGACTTATCAAGTAGTTCTGATTTTGTTGCTGTTGATTGATAGGCTCCAGATAAGAATCCGTATATACCTCCACTAGTTATAATCATAAGAACAAGACATGCAACACCTAAATAAAAACGCAAAACTTTATTTATAGTATCCCAATATTGATATAATAGTGATGCTACAACTAATTTTGCAAACTCAAGACTACCTGCCATAATAATAACCTGTAAGCTGGCTCCTGCAAATAACATACTCAGTCCGTATACCGAATAAAAAGCTGCAGAACCCGATACAGCTAATGCTGATAAGGCTATTATATATGGTAAAAGTTTATCCTTCATGTTCTAAATTTATGTTACTTTCTACTTTTTTTAGTAACTCCTTGATAATTACTAATTTTTCGACTACAAATTTTTCGTCAGCCTTTCTAGCTCTAACTACATTCTCTAGACTATATATTAATTGGCTTGCTCTTTCTAATAATGGTTGTACTTTTCTTTTTGTTTTCATATTTATTCTTTTATATAATTATAACTATACACTCTTTGTTAAAAATAGATAAGTGTGTATCTTATCGCCTTGTGGGCTGGTTTTACATCGTTCTTCTATAAATATATTGCCTCTAGATACTAAAAGGTTTTTTACAGAGTCTAACTTTTTAACGTCTCTACTACTGATAGCTAATTTGTCTCCTATCATTTGTATTGTTAAAAACTTTCCTGCTTCTAGCGGATAATATTTTATATTTCTAGTAGGATCTGTTTTTTCTCCTAATATTTGTAGTCTTTTTACAAATGATAAGACATTCTTAGGGCTAACTAACCTTTTATTTTCAACAAGTCTTGTCATGTAGTATTCTATTTCTGAATGGTGTAATGAACTCCACCATAAATCAAATGTATTAACATCGCTATCAAATAATTCTCGTCTATCTTGTTTATCAACTAATAACCAAACTTGGTCAGATAATATATCAGCTTCGTTGTCTTCTACAAACTCTATATATTCGTTAGCTGCATCGGTTGATAGTGAGGAAAAGAAGTCAATAAACTCAGAAAATTTATCCATTACTGGATCTTCTTTAGTTATTTTAAACAGCTTTTTTGTTTGTAAAGGAGAAATACGAGATAAAAGGCTATCAAGTTCCATTTTACTGCCAATCTTCCAAAAGTCAGAACTTGGATCTAATATATCATCAATCAACCATGTCTTGTATTCGTACATATTTTTCCTTTTTAATATTTCCACCTTCCCAACCCAGCTGAACTCTTTTAACTGTCTGTGACGTCTTCAGACGCAAACAACTCGAAGGAAGAATTCCTAACACCTTCATTTTATATTTTACCTCAAACCACCGAAGCTTTAACGACATGGCTTCTTTTTACCGTTCGCTCTGGGTACCTTATCAGGCAGCCATTGCTAGTTCAACTTGTTCGCCAGTTAATTGCGTTGACCTTCCTTTTACCCTTATCTCTTTGTCAAATTCCAATTCATCCCCGTTGTGTATACTTATTTGTGGAGATGGAGGGAGTCGAACCCTCGTCCATAAGAGCAGCTAATAAAAGTACTAACAGTCATATATAAATATCGTAATCTTCATACATTATTCTATAATTTCAACATCTTTAATCGTTCTACATAGCATAAATTGGTCGTTTTGCCTTAATACATGGTCACAATTGTGATGATTTCTCCATACAAGTAATATTTTCATATATGCTTCTTCATCATCACGCAATATTCCGAACTTTCTAGGATTGCAATCTTGCATCTTAATAGTTCTAATTACATGATAAGCTTCATTTCCGTTGTAAAATATATTGTATGAGTTCATATTATAACCATTAGCCTGCGGGCCAGTTTATTTATTGTCTATAACCTATTTTATTTTAATAGTTTTTGGACGACTTTCAGGAGTAATAGGTACTGATATTGTTAGTAACCCATATTCCATCTTGGCGTCAATCTGTGTTAAATCAAACTTAGGACTAATTTTCCATCCTAGTTCGAACGATCTCTTTGCAATACCTTTATGTATATATTGTCCTGCATCGATTTCTGAATTATTTGAATCTATACTTGGTTTAGTATAAGAAACTTTTAAACAGTTTCCATCTTCAACCTGAAGTTCGATATCTTTTTTCTCTAATCCTACAGCTGCTATTTCAAATACTAAGAATTCTTCCTTTAGAATAATATCTACAGGATGGTTAATCTTAGAATCTATATTACTCTGAAAAGCTGATGCTCTATCAAAGAAATTTTTAAATAATAAATCTGTTGGGAATAGTCTTGTGCCGAAAGGCGTGTCTACTTTTAGTGTTGTCATAATAATCTCCTTAAATGATTTTAAATTTGTTAAACATTAGTTTTAACTTATAACCGACTGACCCGCAGTACCAATCGTTATATAATATAAATATCAAGCTTTTACCTTTTTATTTACATTCTTAGTAGCTGAATTCTTAGTAGCTGAATTCTTAGATCTATTATTACGTTTATAGGTTCTCTTAGGCTTAGTTTCTCTAAGTGCCTGTTTGAGTAGATTGACTATTAGTCTCTTATCTAGTATAATAGATTTTAGTTCTTTAATTTGTTGGCCTAGCCAGTAGGTAGTACCTAAACTACCTACTACTATACCTATAATTCCTCCTGCTATTAACAGTTCATATTGAAATATTTCCATTTTTTCTCCTTACATGTTAGTTGCTACAACATTACCAGCATCGTCGTATGTTTTAAACTTAATGTTCTTAGGTGTACCTTCACCTTTATTTAACATTCCTAATCTTTGTGCTACTTTGTGGCGATGTTGCGCATCAAGTAATGTCTCGATAATACGATTTGATTCAGACCAAGTAATACCTATCTTTTTGTTATCAATTATAAGATAACCCATAAGTGGTTGTGTATCCTTTTCAATGTATGCTTGAGTATCAGCTAGTTCAAAGTTGATACCAGACCAAAGCTTTCCATATTTGTTTGGATTAAACTGTTTCTTTTGGTTGTGAATTGTTGGTTTTGTGTTTCTAAACTTATTCATTTTATTTTAGTAGTTAAGCTACAAGCTATTTATAATGCCTACTCTATGTCGGATTTTCAGCTTCCTCCGTTGTCCTATCCCTTATTTATTAGTTTCCGTAAGTGGTTTACTAACAAGGTTATTATTATATTAAGTAAACTAATTATTTTAGTTTTTAATAAAATATAACAAAAATTCTTGACAATAAAAAATTATTCTTTAGTTTTTTTCAACTTTTTTAATTCTTTTTTATTTTGTCTATAACTTTTAGCAGCTTCTAATAATACTGCACACTTTTCATATTCTTCACGATCTGGATGTTGAAAGTATTCAATCAACATCTTTAATATTCTTAAGGGTTTCTTAGACCCCTTGGTAATTAAAAATTCATATCCCATTTCATCAATACAGTCAAAAGCTTGTACAAAGGTGTCATATTGTACTCGTTCTACAAGTTCTTTAATAGGTTGATCTGACGAATTACCATGTTTGTCGAAATTAAAGTCTTCCATAATTTATATATATTTTAGTTAGTGTTTTTCTGTCTATTTTTAACATTTGTCCATGCCATGTATACTAGATATATGCAAATAGGCAGTATAAGTATTTCAGCCACAAAGAATAATAAAAATATTATTAGTTGAGCTACTGCGTATATTACAGGAAATATCAGTATAAATAGAAAGGTACCTAATATTATTGCAAGTATATTATATATTGTCTTCATATTTATAAATATCAGTTTATTTCAAGATTAGTTATTGTTCTAACGGTATTTCTTACCATAGTCCAGTCAAAGTGTTTTCCAAAGTGCATGAATGTTCCATCAAACTCAGTCTGACCTCTGTACGTTGAGTCATCTATTAAAATGTCTCCTATTAGAAAGTCTTTTCTATGTGTTAAGATTAATTTTCTTTTTAAAGCTGGAAAGTGTTCTTCAATCCAAAGTCTTTTGTGAGCCCAAGCTTGTGGATTTCTCCAAGGAGCCGTTGATGCAATGAAAACTTCATGTCCAAGCTCTAGGAATTCGCTAACAGCTTCTTTTGCACCATCAATAACTTCAAAGGTTGAAAAATCTAAAACCTCATCAGGCTTCCATCCTTTTGTTCCATAATCAGGATGTTTTAACATGGCTTTTTCAAAGTTAGCCAATACTCCATCCATATCGATAAATATTCTTAATTTATTTTTTTCCATAATAGTCTTCTTTTAATATACACATTTCGTCACCATTCTTATCAGCAACAATTAAACAAACCTCTCCTGTCATTTCACAGGTAAATTCTTTTATTATTTTCATTATTTATATACCTTTGTATTTTTCCAATTTCTAAATGCATACATAATTTCATCGTCGACAGTTTCATCATAGGTTGCCGTCTCGACAACAGGGTCAGGAAGTAAAGTATCTACAATTACTTTTAAGTTATATGCGTGCTTTGAACTTATTACTTTGCCATCATACTGGGTTTGTATATAGTTAAAACATTTTTCTTTATTATTAAAATCAAGTAGTTCACCTATTTTAGATAAGGCAGTTTGATAATCGTTATCAGTTGGTATTCTCCATACTTTAACTCTACCAATAACATTAGATTTTGAAGGACCACCACTACCACCTTTCATACCAGTCATAATGCCGAAGTTGTTTCGACGGGCTAGCTTATTTATTTTAGATGCAGAGGCCTTGTCCATAACTTGTATAGTGTTACCTGTTTTGTGATATGTAATATCAACACAACCAACTTGTTCAGTTGTTGAACAGTCAACACAAAATTTAGTATTTGGTAAGGCCTTTAGGCGTAATGGATTAATTTCGTTTTTACAAGATTTACAATTTAACATGGGCATCCTATCCAAATTGCAATGTAAAATAAACCGAAAATTGTAGTAAGGAGTAGCATTGAGCCTACAAACTCAATTGGATCTTCTTTTAAGAAGGTAATGATTTCTTGAAGCATTTGTTATTGTTTATTAGTTATTTATTTATAGTATAAATATAAACAAAATAGTTTAAACGGGAAAATCCTGGGTAACTATTTTATAAAAGTTATTAACAATTTATATGTTAATAATCAATTTTGCGTCACTAAAGCTATATAGGTCTGTGCCAACTGATTCTAAAAAGTCTATCTTATACTTAAATCGCTTGTTCATGGCATCTCTGACAATATATGAACCCGTCTTATGGCCTGCATATACATATACGGTATCTCCATATCTAATAGGTCCACCATTAAACCATAAAAGGTCTTGACTAACTGCAATCCATTTTAAATGGCTACAATCATAAATATCTGGTATTTTTGTCTGGTCGGCCGTAATATCTGGAGTATCATCACATTGACCTGGAACAGGATAATACATAGTTGCTGAGACATCTAGAGTATCACCACATTCCATATTAAATTCAAAATCATCAGGGTTTCGGCGCATATCTATAACACCACCTTTTTTATATCGTATACTATCCCAAGAACCATCTTCATATTCTAATCGTTCTAATTTCCAAATAATAGATTCCATAACCCCCATAATTGTATCAACGGATTTTTTAGTTTCAGATATTATAGTCCACATACTATCTTGATATTTTATATCTTCTTCTGTAGGTATCCAAATTGTGTCGTCTTCACACTGTTCATTCTTAGGTACAAGAATCGTTGCTCCATATATTCCAGCAAAAAACACAATTGCTGCAACTAGGAATACCGTAGTACTATTAAATGTTCTGTTCATAATTATTTGTTTTTATTGTTAGTATTTCCTCCATGTTCTAACCAAATGTTATATGCTATGCTTGCAAAATCTCTAGTTAATTGCTCTTGGAAGTTTGATAAGTAAGCCTTTAAGTTTATCAATCTTTTTTCGTCATTCTCTACTTTAAGAATTTTCTTGATTTCTAGTAATTGTTCTTTATTTAGATTTTCCATATTTTTCCTTTATAATTCTAAGTGCACCTTCATATTTTGTTGCCATATCTTTCCATTTCCACTCCGGCATCTTTGCCATTTTCTTTAGTTGGGTATGAAATTGTCGTTCTAATCCTAACCTTGTAATTTCAAGGTGTACTTCCATCAATGTATCTTCGGTTTGTTTACTCATATTATAAATATAATAAAAAATTTTGACATATAAAAATTATCTAAACAATATTTACGCTTGCCTATTTAATATAGGATTACGTTGTTCTATCATGTATGCTTCAAATGCTCTAGCTAGCCTTTTGTCGATTCGAATAGCTCTACAATATACGGTACCCTCACCATTCCAATGTTTTTGCCACTCTTTCTCACTGCTTGATATTTTTCCTCTTCCAAGTAACTTATCGCCGTGGTTACCAAGCCTATTTGCACAAGAAGTACCTACATCTCCTTCAGCTTTGTGTGTAGAATCTCCGCTTTGGCCACCGTAAATATAATGTTCTAACCTCTTTTTTTCAAATTTATTATTGTTGCTGTAAAAGGTCGCTACCTCATAAAATCCATAAAAGTTAAATATCTTATTTAGGTGTGAAGAAGAGAGGTCCTTTGTATTTGCAGCCTCAGACTTTTCTAGTATTGGATGCCAAGGTCGGTCTTCTAGTTTATTCTTTAACTCTTCGAAGGTTGAGTTCATTTCTTCGACAATCTTTACAGAATTCAAATAGCTTAATGTATTTTCAACTGAATGGTCGGAACATTTATAATTTTCATGTAGTTGTTCTAGGTCTTTGCTCATAATTTTAATTGTTGATTAATATATCTAATGTTAATACATAAGTAATTGCAGCTGCTATCATCCAAGTAATTGCAAAGGCAACCTTTAAACTGTGTTTTAATTTTCTCATTATTTTCTATTTTTTATTTATTACATCCACATCAGTCCAAGCTGCGAGATGTACTACTTCACCATTATCTCTGGTACAGTAACTATACATTCCATCTATACTTCTGAAGTTTAACTCTTCACCTTCTGTGATTTGAGGTGCACCTGGTGGTACTTTATCCTCTACTATTACTTTAATTCTGCTATTTCTTGGTACGTCGTGTAATTTCATTATTTTCTATGTATTAAGTAGTCCCATAATTCACCACATTCATCATCTTCATCTACAAGATTTTCTAAAGCGTGTATGTGGTTGGGTAATAATGAATTTAATTTTTCCAAATCAACCTGCTTCCAATAACCGAAGCGTAGTGTAATTGAACCCATAGGATTATTAAATCCACTACCAACCTCCATTGGGCCGAAAGCTTTATCTATTTGTTTTAGTATTGAAAATTCTATTCTCATATTATTGTATATTTTCAGATTCGTTAGCCATTGCCATATCTAGTTCTAGAGAACAAGGTATCTCTCCGTCTTCTTCCATAACCTGTATGTCAGTCATAAGTGATAAAGCTTCTTGAGGAGTTATATCTAAATTTTGAGGATTGTTTTGTCTTTGTACTTCAGTATAGATTAATACTTCTTGGTACATATCAACGTCAGAGCATTTAAGTAAAGTACCTTCTTCGTCGAGGTGAGATTTAAAGATTAGTACTTCTCCAACCTGTACTAGGTCTGTTAGCTCTTTTTTGGTAACCTTAAAGAAGTCTTCGTTAATTGTGTAGATGTGGTATTCAGTAACTGAATGTGAATGAGTTGATCTTGCTTGTAGATTTAATTTTGGCATTTTTTAATTTTTTTTAGTTAGTTATTAGCTGTTATTTATAGTATAAATATAATCAAAATAGTTGACCCAGAAAAATCCTGGGTAATTATTTTCAAAAAGTTATTAACAATTTTGTAAGTGAGGAAAAACATCGTAATTTTCATTTCCGTCATAATCACATTTTTGCCATTCGAATCCAACCATCATAAATTTAATTTTAGGTACCATATCTTTGAAACATAGGTAAGAATAAACTTCATGTAACTGCCAGTTGGCCATGCAGTCTAATTCATTACAAAAATCTTTGCTAACATCAGCAATGGTATAACCATCTCCATAACCTACAGCACATACATATGACTGCAGTAATACAATAGCGTCTGATGTTCCTGTTGGCCAATCGTCTTCACCATTAAATTTAATAAGTTGGTCAGCCCAAGCATTGGCAATTGCAATTTTCATTGTTTTAGCAACATTGTCGTTATGAACATACATTTCTTTTGAATGTGGCTTTGTGATTTCGATTCCATACTTTGTAACGTATGATGATTTTTTTAATTTTGGCATAGTGTAATTGTTTTTATTTATAGTATAAATATAACCAAAATAGTTGACACTAAAAAACCCTGGCTCGTTATTTTCAAAAAAGTTATTAACAATTTTTTTAGCAATATTTAGAAGTTCTCGATATTTATAGGTATAACAGATAGAGAAAAGCCATGAAAAAACTACTCCTAATCGTTATGCTATCGTTATTATCAATAAAGTCTTCTTATTCGCAATCATACAAAATACCCCCTTTCAAGAGAGGTGGTGATAAAATCTTACACTTCACATGTAGCTATATCATACAGTACAATTCTTATAAATGGTTAGAACCAAGGTATGGTGCTAAAAAAGCCAAACTATATAGTACATTGTTAACATTAGGCATTGGAGCTGGTAAGGAATTTATCGACCAAAGGTACCGCAACGGTTGGGAATTAGGTGATATGTATGCAAACACGGCTGCAGTTGTATTATTCAGAATAGAAATAGGTAAATGATTAGAATAATATTACCCTTCTTATTACTATTATCTTGCCAAAAAGAAGTTAATGACTTAGGATTCAGAATTTATACTATACCAGAAGGCAAACATAGATCTGGTTCTTACTTTAACCATCCTACAAATTCTAAAATTAGCTTTGACTTTATGCTAGATGAGTCTGCAGAGTATATATCTGAGGTACCAAGAAATCAAACCGACATTAACAAGATATATGGTTTTAGTGACTTTGGTAAATCTCATATACAGTATTCTATAAGACTAGGATGGCGATATATTCCTGATTCAGATAATATAGAACTTTGTTGGTTGCGACACGAAGATGGTGTACATAAAGGTGAAACAATAAGAAACATAGAACCAAATGAAATATACCGTGCAACAATAAACATAGAAACATTTTGGTATGTTATAGTTATTGACAACGATACCACTAGAGTTATACGTAGACCTGAAGGTAATTGGGGACTAATTAGGAGATATTATTTATATCCATATTTTGGAGGCAATGAATTTGCTCCTCATGATGTAACAGTAAAAATAAAGGATTTAGACTCCTAATACAAATACTATTACCATAATCGCAATATATAATAAGCTTGATATGTCAATTTTTTGTTTCATACAATAATAAATATGGTAATCAAGACTACTTGTTTACCGCAAATGTTATATTATTGTAAACAAAATGTTAATTGTTAGTAGCCCGACGGAGAATCGAACTCCGGTTACATGGATGAAAACCATGCGTCCTAACCACTAGACGACCGGGCCAGTTATAATGTCTGATTAATATCGCCTTCTTTTACTATTACTCTTTTCTAGTTGGTCGAGTAGCATGCCACAAATCTCTTGTGATATCATGTCTTTATAATATAGGTCGTATATTAGTCTTCTCACTATTTATCCTTGCAGCAATCAGTTGCCTTTTCAAGTTCTGAAGGCGTTAGTGTAGTCTTAACAGTACCACACCCAAATAGTACTAGCATAATAATAACAGCTATCATGCCCAATAAGGCGATCGCAGAACCTCTTGCTGAACTTGAATATTGTGATGGCGACCTTCCTTGCCATTCATTAGAGTCCCATTCTTTGGTTCTTCCTTCGAGTATGTTTGGTTTATTTTTTTTCATTGTTCTTTTCTTTTTCCATTAATATATAGTGATTCCAAGCCGTTACTAAATTGTCCGGCAAACTCTTTTCAGAATCAAGTTTTGGGTAATTTGGCGTCACTAACGGGGATCCCCAAATAAACGATCCGCCAGCAATTGAAGGTTGTAAACCGTGTATTTTTAACATATATATGAAGTTATCAAAGTCGAATAAACCTCTATATACATATTGGTGTCCCATTCGCCAATTAGGATTACTAATAAAGTATCTAGAATCATCATGCATAAGCTTATGTATAGTTTGAAGTACTATAGAAGGGTTAAGTACATGTTCTAAAAAGTCATTTGTTATAACTAGGTCATATGCGTCAAGTAAACCATCAGTATTAAATTCAACAGAGAGATCTTTAACAAACATTTCACCATTAAAATTATTATCGTCAAAATATTGCTTAGCAAACTTTTTGTCAATTAGATGGTAGTCTATATTTGGATGAGACTCAAGAACCATTTGTGATAATAAACCAGGCCCAGGACCTAACTCTAAGATACTATTAATAGCTGGAGTTTCGGTAGACTTGATAATATGAGATATTAAACCAGCCTCCCACTTGTATCTATTCATCCAGCCGTTTTCTTTAAGCCTTCCTATTGATGATTCGTCCCACTCATTTTCATGAAGAGTGTCAAAATCACTAAGGCCAAAGATATCATCATTATTATGTCTACTTGTCCAAAATTTTTCCATTATTATTCTCCTTTATATACATGTTTATACCACCAGGCCGATACACCTATTAACACCAATACCGAGCCAAACGTATACAATAAAAACCATGGTGATGTTGTATCTGTGATGATGGCAGGTGTACCCATTAGCAATAGCCAAGCTATAAATATTAATCCGGTATTTGTCTCTAGCTTTCTCTCAACCTTAACTGTGAGTTCTCGCTTAATAAGTCTACTTAAGGCATCTTGCATATCCTTACCGTAAACAGGTTGCTTGTGAATAGTACCGTCCTTCTCTCCAACAGTTACTATATACTTACAGTATCCAGTGTGACTCTCAGATTTTTTAATCAGTCGACAGTCTAGTGCTCTTCTTCTATCGTATTTTTGCATATTCATTTTTTATTTATAATATAATCAATTTATTTGACATGGTAAAACATTTATTAACTTATTTGGAGACGGAACGGAAACACAAGAGATTCCCCCCATTTCCCCGAGACGTCCCCCATACCAGGTTTTTTGGTTAGACCGTCTTTATCATACGCTCTGGAAGTATACATCCACCACCAAAGTAGAGTGGGTGAGCCTTGTCAACATCTTCTAAATAGATATACATTTCACTACCTTCAGCCTCTTCTTCAAAGACTACGTTGTCTTGTGTAATAGTCATTATATAGGCTCTATCATCACATCTAACCCATAGACGATTGTGGGAATTGTGGGATTGTAGTACTTCTCCCGTTACCCTTTTCCATCCATAGATGCTTAATGGTCTATTGTCTATCCAACTTGTTTTCATGTCCTTTCTAGGGATTGGTTGTAGGTGATAAAAGGATATTCTATCTCCGTTTTTAAAATTTGCTTTTGTCATTTTGTTTCTCAATTTTGGTTAATAATCTCTTGCGTAAACCGTCGGACCAATATAGTCTTACAGCTTGTATAGGGTATAAAGCCTATTAAATTCATCTAATTCCTTACGGGTATAGCAGTATAGGGTATCTCTATCGTATAGGCAGCGATGGGCTTCATCACTAACATAGTCAAGGTCTTGTTGGGCTTGGTATATCAAGGTCATCTTGGTATCAGCTCTATTGGGTGAATCTAGCCATCGCTGTACCTTAACCCTTAACTGCACTATCTTTCGTAGGTACTTATTCATCTCTCATCCAGTTTATCCACAACCTTACGAGGCTGATAATTATTAGGAAAGTACCGAGGCCATCCTGGCCATTGTTCATGCACCCTACCCCTAGTGCTAATAGGTATACTGGTACCTCTATCTTGTGTATTGCCTTCATCATTTCTTCTTTCCCTTATTACTGTTACTATATCTACTCTTAGTCTGTCTCAACTCGTTAAGTGTTCTCTTTCTCTTACCTCCTTGTTCTGGTCCAACTGGAAATAGACCTCCACTCTTTGTCTTACCACCATATTGGTCAAGTGGTCTATCTCCCTCATCCTCTCTCCTATCCATTATATCCTTTCTGTCAAACCTCCTAAGGTTCTCTACAAGGTCTCTTGTTTGTACCTTTGCCTCTATACTATCGCCTATCTGTGAAGCGATGTACATACCTACTGCTATACCTACTCCTAGGCATACTATGATAATCGTTATATCCATATGTTCTCTCCTTTATTTAAGTGACACACTAAAGTGTGATTGTTGTTATATCTTTTATAATCCCGGGTTTTTTCTCCAGTAATATAGACGGGTATTAGGGCCTCTACGGTCAAATTTTTTTGGGGCCATTTACAAACAATTCTGGGCCCATTACCTCTTTGCCTACTACCACCTATATGTGCACTGTCTATCTCTCTATGCCTATACCCTATACGTGCCTTATTGTCTATCCTACCATCTGCATTATTTTTATTAAGGGGGACGTTGGTTAACCCTATAGTAGGGGAGGAAGGTGCACTATGCAATACACCTCTACCTCCCGTACAACCAATAATATTTTTAAAGTGTTTCAGCATGGTCAGTTGTTTCTTCTTCTACGTTAAATAGGTTATCATCAGAACCATCGTCAGCATACTTCTGAACAACCTGCTTGATGAAGGTACGTTCACTATCTAATCCACCTGCATCATCATATTGAGGGTAGACAGTAACTTCAGCACATTCAACTATGTTAAACCCGTCATAGATTAAACCGGCCATCTCTACAGAAGCTCTAGTAGATATGTGTGTTGAGATTCTAGGGTTCTCATTACTTAGTTCAGATCTTGTATCACCTACTATGCTGGCTACTTTATCTAGTAATTCAGTTTCTACTTGAGGGAACATCATCTTTAGTAAGTCGAACTCTTGATCTTTAGTTAGTAGGTCCATCTCAATCACTATGAATCTGTCTAAGAGTGCTCTATCTAGGACTCTTGTTGCGGTATATTCATTACCTATATTAGCAGTCGCTATAAAGGTTACTCCTTCTGCAACTTTAATAGTAGGTGATCCATCCGCTTCATCTAGTCTAAGGTATCGTTGACCTTCATCTAGAACCGTCATTAAGATGTTTGCAGCATCAGGATGAGCACGTGATAGTTCATCTAATAGTATAACCGCATTAGGTGTTTGTATCGCTTTGACGAACAGTGCTTCACTAAAGTAGGTACCATCTTCTTTGTTGAAGTGTGTATTACCTATCAGTGTTGATCTAGGATCTTGAGTAGCACCAAGGTTGAAGTAGTAGTCAGGTCTATCTAGTGCAGCAACGACTGATTTGGCAGCCATAGTCTTTCCGCAACCAGCAGGACCAGTCGTCATTATATTCTTACCTCTCATAGTAGACCTAATAAGGTATTTCCACTTAAGTTCACTAACCATAAGTGATTCAGGTTTCAATCCATAAGAGTCGTTGTGTATAAAGTTCATCATAACTGCCTGGTCTGCATCAACCTCAACATGTTCGATGATTTGTGTTTTTTCTAGTATAGGGAAGTTAGACACGGTAGCGTCTTTACCTACGAATTTATCTAAAGGTGCAGTACCATACATTAGTTGGTCATTAACTAATCTGACTTTAACACTATTAGCATTTTTGAGTGCGGCCGTGCATAATCGATCATTTCGACTATCGTTAGTAGGCCATTGGAACTTCTTACCTTGTACATCTACAAGGACCATCATACCATTGGTATCTGTGATGGGTTTTAGGAAACATTTTTGCATATTATTATTGGTTTGTTATTTATAGTATAAATATAATCAATTTTGTTGACACTGGACAATCCTGGGCAACAAAACCCGAAAAGTTATTAACAATTACCTGTTAAGGAACTTCTTCTGTTGAGCGATAGCCTCTTCTAAGGTTGGCTTTGGACCTAATAGTTCATCCAGTTGTTCTTCCATACGCTCTATAGGGGAGATTGTAACTGGTTCATCTGTAGGGTAGTCCTTGAGGGGCATAATAGTAATATTGTAATCAAGGATAGACTTAATCATGTTGTCACTCACAGTATAGACCATATAACCTCTCTTATAATTACCTGTACGATCAGGAACATGACAAGTATACATAGGTTGACTATACTCAGTAGGTAGGTAGTCGACATCTTGGTTACGGTAACCTGATGACTTAATGACTCCATCGTGTATAGATCCATCATAGAACCTAAACCTAACTGATTGACCAATCTTGTATTTGAACCTCTTCGCTTTAGACATAGTTTAATTGTTTTTTATTTATAGTATAAATATAACCAAAATTCTTGACACTAAAAAATATTCTTAATGACAATGTAGGTATATTTTAATGACAATGTGTCATAAAAAGGGTTGTCCTCGTTGACCCCTCAATCATTCCGGTACTCCCAATTGATGACACCCGTTGGTATGTATAGTATATCATCTTTCCGAAGTGTGTCAACCCGTGTCTCACAAAAACAACAGACCAACACATATATACTAAGCCCGAATATACATGTGGTACAGGTCTTCGTCAC
>Ga0181398_1000045_pt1 | contig 32843 bp, 14 predicted proteins | sample 21SPOviralmetaG_FD_130127 | JGI IMG/M metagenome (GOLD analysis project Ga0181398, IMG submission 130127) | Marine viral communities from the oligotrophic San Pedro Time Series (SPOT) site, San Pedro Channel, CA, USA - 21 SPOT_SRF_2011-04-29 | ecosystem: Environmental > Aquatic > Marine > Strait...
ATCCTCTGGTATAATTGTTAAGTTAGATCCTGTTTGTACATCTCCTATATTAGGTACATTAACTGTAAACTTCTGACCAGTGTCTTTATGTGTTAATGTTGTTCCATTTGAAAGCGTTACACCTCCAAAAGTAAATGTATCTGTACTAATTACAGATGACTTATATTTATCAAAAGCAATCTTAGCTTCTGTAATATCATCATATAGTGGATCAATGCCCAACTCATTTAATATCTCATCACTGAGTGGTTGATAGTACTTGTCTAGTATTCTATATGTATCTTCTACTGCTCCTTTCTGTAGATAACCTACACCAGGAACAGATACTACTACATTTGCTGCTAAACCTCTAGCTGCTGTAGGCTTTATATAAAACTGTGCAAAGTTTAATCCATGGCTTCTTAATACATCAGTAACAACAGGATCAACTCTATTTTCTAGTAACCACTTAGCAAACCCTTCATCTGTATTTAACTTAGCCTTCTCTGACTCGCTAAGTGATGTTGCCCATATTTGTTTTAAATCATAGTATGCATCAATAAACTGCTTACCTTCTCTTGATATCCAAGCTGATTTAGTCTTTACAGCATTACCAGGATTATTTGCTTTATGTTCTCTATACTTAGACTCAAGCAAATCAACAATATATTTTAATTGACCAGTTGATGCATCTTCTATCTTTAATAATCGAATAGGTTTGATGCCTGCCTCTTCTAATATATTACTAGTATCAACTTCTACTGCAATGTCTGCAGCAGCTTCTTTTGCTGCAGCCTCTGCTCTTTCAGCCCTAGCCGCTTGTTCAGCAGCCATCATCTGTTGGAAATTAGTTAAGATTTGAATAGCAGCTGTAAATGCTTCTGGATTAGAAGTTGCAGTTAATAAACCTTGCTCAGTATAAAGATTCTTTATAACACTAGCATCACCTGTTCTAATAAATTCTTTTGAATCTTCAGGATCAACTACTACACCTACCTCCATAAGAGCAGTTAAAGCTTCGTTAATCTTTTTGTTAGTAAATGTAGATTCAAGATTTTCTCTTAGTATTTCTTTTTTATTATTAAAAACATCTTTGACAGATGATCTCATCCTTGCAAGTAATGTATTAAAGCTATCTGGATTTAATAATGTTTCTATAGCTTGATTATATACTACCGCTCTATTTTCTAACGTAGCATAGTCAGCCATCATAGCCACTACGTCATCTATATTCTCAGCAGATAAAAATTCATTATTAATAACATTATCTCCCAAATAATTTAATAAAGTTTTCTTAAGTGCTTTTACATTAGAAGTTTTACTAGAGTCAAATATCCCATCCTCATTTTGTCGTTTAGGATCTGTAATAACATCAAAGTATTCTTGCAATCTATCTTTTGCTAACTGCTTATTGTCGGCAAGAACTTTAGTGTCTTGATCTGCATCCTCTGCAGTAAGTGTATTTATTTCATCACCTAAAAGTTTAATCTCTGCAGCAATTGAGTTAGGATCAAGCAATGTAGTTAAATCTGAAAATGAATATCCTACTATACCCTTCTCAGATCTCTCTTTAGCAGTACTTTCTTTAGTAATGTTAATTGCACCTTCTGAACGTAACTTAGATAATATGTCATCAGTTCTTTTTACTGCATCATTAAACTCGTTTCTAGAATACATGTAAAGCATTCTATAGTTATTATATGCAATACTACCCAATGCTTCATCTACATATTCAGGTGTATCTTGATCAAATGCACTTGGGTTAAATGGATTTGTAAACTTGTTACCAAAATTATCATAGTTCTTTTGCATGGTTTCAAGATTAGAAATAGCTTGCTGTATACCAGCTCGTCTACCCTCAACCTCATCCAATGTTATTTCAAATGCATCTGCAAAGTTTTTATCTGATAAACCATTTAAATCCCTAAGCATTTCTCTAAACTGTCCAGCCCCTCCCTTTTCTATTAAACGATGAAAATGATGGAAATCAGCAAATGCTTGATTATCAAAATAATTTAACTTGCTATTATTATACTGAGCAGCAACAGTAGCTTTATTAGCCTGTTGCTGAGCAGATAAGTTCATAACATCCATGTTAAATGCTTTTGCAGGATCAGTTAATATTTGATTCCATGCTGCATTTCCATCATCAATAAGCTGTTTAAGAAAAAGATCTTGCTGCTCTTGCATTTGTTTATATCCTTCTGGATCTGAAACTTTTCTTATTCCATTAGGTATTGTACTAAACATAAAATTTTGAACAGGTCCCATTAAACCACCTGTTAAAAATCCAGATAAAAATACCTCTAATCCCTCACCAGTCATTTGACTTTGAATACCAGACTTTACTGATGTATTTAATAAGTCTGTTTGAGAAGCTGTTGGATTTTGCATTAAAGATGTATAATAATCTTGAACACCTGACGCGACAGCTTCTTGATATGTTTCTTGTAAACCCTCAGCTAAGTTTGCTGACATAAACTTTAATGCATTATAAGCACCTTTTCTATATGTAGCTCCTTTACCTAATCCTTTTAATGATGGAACAGAAAACAATGATCTTGTACCTTTTTTAAATGGAGTCTTAACAACTTTACCCGCAGCATCAATAGTGCTTTCTGTTAAAAGTTTCTTGCGCATCTTACCCAATCCCTCTTGAAAAACTTCTCTACCAAATGGTGTAAATCGTGCACCTAATGCTTTATTAAGAACAATCTTATTTGAAAGATAAATAACTGGAGCATTGAACAATGCTGTTTTATGTGCAGCTTCTAATGCATTTAAGTGAGCTTTTCTCATGTCCTCCTCTGTTAATGGAGCACCATCTTTCTTTTCAGATATTACATCTATTGCATTATTTAATTGCTCATTATATACTAATCCACCTTCTAACTTACTTTCAGATAATGTAAAGTTTAAGGCTCTCATGTCTCTATAAAAACCTCCTCCTGTTGTACTAAGCTTAGCTAGATTAGTAGCTGCGCCTAAACCATTCTCAGTAGTCTTGAGAGATCTGATGGCTTTCATAGTTTCAGGAGCAAAAAAGTCACCTGCAAAATTAGCCCCTGCTTTTACTGTTGAGTAAAAGTCTAATGCTTTATCAGAATTTTTAAATGTTCTATATAGGTTTCTTGTGGCAGTAAAACCTCTACCCATTGTAAATGTATTTCTTAATGCACTAAGAGCTTTTGCTCCTCTTCCTACATTAACTCCAGTTCTTGCTACCGCAGCAGGAGCGGCTGCACCACCTGATGCAGCTGTTGCTGCAGCAAGAGCAACTTCTTCTGCGGCAATGCTTAAAAATATACCTCCAGTGTATCCTAAATTAAGAGCGAGATTGTTACTAAATCCACCAACGCCTCCTCTTGAAGACATGCCTATTTCCATTGCATCTTCAAACTCATTAGCAGTTTCTAAATCAGGTGTTGTAAAGTAGTTCTGACCTTGAAATATATCCCCCATGGATCTATAAGCTGACTTAAATCCAGACAATGCTTGGTTACCAAGTTGAGGAAGCATTCTTACAAGGTCATCACCCATAGTAGAATTAGCATTGTAATATGCTTCATTGTCTCTATATGGATTAAACCCTAACTCATCAAAGTTAGGATGGTTATAGTATCTATCAAAAGCTACTGCCTCTTTACTAAAGTAAGTTGGACTTGAATTTGGAAGTTCTGCTTCAACTTGTGCAGCTAATGATTGATCTGCACCCGCATAACTTCCAAATAAATCAGTAAGTGAGCCACCTGCTCCTGGTGATCTATTACCTGTATTAATTTGTGCAGGTACAGCGGTTTGAATAAAATCATAATTACCTGTTGGATAGTTAGGTGCCGGATTATTATAGTTAGATCTTTCAGGTGGATATAATTTATTTATTGATGGTGCTACATAATCTATTACATTAATATATTCCTGAGTTAGTTGTGAATTAATAATATCTGGATTAGGAGTATCAAATATTGCAGAAACAGGTTGAAACTGAAATCTATCTGACTTGCCAACAATATTGGGTCTATTTACAGAATATGGATTCTGATTGACATTAGAGTTTTGATTATTTTCTTGCGTCATTGTTATACTTTATAAAAAGTAATTAATTATTATACAAATTGTTTTGTCTTGCTATTTGTAGTATTTCTTCATTTAATTGAGTAATTGCTTGATTAAACTCTGCCATACTATTAAACCTAACGCTAGTATAAGGTTGACCATTAGCATCATATTGAATATTCCCTCCTATATCCGGTATTGATACATATTGACCATTTTCATTTCTCATAACTCTTGATGCACTTATTCCAACCTCTAAAGGATTATCTGATGAATTCCATATAGTATAACCGCCACCACGAGGTAAAGAATAAGTATACTGACCTTGTGATCTCATTATTGAAAACTCCGGTCTTCCTTGTCCAACATCTCCAATCTCAGTTGGTATTAATCGATCAATATCACTTTTCTTAACCCTTATCTGAACCTTAGTAAAATCTGTTGTTCGGTTAGCTCGTTCACCTGCCTCAAGACTAGTTGTTCCAAATACATCCACCCCGGTTTCTCCAGTTTGTTTATACTTATCTATATATAATGGATTAATATTAAGAGTATAGGTAGTAATTGCATCATCCATATTATCAGTAATGTTAGCAATATTTGTCTTATCTATAGTAAAATATAAATCACTAGTTGTTTGCTCCCCACCTCCTGGATTTTCATATAAAGCTAATAAGTCGGGTAAAAGAACATTATTGACAAAATCTTCAGATAATTTAGTATTTGATAAATCATCCCAGTTCTTTTCTGTACCTCTAAGATCATCCTCATAACCTACTGCTCTATACTTAACTTCAACACTAGGATCTTGCATTAAAGTTATAGCTTCATTTAATATACTATATCCTACAACATCTGGATTTTCAGATCTTGGATTTACTGTACCGGTAATTTGTGTACCAGCAACAGATAATCCATCAAGACCATCACCAGTACCATTAAATATTGCATTTAAATTTCTTGGTGCACTATATGCTGCATTACCAGTTGATCCTTTTTTATAAGCTAGATCTAGTAAATCTTTTTGACTATCATAAGATTTTAAGGCTGCCTCAAGTATACTCTCATTATATTCTTTATCAATAACATCTTGTCTTACCTCATCACTCATAACAAGATTTGAAATAGCTCCATATTTCCGTATTACAACATTGTTAGCATCTACACGAAAAGAATTCTGATTACCAGATAGGTTACTATAATAATCTACAAATGCTCCTACGTATTCAGTTTTACTTAGGATTCCACCAGGTTTAGCATTTCCATATAAATCACCATTTACAAATTCCACACCATCAAATATAGTTGGAAAGCCAGCTCTATAAGAGTTTTCCATTAACTCCTGACCTTCTGCAGTTTGCATAATATTTCTAAAATTATTTAGATTATTAGTATTAAACATCTCAGTTTCAGTAACTAATAAATTTTCCTTTGCCCTAAAACCATCAGACATTGATCTTACTGCTGCAATTATTTGAGGTGAATTAACAGCTACAGGATAACCATTTAAAACTAATGAATTATTGCTTGTCATAGCTGTACCACTAGACTGTTCTAATTCATATTGTTCTTGCGTCAAAGGTTTTGGAAAATATGCACCACCTTCATTTAATAATGATGGCAAACTAGTAGCAAGTTGAACATCTGTTGCATTTGTAGTATTAAGTTGAGTATATCTATCTTGCATTAACTTAATTGCTATTTCTTTATTTTCAGGTCTATTTAAAATCTCTTTTGCTTCATTAGGAAGTACATTATAAGTTTTAAGTTCTGAAGCACCACTCTCTTTACCTGCAGCTCTTCGAGCTACATCCAAAGTCCTACCAAAAAGACCAGTGCCAGCAGCTTCATCAGGTGTATCATATGCTTGAAATGTTAAACGCCCATCTGTTCCAGCAGCTTGTTCTAGCAACATTGAACCACCAACCCATAAATCAACAGCTTCAGACTGAAGACTGCTTGCTTGATTATCTAGCGCATCTTGACTATATTCATAGGTCTCATCTTCAGGTATTACAACTTTACCAAAGTCACCATATGTACCAAGCTTTGAATTGATATCAAGCATTATATCATCAGTTGTTCTTTGCTCACTGGTTTTATCATCACCACCACTACCACTACCGCTTAAACTAGCTTTATAGTAGATCTCATTCATCTTTAATCTATGCTTATAATCTGCTAAGAAATAAGGATCTTCATCAATCTCTATTCTTCGTGTTATTTCAGCATATCTTAAAGCAGATGTCTGTAAATCCCCGGCTATATTGGTTTGCATCATTAAGTTATATGCTCTATTCAATAAAGCATCTGTATCTGTAGTTGGTGTTGCAGCTTCTTGTAATGCAGCATCATACCTAGTAGTTTTCTTTCGGGAAGCTTCATATTCATTTAAAGCATCTGCCATTGCTTTTTCTTCAGGTGTTCCAGCACCTATGCCATAAACATTATTATATGTTTCCCACTCTTCTGCATTTTGTTTTGCAACATCCTGTTCATTTTGAGCTGTTTGTAACTGTAATCCAAGCTGTTGTTCAACAGCAGAAATAGTTGTGTTAGCCCAAGCTTGTTTACCGGCTTGCATATCACTAAACATACCTTCGTTCATACCATTATCTACATAGTCTCTCATTTGCACATATGCATCAGTATAGTATGCTTGCGTTACTCTAGGATCAGAAAGCAGTTGGCTTTGTAATAGTTCATAAGCAGGTGCTGCAACTTGAGCACCACCTGTTGTTTTTATTATATATCTACCATCAGGAGACCATTCAATGCTTTCCATTTCACCATACCCTGATTCTTTTAAAATTTCTTCAGATCTCTTTGCAAGATTTACATTCTGTACATATTTAGGAATAGACATCTGTAAAGCTTTATCCGGTGAAGCATCAATAAAATCTTGCATTTGATACTCCATAGCTCTAATCCCAACATCCCAATATTTACCTCTAACATCAGCATCATTAGAATTTAATAATCTGTTTGCAAAGCTTAACTCTTTTCTATACTGATCGGTAGCAACCATATCTTTTACTACCAAATCATTTTCAAAGAAAGGCATAAATACAGCTTTGGCTGCATCTACATTCTGAGCTAAAGAAAGATCCATCGAGGCTATCTGCTCAAGTCTAGGAGCTAACTGATCAGCATATTGATCTCTTGTCTCATTTGTATCCCCCCTAGATAAATCAGAATAAACAACTCTACCATAAAGATCATTAAGCTGTTTATAATTTGTTTCATATTTACTAGTCCTTACATCTAAAGCATTAGATAAAAACTTAAAGTCAGGGGTAAATGGCTCAAAATTTGGTAAGTATGATTTTGCTCCTGGTATATAAGTTGCCATAACATTAAAATAATAAAATTTATTAAGTTTTTATAATCAATATAATAAACTTATTTTGTTTAAACTCCAGTCAATCCTACTGAAAACGGTAAAACTCTAAATGTTGAATTGTCTTCTGCTCCAACTTGTAATCCTACCATTCCCCCTAATCCAAACTGTTGTCCGGTATATGGAGCTGGCATATTCGCAAATGCTTGTCTAGTAATATCCTTTTCTGTTAAAGGTTCTTGATCTTGTGACGTAAGTCCTTCATACTTCATCAATTGATCTAATGTTACATCAACACCCATAGTTTCAAGTCTTTCAGCTACATCAAGCATATTATCTAATCGGTCTTCACTTGATGGAATAGTACCCTCCATACCCGGCTTAGTTCTATACATATCTATTGTGCCACCAGTTCTAGGATCTATATAGTAATAATCTTGCAATGTATTAATTACATCTGTCTTAGCTTTGTTTGTAATTGCATTAACATATAAGTCATTCATTGTTTTCAAGTCAGATAACTGCTCAATATTTTGAGCCTCTAGTGCTGCCTCTGTTTTATCAATGTAACCCTGCCTATTTTTTTCATTAAAAACCCCCTTCCTTATATCACCTTCAAAGTTAATTTTACCAAATGTATTTATTGTAGGTATATTAACTTTACCTTGAACATTCATAATACCTTCTTGTATCTTAGGTGTAACTTGTTTAGATATAGCAGATGCTCCGGCAAGATAAGAACCAGCACTAGCTGTAGATGCAAAACCTCTTCTAATAGCATTAGCTTCTGCATTAGCAGCAGAAGTAAAAGCAGAAGGATCTAATAAAGCATACTGCATTTCTGCATCAATTAAATTTGGATCTGCAGGTAAACCAAGTCTTCTACGAGCCATAATAGCAGCCTGAGTTTTCATGTTCTCTAAGTCTTGCTTATAATATGCACTTGGTGGTCTTCTGAAATCTTGTTTAAGCTCTGGAACTGGTTCAGGATCAGGATCAGGATCTGGTTCTGGATCTGGTTCTGGTTCAGGCATATTATTTACCGTTAGTATTTCAGCAATAGTATTATTACCAAACACTTTGTCAACCTTAGAAAAGTTTGGAGCAAAGTCTACATTTGTTGATTGCTCAGGACCCTCACCAGTAACTGTTAAAAATGGAACAGGATTTTGCATGTCCATATATTTTAACGCCTGCATAAATGCTTGATTAAAGGCTGTCTTATCAGCATCAATCTGATAATCAATTTCATACTTATTAAATAAATCCTGTGCTAATTGATTTTGCATGTTACCACGAGAATCTAATACAGGGTTTAATCTTTCTTGATCTGGAATTTTTGCTTTTGCGGAGTGAACAGCAAATTGATAATCCATAAGAATATTATCAACCATATCCTCCATAGAAGGAATTTGATCTTCTGAATATCCTTGTTTTTGCATTAAGCTTTTAAATGCAGTATAAGCACCGCCAATAGTATTTTGCCATTCTTCATTATCTGATTTAAATAATTCTTTAAGTTGATTATAATCAGACATAGGATCAACTGCTTCAGCTGTTGTTTCAGTTGTTGTTTCAGTAGATAGATCCTGAAAGTCAGGATGTGATGCTAATGCATACCCTTCATCTGAACCTATCTTGGTAACTATTACATTATCACTAATCTGTTGATTTGCTAATACACTTTCAAGCTGTTCTTTAGTATATTGAATACCCGCTTGAACATTCGGCATACCTTCATAAGAAATTTTATATAAAGCTGTTTTATCTTGATTAGTTTCAGTTCCTTTTTGCGCCTTTGTCAATTCAGAACCATATCTTACCACAGGCATTGGTCTTTGTCTATACATGCCACCTCTATTTGCCATAGGCATAGGCATTTGTGCTACTGGTGGAATATAATTTGGATCTACTCTACTCATAAAGTTAGCCATAGTATTTTCAAAATATGATGGCTCTTCATTGAATACTAATTGTGGATCATCAGAAGTACCACCACCATATCTTGCAACAGGTAATCCTGTACCAACACTTTGCTGATATGCATCTTGCATTTGAATATTTTGCTGCATATTTTGCTCAGCTTGTCTAGTTGCTTCAGCCTGTTGCATTTGCTGCATAAACATTGCTTGATTAATAATTCCTTGTTGTTGCTCTGGTGGTAATGATCTTAACATATCTGCTTTTGCAGCTTGCTCAGTAATACCTTCTATTTGTTGTTTAAACTGCATTGGATCAACACCTTGTTCTTGCAAATATACAAATGATGATAACGGAACACCATCTTCAAAATCTTTCTTAGCCTCTTGTACAAAAGCTAGTTTAGATAATTCACGCATATTTTTATCCATCATCATCTCAGCTGTATTAACCTGTATCTCATCTGCATATGAATCTTTAATTAATCCATAGTATTTATTAAGATCAAACTTTCTAGATACTTGAGCTGGTGATTTACCCGCTTTGCTATTAGTCATATCAAACTGTGCTAACTCCTCATCTGATAAAAACAATGATGGGTCTCTAGAAAAAACAAATGACTGATCTGGTAAATTCATAGGTACACCTCCATCATCATGAGATGGTCCGGTTATATTATATAAACCAAACATACCATCATTGTTAAGATCACTAAGTACAGTTTCACCACCTTCGGCTTCAATGTTAGCTTGATCTCTTGGTACAGACTTTAATGACTTTCTTGTAGAAACATCTCTATCTCTATTAACCTGATCACCCTGTAATTTAACAGGACTAGTAACAAGTTGATAATTTGTTTGATCACCTGTTGATCCACCTTGAGCTTTCTTCTTTAACTCAAATCCGTTAGGAATATTTTTAATTCTAATTCTTGGCATAATTATAATATTTCAATTTCAGCTCCAAGCTTTTTTAATTGTAACAATGTTTCTTCATCCACCTCTACTTCTCTAGAATCATTTATCTCTGTACCACGTCTACCATAATTTAAATAAGTATATCTTGCTGATTCAGGACCTAATAAATTAGATCTAGTGCTTTGAATACCTTTTGTAGGAAACTCACTAAAATCTAATGGAGTAATGTTATCAGCCATACCATACCTTTCCAACTCTTCTTCTTGACGTTTAGCTTGTATATCATTTAAAAATGGATTCATAAATCTAGCAAAACCAACAGCTGTACTTCCTATATCACCCATAAGACCTGCTGTAGGGCTTTGTACAAAATTAAGAAGCCTATCTCCAAATTGTTTTTTTCCTTCTGTTATAACAGGATCTGCATATGGATTATAGTCTAATGTATAAGGATTAAATGTGCCAGGTTGTTGTACTTCTGTTTCAAAAATTCCTTCGTTATCAAACATAGAACCACCAGTTAAATCTATTTCTTCAGCTTCACCTGTTAAATCAAAATCATCTATTAGACCAAACTGAGCCATTGGTAATACATCCATTCCTTGTTGTGGTTCTACTTGTGATAAACCTTTATATAAAAGATCTATTTGATCTGGTGACATTATTCTTTTTAACTGATTATATTGCCTATAAGGTCCTGGATTTAAAAAACTTCTACGCATATATCCAGGGAATAATAATGGATTATTAGGAATATTAAAATCCTTAACTCTTACATTAGGATTTTGTTGCGTAAAATCTCTTAAAGCATTTATCCTTGCCCTTACTTCTGTTGGTTCTGCTAGATATGTATTAAAACCTTTAGGATTAGGATATAAGGCATCATCAATCATATCAAAATCTCTTGGAGTCATTAATTTTCCTGCTACATCCCCACGATGAGATACTTCATGTGCTGCAGTTGCGTCTCTCATACTTTGCTGCCTTCTTCTTGCAATATCATCTCCAAAAAAAGTTGGAGTTCTAGTAACAGTTTTACCCTTTGGTGTTATATATCCAAAACGAAATCTATCATCTACCAATGACTGATGTAAGCCAGCCGTATTAGTATTACCATACATAACACCCTCTATGCCAGGGCGACGTGTTATAAACAAATCTCTTTGCTGTGATGTTAATAAATTATTTCTATTTGATATAAATGTTCTAGCTTGATCAGGTGTTAAACCTTGATCTAAAAGTGTTTGAAAAGCTTCTCGACTATTTTGTCTTTCAAATGCTCTACTATAAGCATCATTATATGCGTTATCTAAATTAGCTTTAGCGTTAATATCAATTGCTCGAGGTACATCATAATCGTTACGTATAGCAGATCTATTTGCTGCAATGATACTTGGATTATCAATATTATTCGGATTATTAACACTCTTATCAAGTCTTTTCAAAACTCTTTCTTGACTGGCCAACTCAGCTGCAGTTGGGATATAAGGTTGCCGAGTAGGTGTTGGCTTTCCTCTAAAAAACCTCCTTAACGAAGTACCCGGAACAAATGGAAGTAAAAATCCTGCACCATATAAAGCAGCATCTCCAAAATTTCCTTGACGTAAAGCATCTATAGTTAATCCAGCATCTATTGCTTCTCCTGTATACGGAAGAAATTCAAAACCACCAAAACCATCATTTCTTTTACCACTAAAGTCTCTAAATCTACGTAACATATAATCACTAGATGAAGTACCCATACCTAAATAATCACCATCTAAATTAAACTGTGGTAATACAACATTTGTATTATCTGATTGAAAAGCATCTTCTCTATCTACAGCAGCTTGATAATCAGAAACATTTTTAAAACCTTCTATTCGTGCTTGTTGATTTTCATAATTTTCCTGCGCTCTTATTCTTGCTTCTTCTACTGGATCTGACAAACTAGTTGATATACCACTAAATGGAGTTCCATAACTAAATGCAGATGGTGTATTAGTGCTTACAGATTGCTCGCCTTGATAGCTACCATCATCTATACTAAAACTAGGAATTACAACATTTGTATTATCTATAATTCCTTCATTAGCACCAAATCCAGTATTAATAAAATAATCAGTCAAAGAACCTTGTGTTTGATATTTTTCTAATCCTTTCTGAGCCATTGGTAGTGATCCACCTTTCTGATAAACAGGATCAAAGTATATTGTTGATGGATCAGAACTAGTTTTTGGATTACTTCTTTCTAATATGTTTACTGTTGCAGCATCAATCTCTTCTTGAGATCTTGTGTCTTCACCTGGCTCATAATATATAGTGGCCCCATCTGTAATATCAAATGAAGAATCATCTGGCATAATATTCAATCCCTCAAAAGCTTGAAGCTCTCTGTCAGAAAGACCTTCTTTTATTTGAGACATAGTCCTACCCGGAGTATCTTCATCTAATGCTCTTGGTGAATAGTAAGCATCATATTGATTAGTTGTAGGATTGTATTCAAACTGTGAGAATTCATCTAACCTATCTTTATATTGAGCCTTTGTACTTAAAGTACCTTCTGCTGCATCATAAGGATCAAATACATATTCATTAGGATCATTAGGATCTATGTCTACCTCATATCTAGTTCTTTCTGGTTTAGATGCTTTAAATGCTTTTTGGTTTGCTTTAAAATTTCTAATTGATCCTTGAGGTCCAAAAAATTTATCAAATGTACCTGTAAGAAATTGCATGCTTTGTAAACCTATACCTCCTCTTGGATCTGGAATATCACCAGGTAAACCATCAAATAATGATCCTGTTATATTAGAAAGTAAGTTAGGGTTATATCCATATGCAGATTTTAATATATTATCAATTGCTGCATCATCATAACCCTGGTTTGATAAATAAGTTTTTAGTTGATTATATTGTTGACCTGAGTTATTCTGAGTATAATTATCTAAAAATCCTGTTAGGTTAGTATAATTCATTTTTGGAATACCAGCCCCTTGCTGTTGCATTACATCATACATTTCCTTAAGCATCTCCATATCTATTCGGCCGCCTGGATAGTTTTCTTGAATCCACTCTTCAGTGAATCCAGCATCTAACAGCTGTTGCTTAATTTCTCCGTAAGTTAGCTTACCTTGAATTTGACTACTCATAATACAATATTACATATATAATATACAAAAAATTAAACAGAACCTCCTAGTCTTAAGACTTCTGTCATCATATAATCTGGAGCGGTCATACCGCCTTGCTTAGCATATCTATAAACTTTTCTATTTAGTTTATCATATACACGTCTTGCTTCTATAGATTCATCATTACCATTCATGTAATTTATATACCTTGGAAACAATAATGTATCTTCTATATTTAAACCATAAGATCCAAAATCTGGTGCAGCAGCCTCACCGCCTTGTTCATATTCAATAGTAAACTTTCCTTCATTAGGATTAGGCACTTCTGGGAACGGATCTGTGAAAACTTTATTGACTTTTCTTGCGTATCTCTTACTCAGCCTATCAGCTTTTCTATCACTTAATGTTTTAGTTCTTTCAGTGGTCTCACCGTTTCTTGTTCTAGTAATAGTTTTTGTTGCTTCACCATCAACTATATCAATAGACTTACTCCTAGATCCTTTTGGTGTAGTTACTGATCTACTGTAACTACTATCTCCTGAAGGCTCTAAAGAAAAAGATTTAGAACGTTGCCTGTTACCTCTGTCTACATCAACACCTACTCTATAACCTCCTTGATCAGTTTCTCCAACATATTTAGTTTTACCATCATCATCAATTCTACCACCAAATCTTCTTTTGGGTACATAACCATCTCCAAATAAATCATCATTTAATAAATAGTGTGAGCTTCTAGTAGGATCAAAATCTTTACCTATCCAACTTGGGTTTCTATGATCCATACCTGTGTTAGATATATTTCCAATTTTTGTAAACTGCTTTTCACCTTTAGGTTTATAAAGAATAGTATTATTAAATACGTATGTAAGGTTCTTATCTGTTAGAGTATTACCTAAATGCTCAAAGTGCTTTTCAGTAACATCTTCATCCATTAATATATCAATACCATTAGTAGCTCGCAAGTAAATATCTTCTGTATCAGACACGCCTTTCTCCTTTAATATATCTGCAATGGGTGTCATATAATTATTAATATCACTCCAATCTTGCTCGTTTATAGGAATAGAATAAGCTTCCATATCACCATGTGGATTATTCTCTCTTGTGATAAACTTCTCAGCTTCAGGTGCAATATCTGATGCTATAACTGTAATATTATTTTCTTGAATCTTAGGATTTTTAAATAATTCATACGTAGATATACCCGCTTCTCTTGGGTTACTATTACCTAAACCTGCTCCAATATCAATAATTACTGAGTTAGGTTTTACAACATCTGCAAAGAATATATTAGCATCATTTTGTCTTAAATTACCTGTTCTGTTTACTACACGAGGATTATTCATAAACTCTCCATATCTAGGAATATCATAAGCTAATCTTCTATTTATTTCAGTTTCTGTTATTTTATCTGCATATGGGCTATTAGTATTAGTGCTTTGAGATACATCTTGATCTGCTTCATTTATAACTTGATCATAACCTTCCATATCCTCAGTAAGATATGATGGATATTCATCAAAAGAAATATTTGTATATTTATCAACTCCAGACGATGTATATTCATTTTGTAATATACCTTTACCAACTTCTTCTTGCTCTGCTCTTCGTTGATTAATCTCTTCAATAGAACTTGGACCTCTAAATGTTCCTTGTGGAACTGTAAAGAATGGTTCTGTAGATGCAGCTGGTATAGGTAAAAACTTATTTAAACCAGAACCAAAATTAAACTGTCCTGAAAGTGATGGTGAACTGATTGAATTATAACCTAGTGGTTCTTCTTTCTCACCATAGATAATAGTTTCTGGAAGATAATTTTCATATGTAATATTTGGTTGAGTACTTAAAGATCCAGATCTCATCTGTTCTCTTGCCATTTGAGCATCAGCTGCTAAACCTGCATCAACATCTTTACGTTGAATAATTGGCTCAGGTGTAATCATTGCAGGTTGAGCTGGTATTTCAGTTGGTCCACTTGAAACTTGTGCTGGAGTTTGTTGTGGCATCGGGCTAGGTTTATTCTCAGGTGATGGAGAATATGTAGCAGAGCTACTTATTGGAGCATCGGGAAACATTCTTGTAAGACCTTCTCTTGTACCATAACGCATATTGACTAAATCATCAATTGTTTTCCCCTCACTGAAAAATTTTAAAGCTCTATTATAATACCTACTATTGTCTTCAGAATTAGCTCCACCCCCGCTACTGCTACTAGAACTGCTGGAACTACGTTGAGGTGCAGTCCCCATTTCGGCATCAGGAAATAATTGAGATAAACCACTTACTGTACCTATTCTTCTAGAAGCTAACTCTTGTATAGTTGCTCCATTATCAATCATATTTTGAACTGCTCTAGCATACTCCGGGCTTTCACCCATAGCTATTGCTCTTTGTTCTAATTCACCACCTTCTTGTTTATATATATTAGGATTAGTCATATCAAAAATTCCGTTGTTGCTATCTAAAGATTTTAAATAATTACCAGGTACTTGATTATTTATAAGCACATCTCCCAATTCCATATCATAGATATTTTTAACTGATACGTTATCTAAACCTGCTTTTTCTAAATATGAAGCTAAATCATCAGTTGCAAAACCTCTAGGAAAATTACCTGAATTCATATATTCAACTAAACCATTAAATTGAACATTACTTTCATCCCAGTTTTTTAACAAAAGCTCATAATCATTAATTCTATTTTGAATATTTATTAAGCTTTCTTGATGATTAAGACCTGGCGCTGTCCCAAATATATCTTCGTAATTATCTAAAAGTTTTTTCTGATATTCTAAATTTTTTTCTAAAGCAGGTTTACTTTTAAATATGCGTAAGTCATCCCAATTAGTATTAAAACCATCTATAGTTAATGAATTATCACTTTTCCTTGCAGCAAGAGAATATGGTTTACCATAGTCTGAAGCAATATTTTTACTGGCTGTAAATACTCCTGTAAAGTGACCTTTATTGCGGGGAGCTATTAACTCATCAGAATATCCTTGTGTATCCATTCCTCTATATGTAGGAGTATACCCATCTGGAAATGCTTTTAAAAAATTATTACTTTGTGTTTGAACAAATAATTCTTGTGGACCTTGAAAAGGACTACCATCTGGATTCTTCATCCATGTTCCTTTTGCTTTTGCAACCTCTTCAATTGTATGATACTCCTGCATCAACTCTTTATTCAATGGAATTTCTTCATTCCATTTACCCCAATCTATCTCAGATTTAAATGATTTATTTGGTTTGATGGATGATCTACCTCTTCTAAAAAGTTGTCTTAACCCTGTAGCACCAATAATTGGTAGTGCAAATGCACCTGCATAAATTAGTGCATCTAAATAATTACCTTTTTTAACAGCATCTGCAAACATAATACCATCCATTGCATCGCCTACAATTGGTATAGCTTCCGCACCCCCTGCTGGAAATAAACTTCCTAAAGCTTCACTCCCTAAAACTGTTGGTTTTCTAGGATCTGATTGTATTGTTATTTCAGGTAAGTAAGTGTTATACATACCCATGTCAGAAGCCTGTGTTGTAAAGGTATTATCTACCCCCATTGTATTTTCTCTAGCTTTTGCTTGTGAGTATTCTGTATAATTACGAAAACCTAGTGCTTGAGCTTCATCATCAAGTTTTTCCAAATATTCTAGCTTTGCCCTATCATCTGCTCTCTGAGCATTGGCTTGATTCATTGCATCTTGAGCAGCTATATTATCTGCTTCACTAGGTGGTGTATACGCACCAGTTTGACTGCTAATGGGACGGCTAGGATCTAACATAGGTATACCATCCTCTGTGAAACCACCACCATACTGACCCATAGGTAATCCAGCTTTTTGAGAATCATCCATTGATATTTCATTCAACATCTTTAGAATAGATTCATTAGGAAAAACCTGTCTAAGCTCCCATATTGGTTGTTCATTAGGATGTAGTTTATCATAGTCTTCAGGAGTAACTTTGTTATTAAATATATCCACACCTTTATCATATAATCTTCTTCTTATCTCATTAAGTCTAGCCCTTGTTTCTGTAGGTGAAGTAAGATAATTTCTATAAGCACGTTCACGCCCAAATAAAGATAGAGGAGAACTTTTAATAAAATCAGGAATATATTCTATCGGAATAGTGTCATCCACAAGACTATTAATAAGATCCGCATCTTTATCTGGTATTGTCACACCCATAAAATCAATTAAATGTGAAAGTTCATGATCAAATACTGATGGTTGATTACCAATTGTATTTTTATTAACATAAATATTATTACTTGATGGATGGTAAAGACCGCCAGAGTTATCTGGATTAATTAAACCTAACTTAGCCAGGTATGTATCCTGTGAATATTTTACATCTTCTTGTAAACTATTTAAGTTATTTATTCTAGCTTTTGCTATATCATATTCATTATGATAATCTCTAGTTCCACCAGAATTAGATAACATTTCTCTATATCTTGGACTTGACATATAGTTTGCTGCAAAGTTTAATGCTTTATCAAATTCCCTTTGATCTTCTTCCCTCTGAGTAAATAGTAGTCCTGATTGAATTTCTCTTAATACTGTACCTAAATCTGGAGTTGGAAAACTATTAGCATCATTTATTGCACCCCGAACTGCTATTCTATCTCTTTCGCTAGGTTCTGTATATTCATCAGCTTGACTACTAATGGATCTGTTTGGATCTAACATTGGTATATCCCCTCCTTTCTGAGCCATTGGCATTTCAAATACCATGTCACCAGGAAACTTATAATCTGCACCTGGCATCATTGCTGCCATGTTACCTAAGTTGTCCATACCAAATACTGGAAAGTCTACACCTTTCATGGTAATATTGTTTGAAGCTATAATGTTAAAGTCATTATACTTATCTGGAGAGTCTGATTTATAACCTTGTGTAGAAATAGCACCGGTCATGTATGATGTAATCTCATTAGGTCCCCCAGGTAAACCTCTTCTTTCGTATTTCTCAAACTTTTTCATTATCTAAAAGAATATAATAATTTACTATTGTGCACTTTCAGTAACATCTTCTTGTCAGCTGATATTCGTCTTCTTAATAATACTTTGTTAAAGTAATGTCTAAACTTCTTATGCTCTGTCTCTAACTTATTGTAATCTAAGTTATTAAGATTAAGATCTCTTATATAACCATTACTCTCTGTATTGAATATTGTTTCTTGTACGTTTGGTGTAAACTCTCCTCTATCTCTTGTAACATCATAGAACTGATTAATTCTATACTTCTGTTCTTCTTTAGCATATAGTATATCTATATTACCTGGATTGACTTGAGGAAAGTTCAATGTAGCAAACGGATCATTCTTAGGTTTAGCATTTAATCTTAATAATCCTGATACTTGTTCAGTATTATAAATGATCATCTCATCAAAGTTGTAATCTAAATCATGCCATCTATCATCCGCACATCCATTATATAGATCACCTGAGTATACATAACTCTCAAGTTGATATTCCAAACTTCTAAGTGTATCTACAATTTGTCCATGAGTTTCTACCAACTCTACTTCCCAAGGATAATCTTGTCCATAATAGTTAACAAATAAATCACAACGTACATTGTGTCTCCATAACCCACCTTGCTCATAACTGGCAGGTACACGTTTATCTACAAAGTAATTACACATTCTTGGTGTAACATTAGTATAGTTAGGTTGACCTACAAGATATATATTTTCACAATCACCATATTCTGTTGTAACTGCTTGAGGTATAGGAGGTGGCGGACAATTACATGTGACCTTTCTACAAATACCTTTACCTTCAACTTGAGCAGTTGTTGGTGTAGGCAATACATATGCACCAATTTCATTTTGATATATAGGAGTATATCCACTTGGACACAGTCTTCCACTTTGAGGCAACTCTTCTACATCTACTATTGCAGGTGCAGTTTCATTTATAAGCAATATACACTCACCCGATGCTGGATCATATGAATATCCAGGAGGACAATATGGTGACTCTGTATCTACAGTTTTAGTAGTTAAAAAGTGATTAATACTTGGCAGTGTTAATTCAGGATGCCAGTCATGGAATGATATCCAAGCTTTTGATTTTGCATCATAACTCACAGTCCATGATGTATCTTCAAAATATCTTACATCACCTAATGTAACAGGAGCTAATCTATTACTTGGTTGAGAAGGTGTATTTCTTCTTTCTGCTGATAAACAACTAATATCAATAAAGAAACTTTCTTCTTCTAAATCAAATGATATACAATTTATGTATGCATCTTTAACTTTGTAATCTTTTTTACAGAAATATACTACATCATCATTAGCATCATAAATAGATTGACATCCTATACCAACTACCGGATTATCTGATAATATAGATTCCTCAAACTCAGGGAATTGTCTAATCAATGTAGATGGTAAGTATTTATTAAACCACCATTTCATTCCTTGATTAGCAATATTTACCAATTGCCCAGTGTATTGGAATATCTTACCTTGTGCTTGGGATATATAAAATACACCTGCTGGTGTACTAATTACACTTCTTGAGCTTTCACATGAGCCATACTCATAAGCTGTCTCGGCATTAACTAAATTTTGCATTGGTGTTGCAAATAACCCGCCATCACCAATAGTTATCTTTGTATCTGCATCAGTTTGTAGTTGATCAACACCTGTAAACTGAGTAGGAGATAAATAAGGAAATAACATTATTGCTCCTGTCTTATTGATGGGTTTAATAACTGTTACCTCATTAACAAAATCTTTATAGTTAAGTGGTAAGAATACTCTCCAGAAATCTTCTCTAAGTTCATCATTAGCTCTTACAGAATATATAAGTCTTTTTGGATAATATGTAAAGCATGTCTCAGCAGCCTTTGGATCATAATCTCTAGGTTGAAGAACTGCTGATGATTGTAGATTAGTTATGAAGTTACTTGCACTTAATGAATTATCATATAAATAAAAGTTGTCCTTCTCTATAATATCTGAATGGAATAACTCTTTTAGATCATTGTACTTATAGATATCATAGAATCTTTTAGCTGGTTCTTCAAAGTAATCACGCTGTGCTAAGTTTATTTCTGATTCAACAAAAAAGTCTTGCATGCCATTTACGTGCGTATACATGTAAGAGTTATCCATTATATACTTTGGCATAACTTTCTGTGCAACACCTGTATTAATATTTATAGGCATAGACGGATCTAATGAATCTTCATTATAATAGTCCATCTGCTCTTGCAAAGTTGAAATTTGTTGAACAACAGATTGTGATCCAGACCGAAATAATGAACGTGCTCCAACAGTTGATGGATGTCTATCTAAATAATAATTATTATTAGGCATTCCACTATCAAATAATTTACTTTGATTTATCAGATTCAAAATATTATTAGAAACAGATGCAACAAGTTCGCTCAGATCATACTTTCTACTATCCATCCAATATCTTGGATATGGGACATTAATTGATCTTAAATAATCCTTTGGAAATAAATCCGGTAAATCTTTTGTAAAGCTGGAAAATATAGGCATAATAACTTTTTCAGTATATCTACCTAGATAAGTATCTCCTGAAAATATAGGTGTAGTATTATACTTCCTAGTTGGATTAGTAGTATCAATAGCATGGTAACAATCTTTCATTTGAACCTGCTTAATGTTTTCTAACTGACCATATTGATTTGCAAAATCAAACTTTAACGCACCGTATAATGCTGATATTTTTCTTTTAATAGAGTTAGATGGATTAAGATAAATTTCATTACCCCCATTCTGATTATTTTCAAATGCTACTCTACCAATAGTAACTCTTGATAAATCAATCTCAGTTGGTTCATCAAACTCATTACTAGTCTGTATAGCTACTGTATCAGGTCTACGTAAATTATTAATCTTAACCTGATTATTTAATTCACCAAATACTTGAAATGATGAACCTATATAATTTGATGCTGTAGTTCTTGCTCTAAATCTATCACCAGGAGGAAGTCTTTTATACTTACCATAAAAACCATGAGAGTTAAACTTATAAGCATAGTCCTTTGGTGATGCAAAGTTATATATTAACTCAATGATGTCTTGACCACCCTTACTGGCATTCATCATAAATATTGGTATAGAACTTAAAGCTCTTATGAAAATTGGTAAATTTTTAAATTTAGTACCTTTAGTTACAACATCAGAACCACCACCCATAACACCAGGTAAACCAGTAGCTAAAGCTATGTTACCAAAATCATTAATTTTATTTAACCCATCTTCAACTAATCCACCAGAAACAATTTGAGTAGCAAAATTATTTTCTACAATGCCTTCAGTAAGAGTTTCAATAAGAGTTTGAACACCTAAAACAGCGGATACTTCAGCTGCAGCACCCGGTGCTAGGCCAAGAGCTGTAGGAGCTTTTGAAGCAATAAGTGATCCTACATAACCAATATTAATACCAGATAAACCTTTTGAATGAACATCATTAACTCCACTAATTTCACCAAGAGCATCCATTACACCAAACATAATTGCCATAACGGCTCCTGCATTTCTTAATAGTTTTTGCTTTGGGTGTTTCTCTGTTGGTATAAAATTACCAGATGAAAAACCAAATCGCTCACCATATATCCTTGTTTCATATGCATTAAGAATAGGCTTTCTGAACATTAAGTCTGGTGAATGAAAGGTAAACATATCTTTAGTATACCCTCTTACAGGTGGAAATGTATCTATAGAATTATAATAATCTTGTGCGCCAAATGTTCTATTAGTATTCTTATAAAAATTTTCTGCTTTTCCTGTATGAAAATATAAATCACCAGGTCTTAATAAATCATCTTCCGGCCCATCTAACTCATTATATGGATAGTTAGGATAAACACCTTGTAGTTGTGAGTCTGTAATGTTATCCTCATCACGTAACTCATACTTTCTCATATTGCGAAAAATACCTTTAGCAAGAATAGATTTGTTATTCTCTCTTGAACCTCTAAGTATTTCATAACCAACAATACTCTCAATAGGATTACCATCATTATCTACAGGTATAGCAATATTACCAAACTGCACCCCAAGTATTCTCATCTTATCACCATCAGCAGTATTTAAGTGTAATCGTGCATCCACCTCTTCAGATGGCATCTTATGGTGTCTGATTGGTTTACCACATAAATCATATATAGGATTAGATGTATTACCTATGTTAACATTATTATGAGGATCTATATATGTAGAATCCCATATCTCAGGTTGCGTTGCTGGATATCTTTCTGTAGACTCCCAGTATGACATCTTACCTTCTGCTAAAATCTTAAAATCAGCATCTTGTGCAGGTGAACCTTGAAAGTTTGAACTTAATGGAAAACCTCCTGGTAATGCTGTATTATATACTTCCCATGCTTGCTCATTAACTTGTGTATTAATTGCATTAGGACCCGTAACGTTAGCATCTTCACCATCTAAAAAGTTAGCTGTTCCATTTCTATAAGAAAAGTATTTATTAAGAGGTCTACCCGGAATATGATATGATGCAGATCTTTCTCCTGTATTATATATAAAACGAATAAAGAAAGAATAAACTTCATCACGCATAAAACCCACAGCATTACCACCTTTATAATAGTAATCTGCAGGTACTTCTGCTACAACCCATTCTGATTCTATTTGATTTGCTAATGGTTGATAATTAAAATCAAACCTCCCAGTTGGTGCAGATCTAATTAAATAATCATTAACCACATACATCTCTTCAGACTTTTCATATGTAGGTCTATTTAAAAGTAAATCACCAGCAAGAACATCTTCTAACTCTGAGTCTATGAAAGCAATATTAATTGAGTTCTGATGTACACTATATCTACCAATCCTCTTAGCAAATATTTGAGATTGATTATTAATCAATAATACTAACTCGTATTCTTCTACAACATCCTTCTCAAGATTCTTAAGTATTATATCTAATGAACCAGCTTCACCTTGATGATCAAATAGTGATTGTAAGTTTGATACCCCAATGTAATCACTAATTCTTTGACCATTAACAATATATGCTACGTATGCTTGATACATACCATTTCTTACACCACCACCATTCTTACCTTTAAATAATTCAACACATGGTACACTTAATAAAGGAGCTAGTCTAATCCTTTCACAATCTAATCTATCTGTATCTTCGTATTCAATGCAATCTGAACCAGGTGGTTGTACTTCTATTTGAATGTATGGTATATCATCTACATTCATTGTACGGGTTGGATTTAATCCATCATCCCAATATACTTGCCAAGTGCAATCAAAGTTTTCTTTAGCTGCCCCTGTAATGAGATGCTTTTTATTAAATGATAAACATGGATCATTTATTAATGTAGTATACTTACACTCACTATCATCAAACTTTCCAATCTCAGAACTTGTATCATCTGTAGAGTATATAATCCACTGATCAGCATAAAGATGTATTGCACCAATAATTGTATATGGTACTACACCACACGATAAATTAGCTGGCTCATTACCAATAACTCCTACATCTCCATCTGTAGAATTATTAGCTGCATTACGCGCATGAGCCCAAGTATCTTTAGCTTGAAAACTAGCATTAGTATCCTTCACCATTCCTTTTAAAAAAGAATTAGTTTCTATACTAGAAGTAACATTACTAAAGCCTTTAGATCTTCTTGTACTAGATGATGTGTTTCTAGATGTGTTTCTAGATGTTCTTCTTTGCTTTGCCATATTAACCAGTTACAGGATAACTCTTAAACATATTATAATAATTATGATATTGTGCTCTCCTATTAGTCCACCAAATTTTTTGCATCTCTTGGAAGTTAGGTGTATTCACAAACCCTAATGCATTATTTCTAGCTGCTCTATATCTTGATTCAATTAAGTTTAATTGATTTGATACATTCTCACCAGCAAATACCATGTTCTCTAGTATACGCTGCTTTAATGCATATTCATAATATTCATTACAATATGGATGATCAAGAACCAAAAGATTACCGCTGGCATCTTCCATAGCACCTTGATAACTAATATATACACAACCAGTAGTAAAACTAGTTATCATAAAACCATCCTTAATTTCTGCTATATCATGTGCTTGCTCACTAATGTTTGGACAATCACATACTTGATCATTTACATTTTGAATTTTTAATGATCTAAATGCTGTATATGTTTTATACTCACCACCACCAATACGTTGTACTAACTGATAACTATTTTTATCATTACAAGTTTTAATAACACATACATCTCTACATTCAGAATCACCGCAAGGTCCTGCTTCACCGGGAGCTGGTTTATATGGTACATCATTAGTTGTTTCAACATGGGTACCGGATGGCATTTGCTGTACAACCGTGTAATCACCACATCTAAATGCATAATTTAAATATGCAAAGTCCGAAGGCAGTTGAGCTCTACCGTGCTCAATATCTAAAACAACTTCTTTAGTTCTATGTATTCTTAACCCTAGATCATAGTTTACTCTAGTTGCAACTTTAATAAGTTGCTGTGGTTCAATCATACCCTCTAATGAATAGGTTGAAAAGTCAACCATTACATCTTCTAGTAGTTGATCAAAGGTTCTATATTTTTGTGATACGCTCATGATCTAAGTGCATTAATCTGATTATCCCCATCTTCCGCAGGAACTTTTAGAGTATTAAACATTCCAGTAATAACTTGATTTTCTATTTCAGCTAATAAAGCTTCAGGTACATATAGCTCTTGTTCATAACGTGGAACACACTCATCAGGTGAATCACACAACCAATCTGATATATCATCATTAAACACACCTTCAAGCTTTACAGCATCCCATTCTATATTAGGCATATACAAGTATCCATCTAAATACCAGAAATATTTTCTTCTATTGTATTTAAAGGACGTTGTCTTACTCATTGATACATAGGTACCAGGTTGAGTCGGTTGAAGCTCTACAGAGCCGTCTATGGAGCTTACAGTCCTAATCAATGGACCCCAATACCCCTCAATCATTTCAGGAAGCTTGTCTTTGCTTCTTTTAATTGTACAACCGCTAGATATTCCAGTACACTTTGCTTCTACTTTATCTACATCAATAAGTTCTATAAAAGGAAGAGTTTTCCAAACAGGATTAAACTTCATTAGTTTATTTGCAAAGTCCTGCCTACGCATTAATATCTGAGCAAACTTTATAACTAAACTATAAATATATCTGTCAGTAAGGAATGCATCTTCTGTGCTCCCTCTCACCTGACCTCTTATTCTAGATATGACCTCATTGATCTTTGCCATTGCGCTTCCTGTTTTTATACAGACTAGCAACACGGAATCTACTTTTCATTTTTATATATTTAGTCCAAAGCTTAGGATATTCTTTTGCAACAGTTCTTTTAAATTCTCTTGTTGCTGTAAATCCCCATAAATCTCTATTTTGAAATCTATACTTTGTTGACCAGTTTGTATAAAATATTTTTCCAATGTTACCGTCTGTATCCCAATTTTTGTTTTTTAGACTTTTACCATATCTATTAGATAAAGCAAAATCTACATTACCACTTTTAGATGGGGGACAAGTCCCAATAAATAAATAACCTAATGAGTTAGGCAGCTCTACGCCATCTCTGTGCTCAATAACCCCCTCCCACAACCTTCGGTTATATATCCTTATAATAGCTTTAAGTTTGTCGTCATCTATATCAGAGTAAAGAGGTTTCAACTCCTTAAACTCATTTATAGTTTTCTTATTTAAAAACCCTAGACGTTTTTCTCTAAATCTAGGAGCATTTAAATCTGGTTTCTTAAAACTATTACCCATCACTATATGTATAATTTACAAAAAAAACAGGACTTATGGTACAATTTATTATACTGAATACGTGAGTTCGCATATGTTTCCTATATGCGGATGTTGTAATTCTAGTTTACCTGATCTCCTATTACCTACATATTTATTATGATAATGATAATAATCTGTATTAGATAAACTTGGCAAAGTCTTATGAATAAACCCAGTGTTCTCACTAGTTGTCACATACTCTACCTTTCTATTACTATGATAATGACCTGTAAATAAAGTTCTATTCTTAGTCATACCCCACTCTTCTGCAAACTCAGTAGCATATACAATAGGTGTATTTTTAGAATTAGCATCACCATGCTCAAATGCATTAAAATTGTCATGCCATACATGAACCTTGCGCTCACTATATTCTATATCCCACATAATGTCTTCACAATCAATTGATTTAGATAATGCATGTGCTAAGTGGAATGATGATAAGCGGTCATGATTACCAGGAATATAAACAACAGTAAGTATATCACAGTGTGCTTTTATAAAGTTAATGGCCCAATGCATTGCATCAAAAGCTTGTATATAAGCTTCTGTAGCAGACGCACAATTATTCAATGGTGTACCTTTTGTAGTTGTTCCATCAAATGTATCCATATTGATTAGATCACCTCCTACTACAAAGTACATATGAGATATATAATGAGACATAGTAGCTCTCTCTACTAAGTTTATTATAGTATCTTCAAATTCTTTATCTACAGTTTCATTACCCTCTTTACCAAAATGAATGTCTTGTAGTGACATAACACCGCATACTTCCAGCTTATTTGCAGATAGCTTATCTATATCTACAGCAGGAATAGTATAAGTCTTTGGTTCCCAATTATCTAAAAGTTGTTTAAAGTATTTCTCTGATTGGTCTTTTATTCTTGTAACTAAAGCAGATACTCTCCAGTGATCTCCCATCTGTTTATTCCAATAAGATGATAACTTCCACTCTGTAGTATCTATGTTTAATAGCTTTATTATTTCTTCAGGACTTTTTGGTTCATGGTCAAATATTCCTGAAAGCTTTGCTTCGCCTTTGTCTAAGTTAACTTGCTGTTCAATTTTATCTTTTAATTGCTCAACTTTACCTTTTAACTTTTCTGCTCTAACTTGATCTTTTATATATTGATACTTTTCAATTGTAATACCCAATCTTTTAGCACAATGCTTATTAGACTTTTTCCAGGCAAATGATTTTATTACTCTATCTCTTAGGTTACTCATAAAAAACTTTGTATAAAACTACAAAAGATTATTTAATAAAAAGGGGGTCTTTACAACCCCCTCCCAACTTACGCAGTGAAAAACCAACAAAACACTACTACTGTTGTTATGCCGCTGCTGTAGTAATAATTACTTCAACACTATCACAGGTTGCTCCTGTACCATTTTCTGTAGATTGAACTTTCAATCTATAAGTTGTTGCTGCAGCTAAACCTGTTACTCCAAATGTTAATGTTGTATTTAGAATATCTCCTGTATTCTGTTGTACATATGACACTGGTGAATCCAGTGATAAAAATACATCAAAGTGATTAGTCGATGATGATGTACCACCCCATACAATATCTGCACTTGTAGCTGTTATATTCTCTACATATACATTATATGGTGCATGATGAACATTATTTGCTGTACACGCACCTACACCTGCACTAATCATGAGAGCTAATTTTTGAACAATAGCATCTAAACGCTCACCTGTATCTACTCTAATTGTCTGACCTCCAGTAGTAATCTCAAATGTAGTACCACAATAACTTACACATTCTGCACAAGTTATGTCAGCACATCTTTCAGATCCCGTTGAACAGTTAGTATAACTACATGGTGTAGTTAAACTATTATTAGGACAGCTACATTGAGCACTAATTTTATTACAAGTATTACAAGCCATTTCTTATTGTTTATGGAACTGATGGACAAGCTGCATTACTACCTGCATTAGCAGCTGCTGTCATATCATCTTTAAATCTATCAGATGCAAAATCCCAATCTGCAGGAGCTGTGTAACCTTGATTTAACATCATCATAAAATTCTTCTTTAATAGACCTTCAATAGCAATGCCAGTTGTAGTCTTAGAACCCTCGTAAGGATTAACTGCAGATGGAGTAACACCTTCTAATAAATAAGCTGTTACATCTGCTGCTGTTTTAACACCATACTCATATGGTCTAATCATTCTAGCATAATATGATCCAAGTCCTTGAAGAACTGCTGCTGCTTCTGCTGCTGCTGGTCCACCGGTAGTTGGATAATATACTATAGAAAATCCAGCTGAAAATGGAGGTGTGCCGCCAAATGCTTGAGTAGCACCCCATGTACTTACACCAGTACCATTAATAATATCATGCAGTTCATCATAGTTATTCATGTATGCTGTGGAAGGTTGGAAACCTGAGCTAAGAGCCCATCCCGCTGCTAATGTTGAATTATGATAATCAGGATCAGACTCATTAGAGAATGACAATACCATAACTCCTGTATTAGGAACTGCTGCACCACCCGTCCAATCTGTTGGAAGATTACGTAAAGCAACCCATCCTGCTGCAGGATCTAAATTAGCACTTGTTCCAGTATCAACTATAGACTTAATATATCCTATATGATTATTATCTTGAACAGGAACAATGTATAGTGTACCAGTCCATGAACAATCTGTAGCATATTGAGTAGCCCATGCTGTAAGACCGTTAATTAATGCAGTACCCCTTACTAATGTATAAGATGTTGTGTCAACAAATGCAAATACATTCTTAGCAGTACCCGGTAATCCAATAAATGCATCCGGTACAACTTGAATTGGGAATGATCTAGATTCTGTAACAGTCCCTGTTACATTAGTCAATTGAATTGAAAATATATCTGAATGATCTGTAGTACCATCATGAGTATATGTAAATCTTCTATTAAGAGGGTTTCTATTTTCCCCGAATGTATTTACTGTACCATTATCTACAAGTGTACCAGCAACAGGCGGAGTTGTTACATTTATCTGCGGAACACCTTCAGCTAAAATAAAGTTAACATTATATACCCCAGTTCCACCATATTCTACATACTCTTGAGCATTACCAGAACGATTATCTGCGCCTATAACTGCAGGAGACTCACAGCAAAATACAACTCTACTTGGTCCAGCACTATTTGTAAATGCTACATACATAGAATAGTTAATACTAGAAATAGTAATAGGTCTTATATAATACCAATCAATATCGTTACCAGTAATATTAAATGTACTTGAACCACAAGTTAATGCTTGACTTTCTGTAGATAATCCACTAGGATGTGCATTACCTGCTGGATCTGCTAATACATTTGTAAGAGGGCCTGCACTTCTAATAAATAAACTAGAAGCAAAATCCCAAACAAATTCTGCATAAGGTGATTGAGCACCACCCCTTTCTACTTGAACTCTGACATAAAGTTTACCTGAAGTAGCTCCCGTTGCAAAAGAAAAATTATATGGGTTAGTAATACCTGAACCATTTACCGTAGAAGCTACAACAAATGTTGTACCGTCTGTGCTATAAGATGCTGTAATAGTATCTAGTGCTGTCATACCACCAGTACTAATATCAAAACTAACTGCACCACCCGCACCTACAGTTGGATCTGTTGCACCTCCAGAGTCATGTGCAGTTCTAATATCTACAGGTGTAACCGTTCTTGCTACTGCAATAATTTCTTCTGCATCTGGATCATAATAATAATCAGTTGGTGCTGTATCATCATATCCTAAATAAATCCAATCTGCATCGGGACTAGCAACTGGTGTACCAGTTGTTGTAACATCAAATACTCCACATGATGTACCAGTAGTTGATCCAGTAGTTGCAGGACAAACTTGCTCTAATCCAGCAGATGTAATAATCTTAAGTGTAAAGTTGTAAGATGTACCAGCACTCAATCCTGAAATTGTTTCACTAACACTAGTACCAGGACTTGTTACAGTAACCGTTGTGGCTACAGTACCTGTTGTATTATTTGTTACTTCAACCTCGTAAGTTACAGTAGTACCTAAACCATTAGTCCAACTAACATCTACTGTAGTATTTGTTTGATTACTTATAGCAAAATCTGAAGGGCATGCAATCCCTAAAGGAATGGTTCTATTAATTATCTCTTGGCATGTGCTATCTTCAGTAGATGCACAAAAGTCAACTTTAATGCTTAATGCAGCTGTAACATCTAATGCAGTAACTGTAACTGAAATACCTGTGGGATCAGATTGTAAATTAACAATATCAAAAGCTTGTGTTACGAAAGCACCATTTTGATCTGTTACAGTAATTATACTACCACAATCTGCAAACCCTACTGGTATAGATGATGTAGTAAAATTAAAGTTAATAGCTGTTGTAACACCTAATGTTTCAATTGTTGTTGTAGCAAAGTTAAATGTTGTAAGATCACAACCGCTATCACAACAGTTCTGTTGAATGCTTTGTACAGCATTATATAAGTCACATATAACAACCCACTGATTCTTATGTGAATCAGCTAAATTACTTGGAGTATTAGTCCATAATGTGTTCCCACTATATGTACCATTAGATGATAACTGATCATCAGTTCCAAATATACATTGAGCATTAATTGCTTCATTAATTGCAGGAACTAACCCAATTGCATTTCTTGTTTCACAATATGCTGTTTCTAAAGCTAAAACAAGAGTGGATACATTAACTAACTGTGCGTTGAATAAACATGAAGATACTACCTGTACCTCATTTGTTTCATTGCTACATGGCAATACACAAGCCTCAATAACTGTAAGCCTAGACTCAAAGTTTGCAAGTGAATTATTAATAATAGCTATAGCATTATTAAGTTCACAAATCTTTGCAGCTAGTCTAGTAACATAATTTTCTAATGTAAGTTGCGTTACTAGTTGACCGGTAGTAGGATCTGTATATTGTAAACACTTAGGAAGATTTAGTAAACCTGTAACTGATCCTACAGGAACAGTTGTTGATGCACTAGAATTTGCACATACTTGAGTTATGATAGCATTTATAACCTCATCTAAATCAGTTGGATCAACAATACCAGTTAAACATCCTACACTAATATCTAAAGTAGGGTTACAAGTACATGAAGCATCTATAATGCTACATAATTGTGTAGCAAGTTTAGCCACTACATCGCTAACAGTATCTCCGTTGCATAAACTAATGCAGGAAATATCTGGCCCCTGCCATACAACACAATTAGAAGATATGTGTGAACAAGGTTCTACTTTTCCGTTATTGCTAGGTATCATTTATTCTTCCTTTTAATAGCAAACGCTATATAATAATATACAATTTTTTCTCTACAAATCAACTACTAACATTTGTGCAAGTAACTTCAGGTAACGTACAATCAGGTTTATCTGGATCATTTGTAACTGTAACTGTTAACTTCTGAGTTCTATCAAAACCTATTGTGCTAAAACAATAGCAAAAGTTAATAGTATATGAAGTAATTAAATTTGCATTTTCAATAGTGTAATTCAAATGCCCATTAGCATCTGTCTTACCAATCTTCTCATTATTAATATAAATCTCAAAATCTTTCACGGCATCTCCATCTGCGTCAATAACAACTATCTGTAAGTACTCATCGCTAGAACTTGGATTATTAGGGTTAGATACTATACTAGATACTACCTGACTAACATCTCTAACAAGTATTTGAGAGTCTATCCACTTACAGATATTATATTCTGTTACAACTTTATTATAATCATCTATACAGCACGGTGTCATACCAAATCTCACAGCTCTGAATCTTCTAAATACAGTATCTGCAAACTTCTTAGTTGATCGGGTTATATCTTGTACTGTTCTTCCCATTTTAATTTCCCTTTGCCTTTTCTAAGGTTCTGGTAAATGAATCTGATGATGATGTAAATTTATTGTTGTAAGCTTTTAAACATGTTTTATGTACAGTGCTGCCATCCTTTGCTGTTGACTTCTGACATCCACATGAAAATTTTCCACCACAATGTTTACAATTCATATTATTTGGTTTTAATATTTCGTAGACTGCCCATCCGCACACTCATCATATACACACGCAATCTTATTCAATCTTTTTTTTGCATAGTTATATATCTCCATACCATCATCCGGTCTATGGCAATATTCAACTTTTGCAACTGCAGCATCAATCAATGTACGGATAAAGCTCATTTCTTTTATTGCTGCTTCTTTATCTCCTATAGGTTGACATGCTGTAACATCCATAGCACAAAGAGTATTGTAATACTTAGTCATAAGCTCACATACTCTTAAATGATTGTATTCTATAAATGCTTCAGATGATGGAGATACTTGATACTTAATTACATATACACCATCAGGTATACCTGTTCTCTTTGTACCACACTGAGTAGTCTGTGTACCTAAAGCACAACCATTAAGATTTAAATCAAATCCTTTTGTTACTTCTTTTAACACAGGTGCGTTAAATCCTGGCACAGTAATTAATAACTCTGCACAATCAACTGCTAAATTTTCTGCATACTGACTAGTGTCTCTAACTGTAAATATCTCACAATTTGAAACCTCCGGTACCTCTAAACTTAATATATGACTACTAGGCATATCTCTATCTTATATATATAATATACTAAAAAAACTGCATTTAATACATAAAAAAAAGGCTAGGAGTTACCCTAGCCCTTTTATTAAG